>OIYO01000202.1_pt1 | contig 60309 bp, 56 predicted proteins | sample 1588191 | NCBI WGS metagenome assembly OIYO01 (sample SAMN03283275) | human gut metagenome | biome: human-associated habitat; material: feces | host: Homo sapiens | place: Peru | collected 2012 | reverse complement strand
GGGCGTTTTTCTGCCCGTCAAAACCGTGTGTGTCCTTGTCAATTGATGGTATCTTACTCTGAACAAAAATACAAGGAGCGGACAAATGAAGCACCTTTTTATTGTTAATCCCACAGCCGGCGGACATGATGCGACCACCGCGGTGAGCGCGAAGGTAAAGGCCGCATTTGCACAGCGCGGCGGCGAATTTGAAATATACGTCACACGCGGCCCGATGGACGCGACGGCCAAAATCGTCGAGGAAGCGGCCTCCGGCGAGCATATCCGCGTATACGCCTGCGGCGGCGACGGCACATTCAACGAATGTGTCTGCGGTGCGGCGCAGCTTCCGAACGTCGCCGTCTGCCCCTTCCCCACCGGAACCGGCAACGACTTCTGCCGCATGTTCGGCCCCGAGGCCGACATGTACCGCGATCTTGACGCGCTTCTTGACGGCGATGAGCACCCCATCGACCTCATCGACTGCAACGGCCGCTGGTGCGCCAACATCTGCTCTGTCGGCATTGATGCACGCATCGGCACTTCCGTGCACAAATACAGCCACCTGCCTCTGATCGGCGGCGCTGCCGGATACGTCGTGTCCGCCGTTGCAAACGTATTTCAGGGCATCAACACCAATATGTACATAAAGTGCGGCGACTTTTATGCCGAGGGAAAGCACGCCCTTGTGTGCGTGTGCAACGGCCGCTATTACGGCGGCGGCTTCAATCCCAGCCTGACCGCCCGTCCGGATGACGGTGAGCTTGATTTCTTTATCGTAGGCCCCGTAAACCTCATCACCTTTGCCGCGCTTATAGGTAAATACGCTTCCGGTAAGGCGGACGAGCTGCCGCAGCATGTGACTCACCTCAAGGGCACTTCCATAGAGATCGGGTTTGACGAGGACAACGTGATAAATGTCGACGGTGAAGCTCTCTACAGCAGCAAGGTAAATATCCGCATCGTCCCCGGCGCAGCAAGGCTCATCGTCCCCAAGGGCATGAAGTTCTTCGAAGAGGCGGCGCAGCAGCCCACAAAAGAAGCTGCCGCTGCATTGCAGCAGGCATAAGCGCAAAAAGCAAAAAAACACGCACGGAATATAATATCCGTGCGTGTTTTTTATGCAGAAGCCTGCGGCGGGATCGCGCCCAGCCGCAGGCTTTCATTTATAGGCAATACAGGGTCCTCAGTAATTCTCTGCGTGAAGCTCAAAATAGCTCTGCGGATGGTTGCACGCTGGGCATACCTCCGGCGCCTTGGTGCCGACGACAATATGACCGCAGTTGCGGCACTCCCACACCTTGACCTCGCTCTTTTCAAACACCTTGGCAGTCTCCACATTGCGCAGCAGCGCTCTATAGCGCTCCTCATGGTGCCGCTCTATCTCGCCGACAAGGCGGAAGCGCGCCGCGAGTTCAGGGAAGCCCTCTTCCTCGGCAGTCTTGGCAAAGCCCTCATACATATCCGTCCACTCATAGTTCTCGCCCTCGGCAGCGCTGAGCAGATTCTGCGCGGTATCGCCGATGCCGTTGAGCTCCTTGAACCAGAGCTTTGCGTGCTCCTTCTCGTTGTCGGCAGTTTTCTGGAAAAGCGCCGCTATCTGCTCAAAGCCCTCTTTTTTAGCTTTACTTGCAAAAAACGTGTATTTGTTGCGCGCCTCGGACTCGCCTGCAAAGGCGGCCATAAGATTTTTCTCAGTTTGTGTTCCGGAATACTTCGTGTTCATTGATTTTTCCCCTTTCTCGTACTTCCATTAGCTTTCCACAGCAACACCGGATCTGTTTCCGGTATTCATATAATTAATAATGATAATCATTATTAATTTATTAACTGTGCATACTATAACAGTATATTTCCCTTTTGTCAAGCCGTTTGAAAACTCGTCACAAAAAATTAATAAATTTTTCTTCATTTTTTGCTTCAGGGGGCTTGCAAAAATATAAAACTGTGGTATTATAAGCATCGTTAGCACTCAGTGTGTTCGAGTGCTAACGATGCTTGATTAATTTAGTAAAAAAATTTTTGGAGGTATATAGCAATGAAACTGAAACCGTTGGCTGACAGAGTTGTTCTTAAGCAGAACGCAGCCGAGGAGCGCACCTCTTCCGGCATTTTCCTCACCGCATCCGCGCAGGAGAAGCCCGAAGTCTACGAGGTCGTTGAGGTTGGCCCCGGCGGTATGGTAGACGGCAATGAGGTCAAGATGATAGTAAATGCCGGCGAGAAGGTTCTGGTCGGTAAGTACAGCGGCACCAAGGTCAAGATAGACGAAGAGGAATACACCATCGTCCGTCAGTCCGACATTCTGGCTGTCATCGAATAATATAGTTCCCGGCAGCAGCAACAATTTTTTAGGAGGAATTGAATCATGGCTAAACAGATCATATATGGTGAAGAAGCAAGAAAGGCTATCGAGCGCGGCGTAAATCAGCTGGCCGATACCGTTAAAATAACTCTTGGCCCTAAGGGCCGCAACGTCGTTCTCGACAAGAAGTTCGGCACTCCGCTGATCACGAACGACGGCGTCACGATCGCAAAGGAGATTGAGCTTGAGGATGCTTTTGAGAACATGGGCGCACAGCTCATCAAGGAAGTCTCCACCAAGACCAACGACGTCGCAGGCGACGGCACCACCTCCGCAACCATCCTTGCTCAGGCAATGATCAACGAGGGTCTGAAGAACCTGGCAGCAGGCGCAAATCCCATGGTCATGAAGAAGGGCATCGAGAAGGCCACCGAGGCCGCAGTTGAGGCAGTCAAGGCCGCATCCCAGCCCGTATCCGGCACCAAGGACATCGCCCGTGTCGGCACTATCTCTTCCGGCGACGAGCACATCGGTTCTCTCATAGCCGAGGCTATGGAGAAGGTCAGCCAGAACGGCGTTATCACTCTTGAGGAATCCAAGACCGCAGAGACCTACAGCGATGTCGTTGAAGGCATGCAGTTCGACCGCGGCTATCTGAGCCCCTACATGGCAACAGATATGGATAAGATGGAAGCCGTTATCGACGACGCGCTTATCCTCATCACCGACAAGAAAATCTCCAACATTCAGGAAGTTCTGCCTCTGCTTGAGCAGATCGTCAAGGCCGGCCGTAAGCTCCTCATCATCGCTGAGGACGTCGAGGGCGAGGCTCTTGCGACCATCATCCTCAACAAGCTCCGCGGCACCTTCACCTGCGTTTGCGTAAAGGCTCCCGGCTTCGGCGACAGGCGCAAGGAAATGCTGCAGGATATAGCTATCCTCACCGGCGGTCAGGTCATCTCCTCCGAGCTCGGCATGGAGCTCAAGGACACCGACATCAGCATGCTCGGTCAGGCTCATCAGGTCAAGGTCACCAAGGAGAACACCGTTATTGTCGACGGCGCAGGCTCTTCCGAGGACATCAAGGCCCGTGCAGCTCAGATCCAGCGTCAGATCGAGACCACCACTTCCGAGTACGACAAGGAGAAGCTTCAGGAGCGTCTGGCAAAGCTCTCCGGCGGCGTAGCAGTCATCAAGGTCGGCGCTGCAACCGAGACCGAGATGAAGGAAAAGAAGCTGCGCATCGAGGATGCACTCAACGCTACCCGCGCAGCAGTTGCAGAAGGTATCGTCCCCGGCGGCGGCACCGCATACGTGCTCGCTTCCAAGGCTGCCGACAAACTCGTTGCCACTCTTGAGGGCGATGAGAAGACCGGCGCCGCTATCGTTGCAAAGGCACTGAAGGCTCCGACGATGCAGATCGCTGCAAACGCCGGTCTCGAAGGCGCAGTTATCCTCAACAAGGTCTACGGCTCCGATGATACCAACTTTGGCTACGATGCCGCAAACGACAAGTACGGCGATATGATCGAGCTCGGCATCGTCGACCCGACCAAGGTCTGCCGCAGCGCACTTGAGAACGCAGCCTCCGTGTCCGCAATGGTTCTCACCACCGAGAGTCTCGTTGCCGACATCCCCGAGAAGAATCCTCCTATGCCCGCAGCCGGCGGCGACATGGGCGGTATGTACTAAGAGACACCGCAAAGCCTTGAAACTGCCTGATTTTTGAGCGCACAAGAGCGGATCTACGCCAAACTTACGCCACTTACGCCAAAAATTCAAGCGCATTACATGGAAACAGGACCCCGACACCTGCATTGAGCAGGTGCCGGGGTTTTCGTATTTGCGTTTCTTTTTCGCTTGCCGTGCGGCACTTACGGTTCTGCTTTCCCTCGCCGGTTGATGGGGCTTTCAGGTACTTGGACAGCTTGGGTGTTTCAATCAGCGAGACGAACTGCTCTTTCGAGAGCTTATCATAATCTGAGATACCCGTTTCCGCGAAAGCTGTTCCTAATAGTCTTGCGATAGGTAAAATTTTGTCTTGCGAATTGCAAGAAATTCTTGCAATTTTGATTTAACGTGATATACTTATTACTGTTAAGAAATTCAAGAAGCTGCATAGTAAGGAGTTATCAATATGCCGGCAAGCTACAAAAAGCTCTGGAAGCTTATGATAGACAAAAATCTCAGCAAAACCGAGTTGACACACTTGGCTGGAATCAGCACCAATGCAATGGCAAAGTTGGGACGCAACGAAGATGTCCGTGTGAATGTGTTGGAAAAGCTCTGCACTACTCTTGACTGCAAACTGGATGATATTGTCGAATTTGAAACAGAACAGAAAAAGTGATTCAAAAAGAAAGGGCGTGGCAACATGGCCTATAGAGCCGAACTCTATGTGCATGACTTGGACAGGCAAGCATCAGATGCGCTGAATCAGTTTCCGAAATTCGTAAGGTTGCTGGAATCGTATTCTGCCAATTACGATGAAAAGGCTGCAAAAATCGACCTTCTGTCGACTGCAATCCGCCTCAGCGAAAACCAAATGCCGGAAGTATACGGCTTATTGCCCCCTATCTGCGAACAGCTTGGTATTGACACCCCAGAGCTTTATTACGTGAGAGACAAGCGGGCCAATGCAGCGACATTTGGCAGTGTCCACCCCTGTATCTATGTGACCTCCGGACTGGTGAATACACTTCCGCTTAAACTGCTGCCCAGCGTTCTGGCACACGAATGCGGACACATTGCCTGCAAGCACTCTCTTTACCATTCCATTGCAGCGCAGTTGGCCGACGGTATTGACCGAAGTCCGCTGGTTCGCATCCCGGCCATCGGTAAATATATTACGCCGACATTAGTAAGAGCACTTTTGTTCTGGGATCGGTGCAGTGAGTTGTCGGCGGACAGAGCAGCCGTTCTCTGCGACGGAACAGCGGACAAAACCATTGATGTACTGCTCCGGCTCAACGGTTACGGCAAGAATGTCAACCGAGAAGAATTTTTGAAACAGACTCTTGACCTGAAGTCCTTTGTGAATGATTCAAAATCCAATAAACTGCTGGAGTTGATGCTGGTACAGGATGAATCCCATCCACGATTGGCTATTCGTGCCTATGAGTGCTACGAATGGTCCCAGTCAGCGCAATACTCGGGGATTGTTGACGGTACATTCACCTTACGGGATAAGGAGAATGATACCACACAAGAGTCTGAGGAAGAAGTTGTGGCTGCTGATGCTCAGGTGGAAACCCCAAACATTGATCGCCTGAACGCAGAACTGGCACGAGTCACTCAAGAACTTGATCGTTATACCAATCACGCTGACAAGGCAGACTATGCACTTGCGGTGTTCAGTGGTATTATCTCCGGCGCAATAGATGCTCTCTTTATTGGAGAAGTCACAATTACAGGAAAGGACATTGCGCTCTCCAACCAACAGGTAAATAATTTTATTCAGGAATATGCCAAATCCAGAGGGTTTGAAAATTCTAGTCTGAAAGATGCCATTCGTGAACTTGAGAACACTTTCAAAGTTGCACAGGATAATGTTTGGAAAGGTGCTGGAATTGGGATATCCGCAAAGAATCATCACCTTGCTGATTTGGCTCATCACCCGACTCCGGTCGGATTGTTGGCATCGCTTGTAGTACAGTTTTTGCGAATTGGAACATTTGTTAGCAGAGACGGTAAATGGCATTTCATAGTTGTGGAAACGCATGCAGAGGATGTAAAGAATATTATGATTCCTGCTGTAATTACCGGGATTCTCAACTGGCTGGCCTTTGTTGCCGAAAAGAAGCTGGGTGATAATGAAATAGAGATTCCTAAAGGCATCCAACATATCACGTATTTACTTGCCTCTACCCCAATAATCATTGAAATTATCAAATGTGCAGATAATTGGTTTGGACACTTGGTCAGCGACATGTGTGGCTCCAAGAATACAGCCGGTGGTGGGATGGGGATACCGGGTATATTCCTGTCTCTTCTCTATGAGATTTCTGGCTTACCTGTATTGAGGAATTCTGGGCTGCCAGCAGTTGTAAACGAACTCTACGAAAAGCAGAAGATTGACTTGCGACACGAATTGCCTCTTTATAAAGTAGCTGGAAAGCAGGCAATTCCGGTCATATTTAACGAGTTGTACATTCGAATTGGATATTTTCTTTCACATCTGGCAGGTGAACTTGCCTCTGGAGAAGAAGCAATTAATTGGAACCGGGTCATTCCCTTCCGCAATCGTACCGTCGACCGGATGCTCACCATTGCCGGCATGACCTTTACCGTAGCCGATACCACCGATGCGGCGATACACGCCGCCATCGAATCCGGTGGGAATTGGATACTGTTTTCCGGTCGATTTGTTACCCGATTCAATTATGTGGGGGCCGGACGTGCAGCACTTTCCATTGTACGTGAAGTTTCCAACGAGAAGAAGGAAGCGCAGCTCATTCACGAAAAGATGATTCTATCCGAGTCAAAAGCGGCTTTGTTCCTCAAGCAGCTTCAAGAGTTCAAGGCACAACTTGACTTGAAAGTCAGCAATTATCTTGCCGAAGATATTGAGAGTTTTATGTCCGGATTTGAGGATATGCAGCAAGGCCTGTCCACCGGCGATTCTGATCTTGTCATCCGAGGTAATGTGACGATTCAGAAAGTTTTGGGGCGTGAACCGCAGTTTACAAATCAGGAAGAATTTGATGCGCTGATGGAATCCGACGCTCCATTGGTACTATGAGGGAGGTCATAGAAAAATGGATAAAAAGAAAATCGGAGCAGGTTTTGCGGGAGCCTTGCAAAAAGCGACAGACGCAGTTCAAGACGCCAAAGTGGTTGTTCGGGATATGGCGGCAGAGGCAAAGCAAAGCCGGGAGAAGAAAAAAGCTGATGCTCAGAAGGCAGCGGCTGCAAAGGGAATAATTGCAGTTGCTGAATCGGAAAATGGCACCGCACCAGAGGTGAAGTGCATTGCTACTCGAAATGCACTTCAGATCGTCTACTATCTAATGGCGGCGGACGGAACAGTTTACCACAACGAGGAGGAAAAGTTTGATGCCATAGGCGCAGAGCTTGATCCCAACTTTGCGGACAGTAAGCCTGCCATCATTAAGGACTGTCAGGCACAACTGGAAAATGTCATTGACCCGGAAGACTATTACGATGTTTTGCAGGACGGTGTTGAAGAAGCCCTTCTGTCTTCAAGTGAAACTGCCGACACTTTTATTACACCCAAACTTCTGCTATGGAATCTATTGTCCATAGCATACAGTGACGAAAGTTATGATGAGGTCGAACGGAAACTGATCAAATATATTGTGCGAAAGCTGGGAATTGACAAAGCTGTCTTTTTAGAAATGGAAAGCAGTATGCTGACAATGCTGGATATTGAGAAAGAAATTGCGTGGATCAAAACGACAGATCGTCCATATCTAACTATCGAGGCTCGGATTAATGAACTTACAAGGCGCAAAACGGTAATCTTTGACAGCGTCAAAGATTTAATCACGCTCTGATGGGAGGGAACGAAAATGCCACTACCTCTTTTATTCATTGGTATTGCTGCTGCCAGTGGAATGCTTGGAATTGGCGGCACTGTAAAGGCCGGATTTGATGCTAAAAACGCAAAGCGAATCAACAAGAGCGCCAACGAGCTTGTTCAGGAATCGACCGCGTACCTAAATGCACAGCGGCTTGCCTGCGGGAATTCATTGACACAGTTAGGCGCGGAAAAGATGTCCGTTTTGAATGGAACAATCTCTGACTTTTTGAATGTGTTCACGCAGATCAAAAATGTCGATTTCAAAGAGACGGAAGGGCTTGACGAACTGCATCGGCTCCATATAGACGAACAGGAATTTATCGAGCTTCGCAGTATGGCCAACTTTGCAGGCTCCGTAGCTGGTGGAGCGGTTGCCGGAACGGCAGGTGGCGCATTGGCTGCTTTTGGTGCATACAGTGCCGCACAGGCTTTGGCCTTTGCCTCGACCGGCACGGCAATTTCTGCGTTGAGCGGTGCCGCTGCAACGAACGCTACGCTTGCTTTTTTTGGGGGCGGTTCTCTCGCTGCCGGTGGACTCGGCATCGCTGGCGGGACACTGGTGCTTGGCGGCCTTGTAGCCGGACCTGCTCTGTTGGTTATGGGCTTGGTTGCCGGAAAAGCGGCAAAAAAGGAGATTGAAAAGGCATATACCAACCGGGCCGAGGCTGTTCAGATCGCAGCACAGCTCAACACCGCATCACTGCAATGCGAGACGATTCGCAGAAGAACCTATGTGTTTTACAATTTGCTGGCTCGTCTGGATTCTCACTTCATGCCGCTGATCTATAAGATGAGTGATATTGTGAATACAGAGGGCAATGACTATAGCTGTTACAGTGCTGAGTCCAAAAAAGCTGTAGCATCCTGCGCCAGTGTGGCAGTAAGTATCAAATCTGTTTTGGATACACCGCTGCTGACGGATGCCGGACTGCTGACAGACGCTTCCGAAGGAACCGCGACAAATATTGAGGGCTTCTTGAACAACATGAAAATACCATACTGAGGAAATCCCTTGTTAGCAAAGGACGCACTTCCGTCTATCCCAGCGCGCATTACATGGAAACAGAACTCCGGTATCTGCATTATGCAGACGCCGGAGTTTTCTGGTTATATCGTCAGTCAGCATACCGCCCCCGCGAGCACGATAATTTCAGAACATTTTGCGATAGCATTGTCCGCTCAATTACGCTATAATATGATACATACATATACACAGGCAGGGTGACGCAAATGTATTTTGAATACGGTGAGACCGAGCTTTCCTATCTGCGGCAGAAGGACAAGCGTCTCTGTGAAGTGATAGACCGCATCGGGCATATCGACCGCGCAGTGGATACGGACTTGTTTTCGTCCGTCGCTCACCACATCATAGGTCAGCAGATCTCGACAAAGGCGCAGGCGACCATCTGGCAGCGGATGCAGGATGCGCTTGGAGCAGTCAACGCCGAAAGCATTCTGGCCGCGGGCGTTCCGAAGCTGCAGGGGCTGGGCATGACTTTCCGCAAGGCGGAGTACATCACGGATTTTGCCGAAAAAGTCCATACGGGCGCATTTGATTTGAACGCTGTGGAGAACATGAGCGACGAAGATGCTATCCGTGAACTAAGCAGTCTGAAAGGGATCGGCGTCTGGACGGCAGAAATGATCCTGCTTTTCTGCATGCAGCGCCCGGATATTTTTAGCTATGACGACCTCGCTATCCAGCGCGGGCTGCGTATGATCTATCATCACCGCAGTATTGACCGCAGGCTGTTTGAAAAATACCGCCGCCGCTTCCACCCTTATTGCAGCGTGGCAAGTCTGTATCTCTGGGCTGTTTCAGGCGGGGCGATTCCTGAGATGAAGGACTACAAACCGAAGAGCAAAACCGGAGGAAAGTAAAATGGAAAATATCATTACCACATCCGGCAGGGCGTATATATTACATTACGACTCGCCGTTGGGCGGTATCCTGCTGGCAGCGGACGAAATTGGGCTGACCGGCTTATGGTTCGACGGCGAAAAGTATTTTGCCGATAATCTCCCGGCAGAACACGAAGAGCAGGAGACGCCGGTGCTCGCAGAGGCCCGGCGCTGGCTGGACGTTTACTTTACCGGCAAAGAGCCCTATTTCATACCGCCGCTGCACCCCATCGGTTCCGATTTTCGTAAGGCCGTGTGGGAAATTCTTTTGCAGATCCCATACGGAAAAACGACGACCTACGGCGAGATTGCACGGCAGCTGGCCGGAAAACAGGGACTTCCCAGGATGTCTGCACAGGCTGTCGGCGGTGCGGTCGGCCACAATGAAATTTCCATTATCATCCCCTGTCACCGCGTGGTTGGTACAAATGGCAGCCTGACCGGCTACGCCGGGGGAATTGACAAGAAGATGAAGCTTCTGGAATTGGAACATACCGATATGACCGGATTTTTTGTGCCGAAGAAAGGCACGGCACTTTGATTGGAGGAAAATTTATGATAGTCGCAGCTGCAACACAAAAGATGATCGACTTTTACAAGGGAAACATACACGACATTGACCATTTTCTCAAGGTCTGGGCAATGGCGAAAACGATCGGTGAGCTGGAGGCACTTGAGCCTCACACAGGAGGTTTTGGAGCTTGCCGCCGTCGTGCATGACATTGCCTGCCCTCTGTGCCGGGAGAAGTACGGCAACACCAACGGCAAGAATCAGGAGTTGGAGAGTCCACCGCTGGTGGAGGCATTTTTCAAAGACCTTCCTGTTGAGCGGGCCGATGTAGAGCGCATTTCATGGCTCGTGGCACATCACCACACCTACACGAACGTCGAGGGGCTTGACTATCAGATCCTGCTCGAAGCGGATTTTCTGGTCAATGCGGGTGAAAGCTGCTACGCGCGCTCTGTTATCGACAGCTTCCGGCAGCGCGTATTCCGCACCTCAGCCGGAATCCAGCTGCTGGACAGCATGTACCGCAGCGAGCTTTGATCGTTTTTCGGCCGCGGCTTTCCGGCGTGAAAGCCGCGGCCGGCTCATGCCGCTTTATCTACACGTCTCTTTGCGATCCATGCGATAACAAAGGTCAGCACCTGCGCCAGCGGTACGGCCAGCCACACGCCTTCCAGATCGAACAGCAGCGGCAAAACCAGCAGGAGCAGCAGAGTGCAGAGAGGCTCCGCATAGACAAGGACATAAGACAGAACCGTTTTTTCCGTAGCGTAAAAATAGGATGTCGTTATGCGGACAAACGCAAGGAACAACATAGTCGCCAGAACGGCGGCGCGGTATGTGAAAAGCGTACCATCAGATAACGGGAGCGGAATTATTTCAATACTGACGCGTTTTATGCCAAAACTGTACTTGCAAAGCTGTGCTGTTTTGGTATAATATTACTGTATTATATGATACGGACTAAATAAATACAGAGATGAGGCAGGAATATGAAAAGCAATCAAGTCGAAAACTATATATTAGATGTTACGCAGGTAAATGTCGGTAAAAAACATAGTTATACTATCAGTCTTTCACCAGAGCTATACCACAGTTGGGATGAGATGATCCAATCTGCCGAGGCTATAGCGGCAACAGATCTTTCCCCTATAGTCAGCATTAAACGGCAGAACGCATTGGGGATAAAGAAGGAACTGATCAAAGTATACGGAAAGAATGGCGGCCACTTTACAAGTATGAAGGAACTGACAGAGAAAGAAGGGATCACACTCACTGTCGAAGGTTTCAGCAGAACTTTGAATTGCACAGTGAGGCTAACATGGTTTAAGAAAGTCGGCGTTTTCTCAATAGTGATTCCGGAAAACTACAGCACTGAACGGATTCGCAGCTACGCCGGAATGGTTCTTTGCAAAAAGGCCTGAACACTGCCGTCCCTCAGCTCAGGTCACGTCAGGCGATAATGTTTATGTACCAAACAGCAGTATATCTCAGGTGATGAAAATGCGGAACACTTCCCTTTGCTATATAGAGCGCGGCAGCGAATACCTCATGCTGCACCGCGTAAAAAAAGAAAACGACGAGAACCACGACAAGTGGATCGGGATAGGCGGCAAATTTGAAAATGGCGAGAGTCCGGATGAATGTATGCTGCGTGAGATGCGCGAGGAGACCGGCCTTACGGCACTTTCATGGCGCGCCCGCGGCATCGTCACATTCGTATCTGATGAATGGGGTACGGAGTACATGCATCTTTTCACATGCGACCGTTTCAGCGGCACCGTGAAGGACTGCGACGAGGGCGTGCTTGAATGGATCGACAAGAGCCGCCTGCTCTCTCTGCCTATCTGGGAGGGCGACAAGATATTTCTCCGGCTTCTCGATGAGGGAGCTCCCTTTTTCCTTTTGAAGCTCTGCTACAAAGGGGACGAGCTTATACACGCCGCGCTGAACGGCGAAAAAATCAAATAACGCAGATAAAAACATCCCCGGCGATTTTCGCCGGGGATGCAAGCTTTATATAGGGAAGAACTTATTTGCCGAACCAGTTGATGATATGTCTCGGGCAAATATCCGCGCAGTGGCCGCACTTGACGCACTTTGCAGGATCGACCTGAGCAAGGTTGTCAACAACGGTGATAGCGTCTGCCGGGCATTCACGCTGGCACTTCATGCAGCCGATGCAGCCGTAGTCGCACATCTTTGTGACCTTCGCCCCCTTGTCATGGTTGCCGCATGCGGGCATGACCTTCTGGCTCTCGGGGATGAGCTTGATGATGCTCTTCGGGCAGGCGTCGGCACATGCGCCGCAGCCAACGCAGCGCATGCGGTTGACCTTTGCAACACCGTCAACAACATGGATAGCGTCGAACTGGCAGACCTTTGTGCAGTTGCCAAGACCAATGCAGGCGAAGGTGCAGGTCTTGTTGCTCTTGCCGCCGAACAGCATTGCGGCGCGGCAATCGACCGGGCCGGTGTAGTTGAAGCGGAGCTCTGCGTGACCCAGAGTACCGGAGCAGGGCACAAACGCGACCATCTTTTCTACGTCGGTGCCGGAAACGCCCATGATCTCAGCGATTTTTGCGGCAGCCTCTGCGCCGCCAGCAACACACTTGTTGGTGGGAGCTTCGCCCGCCGCTACAGCGGCGGCGTAGCCGTCACAGCCGGGATAACCGCAGCCGCCGCAGTTTGCGCCGGCGAGGCATGCACGGACCTGCTCCTGCTTGGGATCAACATCAACGTGGAATACCTTGGAGGCGTATGCCAGCAGTGCGCCGAACAGGCCGCCCAGGACACCAAGAACGAGAATAGAGAGAAGAATTGATTTCATATCAGTTTACCCTCCCCATCAGAATATCTTCATGCCGCTGAAGCCCATGAACGCAAGAGCGACAAGAGCGGCAGAGACAAGGCAGATCGGGAACCCCTTGAAGCACTCGGGGTACTCGGCGAACTCAACGCGCTCGCGGACGGTGGCAAAGAGGACGATCGCAAGCAGGAAGCCCAGACCGCCGGTGATGCCATAGACCACGGACTCGATGAAGTTGTAGTGGTTCTGGACGTTCAGAAGGACGACGCCGAGAACCGCGCAGTTGGTAGTGATAAGGGGAAGATAGATACCGAGTGCTGAGTAAAGGGACGGCACCATCTTCTTGAGGAACATTTCAACGAACTGCACCAGAGCTGCAATGACCAGAATGAAGGTCAGCGTCTGGAGGAATTCGAGGCCGAGCGTCATCAGGACATACTGGTCGATCACCCAGCATATTGCGGACGCGAGACCCATAACGAAAGTGACGGCGAGACCCATGCCGACAGCCGTCTCCACCTTATTGGAGCAGCCGAGGAAGGGGCAGCAGCCAAGGAACTGTGAGAAGATGAAGTTGTTTATCAGAATTGCACCGAGAGAGATCGAAAGAATTTTGGTAAGCATTACTCTTCAGCCTCCTTTGCAGCCTCTGCGGCAAGCTGTTTTTTCTTTTCGGACTTCTTGAGAGCATACTGCATGAGTGCAATAAGCATGCCCAGAGTAAGGAATCCGCCGAAAGGCATGATGAGGATGGTAGCGCCAAGATCCTCTGCGAAGATCTGGATGCCTGCGCCGGTGCCGTCAAGCGTGAGACGGAAGCCGTTGGCAACGTCGATGAGACCGCCGCCGAAACGGCCGGAGCCGAGGAACTCGCGGACAACACACATCACTACGAGCACGCAGGTGTAGCCGAGGCCCTGGAAAATACCGTCGAAGAAAGACGGGCCGACAGGGTTCTTCTGGCAGAACGCTTCAGCGCGGCCGATGATGATGCAGTTGACAACGATCAGCGGTATGAACACGCCCAGAGCAGAGCTCAGTGCAGGTATGTAGGCTTTCAGCAGTAGGTCGACTATCGTGACAAAGCCTGCAATGACGACGACAAAGATTGCAAGACGGATCTCGTCGGGGATGACCTTACGCATTGCGGCAATAACAACATTGCAGCAGGTGAGGATGATGAGAACTGACAGGCCCATGCCCACGCCGTTGAACAGCGAGGTCGTGATCGCCATAGTGGCGCACATGCCTATCTGCTGGACAAGGACGGGGTTATTGGTAATGAGGCCTTCTTTAAACTGTTTCTTGATATTCATTCAGCTTGCCTCCTTAACCCAGAGCTTCAACGGCTCTGATGGATTCCGCAACGGCGCCGGAAACAGCGTTGGAGGTGATCGTAGCGGCCGTGATGGAATCTATATTTCCGCCGTATTTTGTGAGCTTGACATCGTCGCCTTCGCCGACGAACTGACCGCGCCACCAGTCGCCGTATTCAGATGCTGCGGCGGCCTTTGCGCCGAGGCCGGAGGTCTCTGCGTGGGAGATGATGGAGATGCCGGTGCACTTGTAATCGGTGTCAACGCCGACAGCCATGGTGATGCTGCCCTGTGCGCCGGAGAACGTAGTCGTAACGACATAGCCCACATCCCCGGCTTTGGCTATCTTGTCGATAGTCTGGAACGAGTCCTGATCAAAATCAACATCCTCATAGTCATCAGCTTCGAGGACGGAGGCATACGCCTTTGCAGTCTTGATGCGGTCCTGCTCGGCAATCTTGTCCTCGGTTATCATGTTGACAGTGCCGAGAACGCCTGCGACTATAGCGCATACGAGGAACAGGATAATGGTGAGCTTGACTATCTTATTCATTATGCACCCTCCTTTGCCGCGAGCTTCGCTGCCTTGGCAGCGGCCTTCTCGGCAGCAATGTCTTCCTTGGACACGCCGAACTGATGACGGACGAACGCCTTGTCAATAGCCCAGGTGCACAGGTTCATGATGAGGATACCGTAGGAGACGCCTTCGGGGTAGCTGCCGAAGTAGCGGATAAGCACGGTTATAACGCCGCAGCCGAAGCCGTAGAGCAGCTGGCCGGGGCCGGTAACGGGGCTTGTCACATAGTCGTTTGCCATGAAGAAAGCGCCGAGCAGCAGAGAGCCGCAGAAGAGGTTATAGCCGACCCAGTCGATACGGCTGTAGCCCTCGTGGCCGAACACGAAAGTGAGTATTACGACCGTTGCGATGAAAGAGGTGGGGATACGCCAGGTGATGACCTTGCGCACGAAGAGGTATATAACGCCGATGAGCAGCGCCAGCGAGCTTATCTCACCGATGCAGCCGGGCATGTTGCCGAGGAACATGTTCTTGAAGTTGATGACCGCAGGCATTGCCTCGCCGGTGTACATATAGGTCATCGGGGTCGCCATGGTGGTGCCGTCAATGACATTCTTGAGGCCGTTAGGAACGATCCATGTGGTCATGTGGTTTGCGTAGGAAGCAATGAGGAATGCACGTCCGGCCAGCGCAGGGTTAAGGAAGTTCTTGCCGAGGCCGCCGTAGAGCTGCTTGACGATGACGATGGAGAAGAAGCTGCCGACGATGGGGAGCCACAGCGGAGAGCTGGGCGGCATGGTCATCGCCATGAGCAGACCGGTGAGCGCCGCGGAGCAGTCGCCAATCGTGTTGGACTTCTTCATAAGCTTGCGGTAAGCCCACTCGAAAAACACTGCCGAGAGCATTGACACGACCGCAACGCCGAGCGGTCTCCATCCAAACTGGAGGATAGCCACGATCAAAGCCGGCATGAGCGCGATGATGACGTCCATCATGATGCGCCTTGTGTCAGTATCCGTCCTGACCTGAGGCTGATACGCCACATCAAGGACTATTTTAACTTTACTGTTGTTCATTATTTTGCCTCCTTTGCCGCTTCAGCCTCGGCCTTGAGCTTTTCTTTGTACGCCTTGGCCTGGAACATAAGCTTTGCGGTCTTAAATGCATGAGTCAGAGGCATCCTCGCAGGGCAGTTGAACGCGCAGCTGCCGCACTCGAAGCAGTCGAGAATGTGGTACTTCTGCATCATCTCATAGTCGCCCTTGCTGTAGTACATGTACATAAACACAGGTTCGAGATTCATGGGGCAGACCTGAATGCACTTGCCGCAGCGAATGCAGGTGGGATTCTCCACATGCCTGTCCTCTTTATCCGTGAAGAACAGCACGCCGGCCGTTCCCTTGATGGTGGGCGCGTCAAAATCGGTGGCGCAGATACCCATCATCGGTCCGCCGAGGACGATCTTGCTCGGGGTCTTGACAAAGCCGCCGCACTGCTCGGCCAGATAGCCGAAAGGTGTGCCGACGCGGGTCAGCCCGTTGACAGGCGCGTTGAGCGCGCTGCCGGCAACCGTGACTATACGCTCTATAACGGGCTTGCCTTCGTAGCATGCCTGATATATGGCGTAGCAGGTACGCGTGCTGACAACATTGCAGCCGACTCCGGAGGGCAGCCCGCCGGGCTTGACCTCGCGGCCCGTGACGGCCTTGACCTGCATCTTCTCGCCGCCCTGGGGGTACTTGACCGCTTCGGGTACGATCTCGATGCCGTAGTTCTCGGGATGGTAGGAGTTGAGCAGATCAATAGCATCCTGCTTGTTGACCTCAATGCCGTAGTACGCCTTCTCGACACCGGAGGCAATGCGCACAAGCTCGATGCCCTTGAGCAGCTGCTCGGGATAATTGCGCATCGTGAGATGGTCGCCGTTGAGGTAAGGCTCGCATTCGGCGCCGTTGATAATGAGCTTATCGACCTTGCCGATACCGCCGCGGATTTTGAACGCAGTCGGGAACATTGCGCCGCCCATGCCGACAACGCCGGCATCGCGGATGCGTCCGAGAATAGCCTCGGGGTCCTTGAGCTCTTCCTCTGTCAGGGGCGCCAGATCAGTGCATGGGGTATCCTTGTAATCGTTCTCGATCACAACGGACATGATCATGTCTCCCAGCGGATGCGGTCTCGGCTCTACTGCCACGACTTTGCCCGACACGGAAGCATGGACCGGTGCGGAAACAGGCGCAGGATTCGTTCCTACTACCTGCCCCATCGTTACATAGTCACCCACAGCCACGGTGGGCTTGCAGGGCGCGCCTATGTGCTGTGCCATGGGGATTACGACCTGAGGAGGCGGTGCAATGACGGTCATCGGAACGTCCGGTGCCTTCATGTAATTGGGATGCACGCCGCCTTTGAAAGTGTGGGACATAATTGCTTCACCTCGTAAAGTATTCGCGTGTACTGATTCTTGTACTCAAATTATGTACGTAGTATGAATTTTATCACATTGAGTTTTCGTTGTCTACATGATTCGGTACAAAAAACCACCATTTTACAAGATAACTTATTAACAATCCTGTCAAGTTGTTAGCAATCAGACATATTTGCACCTTTTTGCGTCAAATTGAGGGATTTGTCACAAATCTACACCTCAGCATCATGCCCGGGCGCGATTACTGTAACATGTTACAAATGCGTCAAATCACTATACCGGCGCATTTTTCTCTTTAAGTGCGCGCCGGTTCGTGTTATACTTCGTGTATCAAAGAGAGGAGCGGTATATGAACATGAACACAACTGACAAATACTGTTTTTCATTCCATGACAGCAGCCTTTTCCACAGCGGCAGGAGCTATAACAGCTACCGCAGGATGGGCGCGCACATCCGCCGGGAAAACGGCGTCTCCGGCGTGCGCTTCTGCCTGTGGGCTCCAAATGCGAAGAGCGTATCGGTGATAACATCGCGCACGGATTGGGACGAGGCGCGCGGCTCGATGGCCATGACCGGCGCAGGCATGTGGGAGCTTTTCATTCCGGGCGTCAGAGCGGGAGACATATACCGCTACGTCATTACCGGCGCAGACGGGATCAGGCGCTACAAGTCCGACCCGTATGCTTTCCGTTCAGAGCTGCGTCCGGCAAACGGTTCCGTCGTATGCCCGCTCAGCGGCTACAAATGGCGCGACAGCGGGCGCCGCGCTGAGTTCTCGCGCGAGACGGCCCTGCAGAAGCCTATGACGATATACGAGGTGCATCTCGGCTCCTGGAAAAAGGATTACCGCCTCAACAAGGACGGCTTTATCAATTACCGCCGTCTTGCGGACGAGCTGGCGGAGTATGTGTGCTATATGGGTTATACTCACGTTGAGCTCATCGGCATATGCGAATACCCGTTCGACGGCTCATGGGGCTATCAGGTGACCGGCTACTACTCCCCCACCAGCCGCTATGGCAGTCCGAACGACTTCCGCTATTTTGTTGACACCATGCATATCCACGGTATCGGCGTCATTCTGGACTGGGTCCCGGCGCATTTTCCGAAGGACAGCTTCGGCCTTGAAAGCTTTGACGGCACCGCGCTGTACGAATCCGCCGACCCGCTGCTGGCCGAATACCCGGAGTGGGGCACAAAGGCCTTTGACCACAGCAAGGGCGAGGTCAGGAGCTTCCTCATATCCAACGCATTCTACTGGGTCAGGGAATTTCACATAGACGCGCTGCGCGTAGACGCCGTGGCGGCGATGCTGTACACGAGCTTCGGGCGCGGAGAGTGGCGTCCGAACAAATACGGCGGCAGCGAAAATCTTGAGAGCACGGAATTTCTCAGGCAGCTCAATCTGGCTGTCACCGGGAAGACCGGCGCGTATCTCATCGCCGAGGATTCCTCCATTCTTCCCGGAGTCACGGAGGCAGCAGACAAGGGCGGCCTGGGCTTTCTCTTCAAATGGAACATGGGCTGGATGAACGATACTCTGAAGTACCTGAAAGAGGACCCGATATACCGCCACTGGCAGCATGGCAAGCTCACGCACACGGCGGATTACGCCTTCACCGAAAATTACGTGCTTGTCCTTAGTCACGACGAGGTCGTGCATCTCAAAAAGCCGATGCTCGGCAAGGCTCCCGGCCGGATCGAAGACCAGCTTGCCACGCTCAAGACCCTGTACGCCTTCCAGTACACGCATCCGGGCAAAAAGCTGCTGTTCATGGGGCAGGATTTTGCAGAGGACCGCGAGTGGGACGAAAACCGCGAAATAAACTGGGCTCTGGCCGACGATTTCGGGCACAGGGACGTGATGCAGTGTCTGCGCAGCCTGATAAGCATATATAAAGCCTATCCGGTGCTGTATTCGGATTCCAAGGATCCCGCGACCTTTGAATGGGTAAACAGCACTGACTCCGACAGGAATATCATCAGCTTTATACGCCGCAATCCATGGAACTATGACGGCGCGCTGCTCGTGGTGTGCTCATTCTCTCCCGTGCAGTACAACGGTTACCGCTGCGGAGTTCCGTCCGAGGGGCTGTACAAGCGTATATTCAGCACTTACGACAGTCTGCCCGGCTGCGGAGGCCCCGGCGAATTAGGCGATATTCCGCCGCTTACCGCCGAAAAGGGCGAGTGCGACGGCAGGCCGTATTCCGTGTGCTATGACCTCCGGCCGTTTGAGTCCATCATCATCGAGCTTCCGCGTCAGGCGCCCGGCGTGTGATTTTTTCTCCGCAGGTATTGAATTTATCACTGCAAAGTATTAAAATCCGTTTTATATTTATTGAGCAGGAGGCTGTGCCTTATGAATATACCGCTGCATGAATTTGAGCTTGCCGCCGAGCGGCTGAAGCCGATCGTACACCACACGGCGCTCGATCCTTCCACAACCTTTTCCCGCATGACAGGCGGGGAAATTTACCTGAAATGCGAGAACCGCCAAAAAACCGGCTCGTTCAAGATCCGCGGCGCGAGCAATAAAATCGCGGCTATGATAGAGCGCGGCGAACGCTGCCCCGTCGTCGCCTCCTCTGCCGGAAATCATGCGCAGGGCGTGGCCTACGCGGCAAAGATGTTCGGCATTCCCGCGACGATAGTCATGCCGGAGGCCGCGCCGATAGCGAAGGTGCAGGCGACCGAGGGCTACGGCGCAAGGGTCGTTCTGGCCGGAAGCTGCTATGACGACGCTTATGCCGAGGCCTGCCGCATCTGCGACGAGGAGGGCGCAAAATTTCTCCATCCGTACAATGACCCCGAGGTCATGGCCGGTCAGGGGACGCTTGCGCTCGAGATACTCGCTGACATGCCCGACACCGACATCATAATCGTCCCTGCCGGAGGCGGCGGACTTCTCGCCGGCGTCGCCGCAGCTGCAAAGCAGGTGAAGCCCGGCGTGCTCGTATACGGCGTACAGGCCGAGGGTGCGGACGCGATAGCGCAGAGCTTCAAAGCCGGCAGGCTCGTCACCACAAGCACCGCCGCCACCATTGCAGACGGCATTGCGGTAAAGGCTCCCGGAGACCTCACGGTCGATATAATAAACCATTACGCCGACGGCGTGGTTACCGTGTCCGATCTTGAGATCTCAGACGCCATATTGCAGCTGATGGAGCGCTGCAAGCAGATAGTCGAGCCGGCAGGCGCGACGCCGCTCGCCGCCGTGCTGAGCGGGAAAATAGACGCGAAGGGCAAAAAGGTCGCATGCGTGCTCTCCGGCGGCAATATAGACGTGAGTTTCATCCAGTGCATCATCGAGCAGGGTCTTGTCGCCCGCGGACGGCGCATGAAGTTTACCGTCACGCTGCTCGACAGGCCCGGCAGTCTCGCGCAGATGCTCGGCATCATCGCCGATGCGCGTGCGAACATCCTCACGGTCGAGCACGACAAGCTCAGCCTCGGTCTCAATCCGAACGAGACAACCGTGCACGTCGCCTGCGAGGTGGGCGGTCTTGAGCACGGCCGGGCCGTGCTTGACGGGCTCAGAAAGCACGGATATAAGGTGCAGGAGCGCTGAACTCCCCGCATCCCGATTTGCTTCACCGGACATGCAGACAGCATGTCCGGTGAACTGTTTTTCTTGACAATAAGGGCATAAAAGTTTATTCTAAGCCACGGTAAGCGCCGAGGCCGTACCGCAGCAGATATATTGCCGGCACTCCTCTGCGCTGCCCAAATTCTATCACAGGAGGAAACGTCATGGACGGTGGAAGTACAGGCGGCACACAGGCCGGCCGAAGTACAGGGAAGCGGGCGCATCCGTGCATACGTTTTCCCGCGATCACAATATGATAATGTGCTTTGGTCTGCCAGAGCCATGCTTCCTTTTAATCTTGACAAAGGAGGACAAAAACTATGGCAGAACACAATGTAACCGTTGAGAGCACTCTTACGGCGCTCATGGAAAACCGGAAATATGCCGCAGTGAAGGACATGCTCGTCACTATGAATCCTGCGGATATTGCCTCTATTTTTGACGAACTCGACGAGGATAAAATTCCCCTCATGTTCCGACTGCTGCCCAAAAGCCTTGCGGCCGACACATTTGTTGAAATGGAGTCGGAGCATCAGGAGATGCTCATACGCGGCTTTTCGGACAAGGAGCTGGGCGAAGTTGTGGACGAGCTCAACGTAGACGACGCCGCCGACCTTGCAGACGAAATGCCCGCCAATGTCGTGAGCCGCATACTCGCGCAGGCAAGCCCCGAAAAGCGCCGGGAGATAAACGAGATACTCCGGTACCCTGAAAATTCCGCGGGCTCGATAATGACGACAGAGTTTGTATCGCTGCGCGTGGATATGACCGTAGCCGAGGCCATACAGCGCATACGCCTGACCGGGGTTGACAAGGAGACGATCTACACCTGCTATGTCACCGAAAACCGTCATCTTCTCGGCATACTCTCAGTAAAGGATCTTCTGCTGACGCTCGACGATAACAAGCGTGTCGGCGAGATCATGGACACGAACGTCATATCCGTCAATACGCTGACCGATCAGGAAGAGGTCGCGCACCGCCTCTCGAAATACAACTTCATCGCCCTGCCCGTGGTGGATACGGAAAACCGCATGGTCGGTATCGTCACATTCGACGACGCTATGGACGTCATCGAAGAAGAGACCACCGAGGATATTGAGATAATGGGTGGTATGACGCCGTCAGAGAAGCCGTATCTCCGTTCAAGCCCGGTCGAGCTTTTCAAGCACCGTATTCCGTGGCTCATGCTCCTTATGGTCTCAGCCACATTCACGGGCATGATAATAAACGGCTTTGAGAGCGCGCTTGCCGCGCAGGTCGTGCTGACCTCGTTCATCCCAATGCTGATGGATACCGGCGGCAACTCCGGCTCGCAGGCCTCCGTAACGATAATCCGTGCCATTTCCCTCGGCGAGCTGGAATTTTCCGATCTGCCGAAAGCAGTGTGGAAGGAGATACAGACCGCCGTTCTCTGCGGAGCCGCGCTTTCCGCCGTCTGCTTTATAAAGATCATGCTGATAGACAGGCTTCTCCTCGGCAATACGGATGTTACTCCGCTTATCGCCGCCGTCGTTTGCGTGACCATGGCGCTGACCGTTCTTGTATCCAAGGTCATCGGCTGCATACTGCCCGTATTTGCAAAAAAGATGGGCTTTGACCCGGCCGTAATGTCAAGCCCGTTTATAACAACAATAATAGACGCCGTGTCCCTGCTGCTCTACTTCGCACTCGCAACCGCCCTGCTGTTCTGACCTGCGGCGGGTCCGGCAGTAATACAGAAAGAGAACCGATAAATGAAACTTAACGATACTCAGCTCCGGCAGGTCGATGCGCAGGTAAAGCGCATAATCGCCTCCGGCAGCTACTATGCAGATGTCTACAGAAAAGCCGGCATCACCGGCGTCCGCAATCAGGAGGACTTCGAGCGTCTCCCGTTTTCGGATAAAGCCTCGCTGAGAGACGCCTACCCGCTTGGGATACAGGCCGTCCCTGACCGCGAAGTCGTGCGCATCCACTCGTCCTCGGGTACGACCGGAAAGCCGGTCATAATCCCGTATACCGCGAAAGACGTGGAGGATTGGAGTACGATGTTTGCGCGCTGCTACGAGACCGCGGGCGTCACGGCGGAGGATCGCGTGCAGATCGCCGTGGCATACGGCCTTTGGACCGCGGGCAGCGGATTCCAGGCAGGCGCGGAAAAGCTCGGCGCAATGACGATACCGACAGGCCCCGGCAACACCGAAAAGCAGATACAGATGATGCTGGATCTTCACACGACAGTGCTGACGGCAACATCGTCGTATGCACTGCTGCTCGCTGAGGAGATCTCACGCCGCGGTCTGCGCGGCAGGCTCAGTCTGAAGAAAGGCATATTCGGCTCAGAGCGTTGGAGTCCGAGAATGCGTGAGGCCATACAGCGCAGCCTCGGCATTGAGCTGTATGACATCTACGGTCTGACAGAGATATACGGCCCCGGTATCGGCATTAACTGCAAGAACGAGCCGGGCATACACTATTGGGACGATTATATATACATCGAAATAGTCGATCCAGAGACCGGTGTTCCTGTCCCGGACGGAGAGACCGGCGAGATTGTCATAACGACGCTTGTAAAGGAGGGCGCTCCCCTGCTGCGCTTCCGCACGCGTGATCTCTCCCGGATAATCCCCGGAAAATGCAGCTGCGGCCGCGATCATCCCCGGATTGACATCATTCAGGGGCGCAGCGACGACATGTTCAAGGTTCACGGCGTGAATATGTTCCCGCGTCAGGTGGAAGAGCTGCTGTCAAATGTAGACGGCGTTCTGAGCGAATACCTCATCGACGTCTCACGCGACGGGGCAAGCAGCAAGGATATTATGACGCTGAGCGTCGAGGCCGAAGAGGGCGCAGACCATGAAGAGCTTGCACGGCGCATACGCGACAGCTTCAAGAGCCGTATCGGCATGACGCCGAAGATCTGCGTTGTCCCGCGCGGAGGTCTCCAGCGCAGCGAGAAAAAGACAAAGCGTGTGATAGACCACCGCTACGAATGATTCTTCGATACCAAAAAGAGCCTCAGGCCGGTAAACCGGCCTGAGGCTCTTTTTATAGCTGTACCATCAGATGACAATAATATAAAATATCTCTTGCGGCGTCACATTCCGGGGTAGAGCGGGAATCTGCGGCACAGCTCTATCGCCTGCTGCCGCACCTCTTCGGCCGCATCGCCGCCTTCGCGCATGAGCCGTCCTATCATCCCGCCGATCTCATGCATCTCCGCCTCTTTCATTCCGCGCGTTGTGACAGCGGGCGTACCAAAGCGCATGCCGGAGGTCTGTCTGACAGGCAGCGTGTCAAACGGTATCGCGTTTTTGTTGGCGGTGATGTTGGCGCAGTCTAAAAGCTCCTGCACCTCAAAGCCGGTCTTGCCCATGCTCATCACGTCGACATTCAGAAGATGGTTGTCCGTGCCGCCGGAAACAAGGCGCAGTCCCTGCGCGCTCAGCTCATCCGCAAGTGCGGCAGCGTTGAGCACTATCTGGTGCTGGTACGCTTTGAATTCGGGCCGCAGAGCCTCTCCGAAGCAAACGGCCTTTGCGGCGATAATGTGCATAAGCGGGCCGCCCTGCGTGCCGGGGAACACGGCGCTGTCTATCTTTTTTCTCAGCTCATCAGTGCAGAGTATCAGCGCGCCGCGCGGGCCGCGCAGCGTCTTGTGCGTTGTGGTAGTGACAACGTGGGCATACGGCACGGGGCTTGGATGCTCACCCGCCGCAACAAGACCCGCGATATGCGCCATATCGACCATGAGATACGCGCCGACCGCATCCGCGATCTCACGCATCTTTTTGAAATCTATAATGCGGGAATAAGCGCTCGCACCTGCGATAATGAGCTTTGGACGGCACTCCTCCGCCCGCTGCATCACGGCATCATAGTCGATACGCTCAGTCTCCCTGTCAACGCCGTAGAAGCAGGCGTTGAAGTACTTGCCGGATATGGACGCCTTCGAGCCGTGGGTCAGATGGCCCCCATGTGCAAGATCCATGCCGAGTATCGTATCGCCCGGCTTCAAAAGTGCAAGATATACTGCGACATTTGCCTGTGAGCCGGAGTGCGGCTGCACATTGGCATGCTCCGCGCCGAAAAGGCGCTTTGCACGGGCTATCGCAAGGTTTTCTATCTCGTCGACGTACTGGCAGCCGCCGTAATATCTCGCGGCAGGATAACCCTCGGCGTACTTATTCGTAAGATGACTGCCCATCGCCTGCATCACCGCAGGGCTTACAAAATTCTCGGAGGCAATAAGCTCTATATGATCGCGCTGGCGCTCAAGCTCGCGCATCATCGAGTCGTAAACCTCTCTGTCCTGCTTCTTTATGATCTCAAAGCTCATATTCTGCCTCCGTCTAATTGATTTCTTAGTCTTGTTCATTAAACTTTTACAATAGATTTATTATAGTACAGCTTTCACCCCTTGGCAATACGGAGTTTTAGTGTTAAAATTTAGGCACTGAAAAGGAGTATGATAGATGAAGAAATTTCTGAACATCCTGCGCTGGGTGCTTATCGTGCTGGCCGCCGCAGTCCTGTTTCTGTTTGTGTGGATAGTTGCAAACGAGTATGTACCGCTCAGCACGGAGGAAGTCACGATCTCCTATGATGCGGATACGGCATATCTGAGGCCGGGACAGGAGCTTTCGGTGCTCACATGGAACATCGGCTACTGCGGGCTTGGCAAAGACTCCGACTTCTTCATGGACGGAGGACACGACTCCAAGTCTGCCGATCAGGACACGGTGCTCAAGTACATGTTCGGCGTCAAGCAGTACCTGCGCGACCGCGATCCCGATCTCATAATGCTGCAGGAGGTTGACACTGATTCAAGCCGTACATACCATATAGATGAGACGAAGTATCTCTCAGCAGGTGAGAGCGCCTATGCGCTCAATTATTCCTGTGTATTCGTACCTATACCGCTCCCGCCGATCGGTCAGGTAAACAGCGGCCTGTTTACGACTGCCGATTACCAGATAGACAAGGCGGAGCGCATATCTCTCCCATGCCCGTTCTCGTGGCCAGTGAGCGCGGCCAACCTCAAGCGCTGCCTGCTCGTCTCCTACATGCCGGTGCGCAACACTACAAAGCAGCTCGTGCTTGTCAACCTCCATCTTGAGGCTTATGACGACGGCGAAGGCAAGATCGCGCAGACGAAGCAGCTGAGGGAGTTTATTGAGCATGAGTACGCGAAGGGCAACTACGTCATAGCCGGCGGCGATTTCAATCAGATCTTCCCCGGCGGGCTGGACGCCTATCCCAACACCCACACCGACCTCTGGGAGCCGGGCATACTGAGCGAGGATCTTCTGCCCGAGGGCTGGAGCTTTGCATACGACCTGATTACTCCGTCCTGCCGTCTGCTCAACCAGCCGTATGATCCGGCGGACACCGAAAACACGCAGTACTATGTCATAGACGGTTTTATCGTCTCTCCGAATGTTGAACTGAAAAACGTTGAATGCATCGACCTTGGATTTGAAAATTCCGATCATAATCCGGTCGTAATGAATGTAGTCCTCAAGGACGCAAAAACCGATAAGGCCTCATAAGTGCATAGATAAATGACGATCCCCGGCAGGAGCCGGGGATCGTCATTTATTGCCCGCCGCATGACGGCGTTTTTCTTTATTCGGTTTCGCTGTTCTTTACGCCGTGGCGCTTTTCCCATGCGCGCCTCTCGCGCACACGGATAGCCTCTTCGGCGCTGTCCTTCCATTTCGGAAGCAGATCGTCCTCAAGCTTTCGTTTTCCGACGAGAGCATATTTTACGATCAGCACCAGCGCCGTCAGCACCGGCAGGATAAGCGCTGCGGCGGATACGACAAGCAGCATGGCCGCGCGGTTCTCTATGCAGCGCGCGGCATTTTCCCAATAAGGGTACAGCACGCCTTTGGTCTGCATCGCGCGCTCGTCAAAGGCCTTGACAAGCTTCCACAGATTTGAAACGGTATATCTGCCGGTATTGCTTATGATCTCGGCATCCTTGATAGGGAACTTCTCCTTGACGAAATTCAACGCGAAGTTTTTGACCGGGTTCGGCATAACGAGCTCATAGCACTGTATATCGGCGCTGCCCGCTGCGGCCGGAGCCGTGCTACCGGAGCTGTCCGCCGCGGCAGCGGCAGACGCGCTGTAGTTCATGGCCGCATTATAGCCGTCATATGACATGAAAATACCCATGCCGTCAGTATATGCCTTCTTTGAGGCGAAGTCCTGCTCGCGCTCTATTACCCCGGCCACAACAAACGGAACGCCGTTTATTTTAAAGGTCATTCCCTGTATATCGGTGCCGCCGAACAGCAGCCACGCTGTGTCCTCATCGAGCAGCACGCGGTCCTGCATAAGGTCGCTTGAGCTGATGTAACTGCCGCTGATAAGCTTTATCGGGTGGAACGCGAAAAACTCGCCGCCGACAGCCGTCGCAGACACATCGCCTTTGCCGAGGGCGCTGGAAACGCTGACCTTGTTCACACAGCTCCACGCATCGACAAAAAGTATCTCATCGGTACCGACATCAAGCGCAGCCTCATGCAGCTTTTTCGTTATCTCCTCTCTGAACGCTCCTACACTGTCAAGCGTGAAGCTCTCGTCGACAGGGATAAAGCTGCTGATCTGGGCGAATTCCATGTCGCTGCTGCCTTTCCAGCGTTCAGCCTCTTTCTGGCTGTCCAGAAGGCCGGACAGGCTTGACATTCTGAAAAAGCCTATGACGGCAGCCACTATAAGCAGCAGATCAACGGCCGCAAATATTATTTTTTTCAGTCCAGGCTTTTGGATTTTTTTCTTCATATCGTTCTGATCATTATCGGAACCGGAGCGCCGCTTGCGCGGCACTCCGGGTCATTTTTACTCAGTTCTGGGAATCTGCCATGCGCACCATGTCGCCGTTTGCGACCGGCGCGGAGGATGTGGTTATGACGTAATCACCGTTATTGAGATCGGCAGTGACGGCGGAATTCGTATCGTCCGCAGCAAGCACCTCTATTGCCACGCGCTTTGCAATATAACGGTTGCCAAGCGGTGAATTCTTCGCCGTGACGGCAAGAACAAAGCTGCCGTTAGAGTCTGTACGGATGGCGCTGTTTGGAATGATGGTGTCATACCTTGCGCTCTTCTGGCCGACGGAAACTGTCAGCTCTGAGCCCGATGTTACATCGCCCTCAAGGTTGAAGGTAAGCGTTTTGTTGGTCATGGGGTTTTTCTTGTCGGTCTGGATAGATGACAGAGTTGCGACTATCTTATTGCCCCAATAGTAGTTGCTGATCGTCGCCGTGTCGCCGACGTGCAGGCGCTTGGCCTGATCGTTGGTAACGGAGAAGCTGACGGTGTAGCCCATGTCAGGCACCTCGATAGAGCAGAGAATATCATCCTTGACCACGGTGTCGCCCGCAGTGCAGTTGACCTCCGTGACAGTGCCTGCAACGTTTGCAGTGATGGTATTATCATCGCCCTCGCCGTTGAGCTTCTTTATCTTCTCCTGCTGGCGTTTGATCTGATTTGAAATGGACGTCAGCCCAATGGACGCAGACGCAATGGAGCGCTCCTGCGAAGCCGCCGCCTTGTTGAGCGCGTCTATCTTGGAGTTATAATCGGCCTCCGCCTGATAATAAGCCTCCTTCAGCGCCTCAACGCCTGTGGTGTCTATGCCGTAGTTCTTGAGCTCAGCCTCTATCGCTTTCAGCTTGAGTGTGAGCGTATTGACAGTGTACTGCAGATCGGTTATATACTTCAGCCGCTTTTCTGCCGCCTGAAGCTGCGTTCCGTCAACGCCGTTGAGCGCGGGGACGACCTCATCTTTAAGATCGCTCTCCTCCGCCTGAAGCGTCTTCCACCTGACATACGCCTGTTTGACGTTATCCGGCGCATTTTCAAGCTCCGCCGGGATCACGACATTGTACGCCAAAGCGCCGACTGCGGCAAAAGGACGCGCCATCACGTCCGCAGCGGTCTGGGCCGCCGCATAAGACGCCTCTGCGCTCTCTCCGCCGTCATCCGTCGGCTCCGGCGAAACGACCGGCGCAGGAGTTATTTCAACCTCGCTCTTCCACTGCGCGTAGAGCCTGTTGTATTCATTTTCTGCCGCAGCGACCTCGCCGTTCTTTGCAGACAGCACGAGCTGCTGCGCGGCAAGCTGCTGGTTGGCAATATTGAGATTTTCCTGTATCGTCTGCTTTTCGGCCAGAAGCTGCTTCACCGTTTCGGACGTACCGGGCTGGTTATTCTCGTTCTCGGCGTCCTTCCAGGCCTTATACGCCTTGTCCTTGGCTCTGAGCGCCACGTCGACCGCGTTGCGCTGGTCGATCAGGCTGTCAGCCAGAGGAACGTTGAGCGCGGCCTGACTGTACTGCACCTGCAGATCCTCAAGCTTTGCAAGCTCATCCTCAAGCTCCGTGCTGTCAGCCGCGCCGAGGACAAAGAGCACGTCCCCCGCGTTGACCTCCTGCCCGGCCTTGACCATGACCTTGCCTATGTTCATGTTCGATCTGGCCTTGACCTTATGCGCGCCGAGCGCAGTGACGCTGCCCGTGCCGCGCACCTTGGCCGTGATCGTCCCGTCGGTCACCATCTGTGTAGCCACCTCGGGCAGGGAGTGATTCATTATGGTATTCGAGAAAAAGGTCAGTACGAGCAGCACCACGAGAAATACGATGGCCGCATCCTTCACCCATGCTCTGTTTTTAGGTTTTGTTTCTTCCATATCTATACCTCGCTATGACAAATAACTCAGCCCTTGACGCTGCCGGAGTTGGCTATGCCTTCCACCAGATATTCCTCGCCGTGGAGGAAAAGCAGAAGCGTCGGGATCATATATACGGTCGCCATCGCAAATGCAAGGCCGATCTCGCCGGAATTTATGGACGAGAGGAATACGGACAGTGGCTGCTTGTCCGCATCGTCGAGCAGGATGAGAGGCTGTTCGACCATGTTCCAATAGTCTATGAACACAAGTATCGCTATCGAATACAGCGCCGAGCGGCACTGCGGAAGGCATATCTTGGTGAAAATATCCCACTCGCCCGCCCCGTCAACCTTCGCCGCTTCTATGAGCGAATACGGTATGCGCCGCATGAACTTTGTCAGCAGGAACACCGAAAACGGCGCGAACATGCCGGGAAGTATTATGGACCAGCGTGTGTTTAGGATACCGAGCCAGTCCGACACCAGATAGTTCGGCACCAGCGTCACCTGATACGGCATAAGCATCAGAATTACATAGAAAAAGAATATGCCGCTTCTGATCCTGCCGCGCCAGCGCGTGAAGCTGTAGGCCGCAACAGAGGCTATAGCCACCTGTAAGATGACTATCGGAACGACAAGTATGACGCTGTTCCAGAATTTCAGCAGATATTCCGGGGATTTTATAAGCCCTGTTATATACTGCGAAAGAGTGACCTTATCGGGAATAAACTTGAGATTGACGGTCTTTGACACATAGCCGCCGGTGGTCGTAGAGAAGATCATGCCGTAGTTCGACTTGATCTCCGCCTCGGACATGAAGGAATTCGTTATCGTGAGCACCGTCGGCAGAAGGAACAGCACCGCAAACACCAGGCACAGCAGGAACATCACGCCCCGGCTGAAGTAGCGCTTTTTCTTCATCCCTCCACATCCTTTCCGAACCAGTCCTCCGCCTTGAACAGCAGCGCGATGATGAGCACCATCACAAGCGCCATTACGACAGCCGCGGCTGACAGCTTCTGATAGTCAAGGGATTTGAAGGTATTGTTCATGAAGTGCTGCAGCATGTAAAGCGTCTCATAGGGATAGTCTCCCGTCAGCAGATACACCTCGCGGAAAACCTTGAACGAGTTTATGAGCGAAAGTATCGTGACGAACAGCACCGTCGGCGAGAGATAGCGCAGCTTGATGGCAAAGAACTTATACCACTCGCTTGCGCCCTCGACATCAGCCACTTCGAGCAGCTCCTTTGGAATATTTGCCAGTCCTGCCATGAACAGGATCATGAAATAACCAAGGTTCTTCCACAGGAACAGGATTATTACAACGGCCTGACTGTGCGCCGACTGGAGCCAGTCTATCTTATCCGCACCAAACAGGAGCAGAAACTCGTTTACAGTGCCGTTGAAGTTGAAAAGCACCTGCCATATGAGAACGACCGAGGCGACAGGCACCATCATCGGACTCAGGAAAAAGGTGCGGAACTGCGATTTCATCGGTATGTGCGCTTCGAGCATCAGCGCAAGGATCATCGACAGCGCCACTGCGAGCGGCACCGCCCATGCAGAGAAGGTCAGAGTATTCTTCGCCGCAAGCAGAAAGGCCGAATTCCGGAAGAGCTTTATGAAGTTATCCAGAAACACGAAGTTCCTTGACCCCACGCCGTCGATCAGCGAATAGTACACCACGACGCCGAACGGGACTATGAAGAACACGCACACGCCGATAAGGCTCGGCGAGAGAAAGCACATGCTCTGCAGAAAGTCCTTCGATTTATCATTCAGTTGTATTTTATGACTTTTCATGCCGGATCATCCAAGATATTGTCTACAAGATATTGCCTGTACAGGCGAAAATAGCCGCCCTGCACATTGTACATTGTACATCACGCACCGGTGTTTTTCAATAGATATAATAGCTTCCAAACATTAAGAATGGCTTAAGGCTGCGGCGCATAATACGCCGGCAGCCGGCGGCGCTTTAAAAACATGGGGCGCGGAACACGCGCCCCACATGAATATCTTATCTCTGCTCGTTGACGTAGATATTGGCCTTGCTCTGCACGAGCTTGGCTACCTCATCCACGCTCTTCTGTCCGGCAAAGTACGCCTGAGACTGCTCTGAAACTATTTCAAAAATGCTGTTGGAGGAGAAGTCATAGAGCGCCGTTGTCGATGTGAGAATATTCCAGAGCTTGTCCGCCTGCTCCTGAGAGAGAGAATAGAACTCGACCGTCTTTCCGCTGGCCGTGCCGTAGCCGCCGCGGCTGACTTCGATCTTGTTTCCGTCCTCGTCGAGCTTATAGCTGCCGTCGGCGTTCTTCTCATACTGGGGAGTCATGGCCTCTTTGAGATTTTTGTTGTACACGTTTATATTCGTGGGGATGGAGTAGATATTCTTCTGTCCGTCCTCGGTGAAGAAGGTGCGCAGGAACTGCCACACGGCGTCCTTGTGCTCGCTCTTGCTGCTCATGGCATAGCCGCTGTCGGTGCCGATGAGGCTGCCGGATCTGCCGTCATAAGTCGGGAAGCCTATATAAGTCGAGTCGCCGCCGAAGTAAATGTCATTATAGAAAATGTCGTTGATGGAATAAATGCTGCCCGTCATGAGCATCTGCTTGCCCTGTGCAATGCGGTTTTCGGTGCTGTCGTCATCGGTGTACTCATAGTTCTCCCAGTCGAAGGTCTCAGGAAACTGGTTTGCAAACTCAAGCAGCTGCTTGAACTCATCGCTGTCAAAATTGCACTTGCCCGTAGACCAGTCGACAAAGTCGTTCATGTCGAGGTTGAGGCATATTTGCAGTATGCTGTCACGGGTGGTGTACTGGTCGAACGGCTCGCAGCCCTCCGGCATGGAGGCAAGCGCCTCGTTGAACTGTTCATAGGTCCATCCCGGAGCGTCGCCGACAACGGAGGCCGCGCCTATCGCTGTCACAAGATAGAAGCTGGAGCAGGTGGAGTACATCCCGCCGTTGACTTCGAGCGCCTTGAGGACGTTCGGGAAGAGATCGTCGCGGCCAAACTCGCTGTCGTTGTCTATATACGGATAGAGATCCTCCAGCAGGCCCTTCGCGGCGAGCTGAGTATACGGCATGCCGTTGAGGTCGATAATGTCGGGCGTGTTCCCGGCGAGAAGCTCAGTTGTGAGCTTGGTCCTGCCTGCGGAATAGTCGTCCTCAGTGTTGTACTCGGAATAGTCAATGACCTCAATACGGTACTGGTCGTTCTTGCGGTTGAAGTTTATTATCTGGCTGCGCATGTCCCAGCCGAGATACTGTGTGGCAAGGGTGATGGTCTCCTTGTGCGGCACAGAGTCGTATGGCACAAGGCTGACGGTGGCAACGTTGATTGTATACGCTTCGTCAACAGAGTCATAATCGTTTATGAGGCAGACCACGGAACCGTCGTCGTTGATGGCAAGGGAGCTGACCGTATCGCTGTTTATATCGCAGTTGATCCAGCTGAAGAGCTTGGTGGACTCCCCGGTATCGAACTTCATGCCGTAGAAATTGACGCCGCTGGTGTAGTATATGTCGTAGTCTCCGCCGCCGGTGTAAATGCTGTAAGCGTCATTGGGCATTGAGATCGTTTCTCCGAAGCTCTTTGAGGCCTCGTCGATGATCCAAAGCTCAAGCCCGCTCTCGCCGTATGTCTCTGCGGCGATCCTGCCGTCTGCGAGCTTGACGATACTGTTGATATATCCGTTGTCGCCGCTGCTGATATTCATAACGTCGCTGCCGTCGGCGTCGATCACGCGCACGCCGTCGTCAGTGGAGACGACCGCGTTGCCGTCATTGTCTATAACAAGGCCGTATGCGTTCAGATACTCGTTCTCGCCGACCTCGACGGGCGCGCAGCTAAGCTCGGTTCCGTTCTGATCGAACGTGCGGATATATATGGTGTCAGTGTTCTTCTGATAATTCCAGTATTCATCGTCGTCCTGAGTGAGGTCTTCGGGACCTTCGTACCACGACTCGTAGACGTCCTCTATAGTTACGAGCTTACCGTCGTTCGTGACGCCGAAGCCGTTGATGCCGCTGCCGCAGTAGTAATTCGTCTTACCGGCGTTCTCGCTGTTCCCGCTCTCCATGGGCTTGTAGTTGACAAGCTCATTCACACTGCCGGAAAAGTCGATAAAATAGAGCTTGTACTGATAGACATCATACTGCCCCTCATATTCGACTGTCGCCCCCTCGGGGATATCCTCGCCGACTTTTTCATAGCTTGTGGCATACAGCCCGTTGGCAGTGAAGCCGCGCGGCTCAAAGCTGCGCTCGCTGCCGGTGAGTATGGTCTGAAAATCGGCAGAGTATACATACGTGGGAGTCTCCTCCGTGCCGGTTTTGGACCCGTTCTTGTCTGCGGAGCTGCTGCCGCAGGCGCACAGCGACACTGCCATAACAAGTACGAGCAGCATTGCCGTGATCTTGGTCGTAAGTTTTCTTTTCATTTTTTCCTCCTGAAAAATATTCCCGTCCATAATATAAATCCGTACCCGGAACGGGCAAAAAAACGCCCTTATCCGTCCGGCTATATTGTAGACGAGTCTGCCGGGAAAATGTTCTCGCTTTTTGCAAAAAAATCTGATTTCTTTCCGGATTTTTTATAAGCGTATAATTGACTGCTCCGGCAGGCCGTACCGCAGTCACCGCGCTCACTGTATTAATCAGGTTAGCACAGCTAGAGCATACTCTATAAATCAGCCGCTGTCAAGCTTGATTGCCCCGTGCGTATATGCGCGGGGCGATTCTTTACACATTATTCACCTTTGCCGGAGACATCATGCGCCGGTGGACAGAATTGCCCCGTCGAGGCTCTCAAGCCATGTCTTTCCGCTGCGCCGGCGCGTATCGGCAAGACTGTTCACCGTGACGGAATTGACGGCGCAGTCATAGCCGCCCTGCATATCCGCGGGGCCGAACGAGCCTACCGCGCTTATCACATAAGCCCTGCCGCCGCTTCTGCCGAGGTAGATCATAATATGCCCCGGAAAGCCCAGCAGCGATCCGGCAGGTACTGCGTCGAGCGCCCTGAGCTTTTCCGCATCGCTCATTGCACTCATGTCCGTATACTCAAAGCCGCTGAGCTTCATTATCGCCTCGGCCGTGCGCGGCAGGCAGAAGCCGAAGCATGCATATACCTCGTGCACGATGCCTGAGCAGTCGTTCGCACCGTACATTCCGGCCCAGCCGTAGCGGTCGCCGAGGAGCTTGAATGCAAGCTCAATAACATTTGCGCGCGTATAGGGCAGATAGCCGGTGCTGACGTTCTCCGTCATTGGTACGAGCGTATACTCATCGCCTATAGTTCCGTCGGAGAGGCGCACCGGCAGCTTTACGACATAACAGCCATAGCTTCTGCGGCGGTTTATTGGCTGAGGCACATCCTCCGGTCTCACAAGCGGCAGCTTTGTCCCCATCGGCAGGATGATCCCCGAGACGCCGGGGCTGTACGGTTCCTCCGCAAGGCGCAGCTCACGCCCCGTGACTGTGAGAAAGCTCTCCGGCTCCATGCGGTTCTCCCAATCCTCGCGGCTTGTGCATATGGCGACATTCTTTTTTTCTATCCAGCCGCCGAAGCCATAGAGCATGACGTAGTACCACTCTCCGTCCGTACTCTCGTGCAGCACCGCGAGCGGCAGATACGGCATGAATTCCGACATGACGAGCTTGTCGTACAGCCGGTCCTCCGGCGTGCCGCCTACGAAATCATTGCTTGGAAACAAACGCAGGCTCGCGCGGGCGACGGAATAGCCGAAGCGCACCGCAACCGTCCCCGGCACGGCGTCAAGGTTCCGGTTCTGCTCAAGCGCCGCCCAGTATTCCTCGTTTGTCGGCTGACCCCAGAGATATTTCGACACGGGATCCTCCGGCGCTGCGGCGCTGCTGATAAAGCCGCGCACTATCTCACCGCTCAGAATGTCGGGAATATCCGCAAGCGAAAGCTCTGTGCCGCCGCAGCTTATCATGGCGCTGCATCCGCGGTTGAACTCCGCTATTTTGTCCGTGCTCATCAGCACCTTGTCCTTGTGCGCGGCCTGTTTATTCTTCTTTGAGAGCCAGTAGTCCGCACTCATCATCTCCATGCTCACTCCGCCGGTAAGGGCGATATAATCCTCCGCGCCGTCCGCGGACGCGGACGGACACAGCGCAATGAGCATAACGGCCGCGAGTGCGAGCGCCGTGATCTTCTTCATAGCAGTCCTTCTATTTCCTTTTCGGAATACACCTTCACGCCCAGAGCGCGCAGCCTTTCCGTTGCGGTGCCGTCGCCGGGTATGAGCACACCGGAAAAAGTACCGTCGTATATCTCTCCGCTGCCGCAGGACGGGCTTTTGGCTTTCATGAGTGCGGTTTTGCACCCGAAGCGGACGGCAAGCTCCGCCGTCACTTCAGCGCCCTTCCGGTATTCCGGGGTGACGTCTCTCCCGCTCCGGCTGAGCACCCTTTCGCCCACGCGCTCGCTCGGCTCGCGCGGGATCGGCAGCCCGCCCGCGGTTTCAGGGCAGACCGCGACAAGCGAATACTTTTCGCGCAGGCGCGAGATCACTTCGCCGCTCAGGCCGTTATTGCCGCCGCTGTATTTGCAGTTTTTGCCAAGCAGGCAGGCGCTTATCAGAAGCTTTTCCTTTTTCATAGTATTATCTCCGTTTATAAAAAAGATGCGCCGCGGAAGCGCATCTTTATCTTCAGCGGTGCCGCATGATACGGCGACGCTTTTATTTTCTCAGACTGATGCCGAGGACAGCGCCGCAGATGCCGCCCACGATATGGGTCAGCTGCGATACATTATCCTTCAGCGTGAAACCGTCCAGTATCTCACCGCCGATGTACAGCACCAGCACGAGGATAAGCGTGAGCGGGATGCAGCCGTTTTTCATTCCGGCAAGGGACGACATGACGATCATCATAAAAACTATCCCTGAAGCGCCGAGAAGCGCGGTGTTCGGGAAAAAGAGCCACTGTATCATACCCGACACGAGCGCCGTGATGAATATTGCCCAGAAAAGACTCTTGCTGCCGTAGCGCTCTTCAAGCGCAGGGCCAATGACGAGCATCATCATTATGTTGCCGATATAGTGCGAATAGCTGCTGTGCCCCAGCACATGCAGCACAAAGCGGGGGTAGGTCAGAAGATCGGACGGCGACGATCTGTAGACCGAGAAGAGCTTCACGGTCGTCCAGCCGCCGGTGAGCCTGCCGAGGATCAGCGCCGCAAGGGAAATGAACGCGAAGCTGAGCACGACGGGCGAATTATACTGTATCTTTACGACCCTTTTGCTCATACCCGCTCACCGGCCGCATCCAGCGCGTCCTGATAGTGCTGCTGAGTACGCGAGTCAAAGCAGACCATGCGCACGCGCTCTATCTCGCTGTGCGCCCTGAGATATTCAAGTATGGTATCGACCGCGATCTGAGCCGCCTTGTCCTTCGGGAAGCGATATACGCCTGTGCTTATCGACGGAAAGTCGACAGTTTTGCAGCCGTTTGCCGACGCAAGCTCAAGGCAGGAGCGGTAGCATGAGGCGAGCTTTTCCTCCTCGCCGTTTCCGCCGCCGTGCCAGACCGGGCCCGGCGTATGGATGACATAGCGCGCCGGCAGCCGGTAGCCCTTCGTTATCTTCGCCTTTCCGGTCTCGCAGCCGTGCAGCGTGCGGCACTCGGCCAGAAGCTCGGGCCCTGCGGCGCGGTGTATCGCGCCGTCAACTCCGCCGCCGCCCAGAAGCGAACAGTTCGCCGCATTCACTATCGCATCGACATTCTGTTCGGTTATATCGCCTTTTATGATCTCGAGTTTTCCCATCACTTCTGTCCTCCGATCTCGACGCTTACTTTACCGTCCGCGACTGAGAGACTGATGGTCTTTATATCCTCGCCGCGGCACTCTATGATCTTCTCCGCGACGACGTCCTCTATCTCTTTTTGTATCAGGCGGCGCAGATTGCGCGCGCCGTAAGTGACAGAGTAGCCCTTCTCGACGAGATGATCAATGAGCTTATCGTCCCAGACGAGCTGCTGGCCGCGCTCTGCGAGCACGTCGCGCACCTCGCCCAGCATGAGCGCCGCGATGCCGCGGAAGTTCTCTTCCGTGAGCTGGTTGAAGCATATCACCTCGTCGACGCGGTTGATAAATTCAGGGCGCAGAAACTCGTTGAGAGCCTTCATCGTGCGCTCCCTGGTCATATCGCTCAGGCTGCCGCCGAAGCCGACCGAGCCGGTCTTGCTGCTGCTTCCGGCGTTCGTGGTCATCACGATCACGGTGTTTTCAAAGTTGACGGTTCTGCCCTGTGCGTCCGTAATGCGCCCATCGTCGAGGATCTGGAGCAGGATGTTCATCACATCCGGGTGCGCCTTCTCGATCTCGTCGAAGAGCACGACGCTGTACGGCTTGCGGCGGATCTTCTCGGTGAGCTGTCCGGCCTCGTCATAGCCGACATAGCCGGGAGGCGAACCGATGATGCGCGAGACCGCAAACTTCTCCATGAATTCGGACATGTCAAGTCTGATGAGCGACTCGGGCGAATCGAACATATCCGCCGCAAGGCGCTTGACAAGCTCCGTCTTACCGACGCCGGTGCCGCCGACGAAGATGAAGCTGACGGGCTTGCGCTTGACCTTGAGGCCGACGCGGCTGCGCTTTATCGCGGCGCACACGGCCTCTATCGCCTCGTCCTGTCCCACTATATGCGCCTTGAGGCGCTCATCGAGCTTTGCAAGGCGCTCATACTCATCCTCACGGATGCTGGAGGCGGGGATCTTGGTCCACAGCTCTATGATGCGCGCAAGATTATCGAGCGTGAGGACGGGCTTATCGCTGTTCTTGAGCGTGTCTATCTCCTGCTGGAGCTTCAGCTCCTTGCTGCGCAGCTCCGCAATGCAGGCGTAGCGCTTATCCATCATCTCGTCGTTCATATCCACGCCTGCGGGCGCGTCGGCGGATTCAAGTCCTTCGCGCTCATAGCGTATATTTTCAAGGTCGCGCTCCTTGAGCATAAGCTCGTTCACGTTCTTGTCCTTGAGGTTGACGTCGGAGCAAGCCTCGTCTATAAGGTCGATAGCCTTATCGGGCAGGAAGCGGTCGGTGATATACCTCTCGCTGAGCAGCACGGCCTGACGGCACATCTCGTCGGGTATGTGCACGCCGTGGTAATCCTCGTAATAGTGGGCGATGCCGCGCAGGATCTTCACGCTGTCCTCTATCGACGGCTCGTTGACCGTGACAGGCTGGAAGCGGCGCTCAAGCGCTGAATCCTTCTCGATATGCTTGCGGTACTCGGCAAAGGTCGTCGCGCCGATGACCTGTATCTCACCGCGGGAGAGAGCGGGCTTCAATATGTTGGCGGCGTTCATGCTGCCCTCGGCGTCACCCGCGCCGACAATGTTGTGTACCTCGTCTATGACGAGTATGATGTTGCCCTGCTTGCGTATCTCCTCAATGAGCCCCTTCATGCGGCTTTCAAACTGGCCGCGGAACTGCGTCCCGGCCACGAGCGCCGTGAGATCCAGCAGGAACACCTGCTTGTTCTGGAGCTTATACGGCACATTGCCCATCGCAATACGCTGCGCAAGCCCCTCGGCGATGGCGGTCTTGCCAACGCCGGGCTCGCCTATAAGACAGGGATTGTTCTTCTGGCGGCGGTTGAGTATCTGGATGACGCGCTCAAGCTCCTCCTCGCGGCCGATCATCGCATCGAGCTTGCCGGCGCGGGCGCGCTCGGTCAGGTCGATGCAGTAATTGTCGAGGAACTTGCGCTTGCCCTTTGGCGGCTCCTTCTGCTCCTGCCGCGACTTATCTGCCGGGGAGCCTCCGCCGTTCGCGCCGTCGCCGTTCTGGCCGGACGGCCCGCCGAACAGGCGGCTGAGGAACGGGAATGTCGCGGTCTTGCCGTCGTCGTCGCCGTCGTCGCCGCCGCTGTTTTCCATGTCCATCAGATCTTCCACGCCGTTCATGGCGTTCATCATGTCGCCGGAAATGTTGTCGAGGTCCTCATCCGAGATACCCATCTTGTTTATCACGTCGTCCACTGGCTTTATGTGCAGCTCACGGGCGCATTTGAGGCACAGCCCCTCATTTTTCGTCTGTCCGTTTTCTATCTTTGTTATAAAAATGATCGCCACGTTCTTCCCGCAGCGAGAGCACATTGTAGGCTGCATATGATCTCCAATCTGCCGTATTCACGGCCCTGATATTAAACTTCATTTCATCTGCCGCCGCAGGCATATCCGCGGTGCAGATCACATAAGCGCGTTTGTCAGAAAATCAAACGCGAGGAAGAAGCGGGCGAGAGTCGTCTCCGCAAGCGTCGTCTTGCCGATGATGATCCCGGTGAAGCTCAGCAGCCAGCACAGCAGTATGCAGTAGATAAAGCCCTTGATAAAGCCGACCACCGCGCCGCCTATCTCATCGAGATTCTCCATATTCGGCAGTCTCAGCGAGAGATTGCCCACGTTTGCTATCGCCGTCAGGAATATAAGGATCAGCAGAAAGCCGAGCGCCGCGCCGCCGACATATGTCACCGTGTCGCACACGACCGACACGACCGCCGCGGTCATATCCATCTGTCCGTTCTCCGTGAGGTCTACGGCCTTTACCGCAAGCTTTTCCGCCGTTCTGGAATACACGCCGACATTCAGCAGGCACTCGTAGGCGTAGTCATATTTCAGCGAGCTGTCCTGCGCGAGTATATCCTCCACGGAATAGTCGCTGTCCCCGTAGCCCATGCTCTCGAGCACCGCGCTGCGGTTATCCTGCGAATCTATATAGCCGTCGACAAACGGCTCCAGCGCAGGGACGACCTCATGCGAATACGCCGAGGAGAGCAGGCTGCCGCCGAAAAGCGCGACCACTATCGCAAGTATGCCGGCGATGCCGCCGACAAGTCCCCTCTTGTAGCCGTTCCAGGTACACAGCGCTATTATTATCAATAATATGATGTCTACTACAGCTTTCATATGTGTTCTCACCCTTTATATGTATTCGCCGGTTGTCCGGCGCCGTTGCAGTCGTTCAAAAGTCCTCTTGATCCCCGAAATATATTTATACCACGAAATTGTGAACAAATATATATCATCCGGCTCTCAATCTCTGGTAAACATCTCGCCTACCGGTCCGTCGTACCAGACGCGGTTAAGATACAGCCCCTGCGGCGGCATCGTCGGCCCTGTGAGCCGCCTGTCGCCCTTTTCAAGCAGCGCCGGTATCTCCTCCGGCCGGAGCTTGCCGTAGGACGCATACACCATCGTGCCGACCATGGCGCGGCACATATTGTAGAGGAAGCCGTCCGCGCAAATGGAGACCGTTATGATGTCCCCCTCCTTCTCGGCGCGGCACCAGTACACCGTCCGCACGGTGGTCTTCGTCTCCGTGCCGAGCGAGCGCACGGCTCTGAAATCGTGCGTGCCCTCGAAGGCGGCGGCCGCGGCGCTCATCAGCCCCATGTCCAGCCGCTGCGGATAAAAGCACACCCTCTTTTCAAGAAAGGGATCCCGGATATTACTATTTAGTATTTTGTAGATATATTCTTTTTTTATACACGAGGATATGGCGTTGAAGCCCTCGCCGGCCTCCGCCGCCATCTGCACGGCTATATCGTCCGGCAGGCGCGAATTAATCGCCAGCGGCATGCGGTCTATCGGGATGCGGCAGTCGGTCCTGAAGTTGGCGCAGTAGCGCAGCGCATGCACGCCGGCGTCCGTTCTCCCGCAGCCGACCGTTTTCACCGGATGACCGCAGACCTTCGTCAGCGCCTCCTCCACGGTCTGCGCGACCGTGATGTCGTTTTTCTGCACCTGCCAGCCGTGATAGCGGCTGCCGTCATATCTAAGCCTTAACGCAATGTTTCTCATATCACAAACCGTATTTTTTCATCACGAACATCGCCGCGAGCACGGCGGCGCCCAGCAGCAGCGCGATGTAATCGCGCCCCGCCATTTTCAGCTGCTTCATGCGCGTGCGCCCCTCGCCGCCGTGGTAGCAGCGGCTCTCCATCGCCACGGCGAGCTCGTCCGCGCGCCGGAACGCCGAGACGAAAAGCGGCACCATGATCGGCAGCAGCGCCTTTGCACGGTCGATGAGGCTGCCGGTCTCGAAATCGGCGCCCCTCGCCTTCTGTGCCGACATGATCTTATCCGTCTCCTCGATGAGCGTAGGGATAAAGCGCAGCGCCATGCTCATCATCATCGTCATCTCATGCACCGGCACCTTTATTTTTTTGAGCGGATTCATCAGCAGCTCCAGCCCGTCGGTGAGGGCGATGGGGCTCGTGGTGTAGGTCAGCAGGAATGTGCCCGTGATGAGCAGCACGATGCGCAGTATCATCTGCACCGAGCGCGCGATGCCCTCCCAGGTGATTATCCAGCCCGGGATCACCGGCGTACCGGCGGTGTAGAAGATATTGAGCAGCGCCGTGAGTATTATGATGAACAGCATGGGCTTGAGGCCCTTGAAGATATTCTTCACCGAGATGTGCGACAGCTGCATGCACAGCGCCGTCACCAGCGTGACGGCCGCATACGACACCCAGCCCACCGCCTGAAACAGCGCAACGATGTACACGATCACGAGAATGAGCTTCGTGCGCGCGTCGAGCCGGTGCACTATCGTGTCGCCGGGGAAAAACTGGCCAAGCGTAACGTCCTTCAGCATGCGCCCGCCCCCTTTGCATTGAGAATGGCGGCCTTGAGCTGCTCATGCGTGTAGACCGCACCCGGCAGCTTCACGCCGCGGCGGCGCAGCTCCATTGCGATCTCAGTCGCATGCGGCACGGAAAGGCCGATCTCTATCAGCCGCTCGGGCTTGTCGAAAATATCCTCCGGCGCGCCGTCCATGACTATGCTGCCGTGGTCAAAAACAAGTATGCGCCCGGCAAGCCGCGCCACATCGTCCATATTATGGCTTATCACAATGACCGTGGAACCTGTCTTCTCGCGGTAGCTGAGGATGTTGCCGAGTATCTGGCTGCATCCCGCGGGATCAAGTCCCGCTGTCGGCTCGTCGAGTACCAGCACGCCCGGGCGCATTGCTATCACGCCCGCGATGGCCACGCGCCGCTTCTGCCCGCCGGACAGCTCCAGCGGCGACTTGTCGAAAAGCGCCTCATCCACGCCGACAAAGCCCGCCGCCTCGCGCACGCGCGCGTCGATCTCGGCCTCGTCAAGCTTCATGTTCTTCGGCCCGAAGGCGATGTCCTTGTACACCGTCTCTTCAAAAAGCTGATACTCCGGGTACTGGAACACAAGTCCGACCTCACCCTTGACCGCCTTGCGCGAGAACTTGTCGGCATTTATATCCTTGCCGCCGCAGTATACCGTACCTGACGTCGGCTGCAAAAGGCCGTTGAGGTGCTGGATGAACGTAGACTTGCCCGAGCCCGTGTGCCCGATGATGCCCACGAGCTGCCCCTGCGGCACCGTCACGCTTATGTTGTCCACAGCGACTCTTTCAAACGGAGTCCCCGCACTGTATACGTGGCGGAGATTTTCCACCTTTATCTCTGACATTGATTTCCCTCTGTATCTTAAAGACTCTCTGCGATTTTACCGGCGCAGTCAGCCGGGCTGAGCGCGTCCAGCGGCAGGCTGAAGCCCTCGCCGTTCAGCTCGTACATCAGCCGCACCGTCTCCGGGACGGTAAGCCCCTCGCGCTCCATCAGCTCCACATTTGAAAAGACCTCGCCCGGCGTACCGTCCGCCACCATATAGCCGTTGGACATGACGATGAGCCTGTCCGCGCCGATGCACTCGTCCATATGGTGCGTGATGAGCACGACGGTCATCCCCTGCTCGCGGCACAGCCGCGTCACCGTGGATATGACCTCCTGCCGTCCCTGCGGGTCGAGCATCGCCGTCGGCTCGTCGAGCGCGATTATCTTCGGCCGCATCGCCAACACGCCCGCTATTGCCACGCGCTGCTTCTGTCCGCCGGAGAGAAGATGCGGGGCATGCGTGCGGAACTCGTACATTCCGACCTGCCGCAGCGCATCGTCCACGCGCTGCCGTATCTCCTGCGGCTCTACGCCCAGATTTTCCGGTGCAAAGGCCACATCGTCCTCCACGACGTTGGCGACGATCTGGTTGTCCGGGTTCTGGAACACCATGCCGACGCAGCGGCGCACGTCGAGCACCCTGTCCTCGTCGGCGGTGTCGATGCCGTCTATCAGCACGCGCCCCTCGTCCGGGACGAGAATGGCGTTGAGGTGCTTTGCAAGCGTGGACTTGCCCGAGCCGTTGTGCCCCAGCACGGCCACGAACTGCCCGGCTTCTATCGAAAGATCTACCCCGCAGAGGCTTTCCGTCTCGTCGCCGGGATAGGTATAGTGTACGTTTTCAAAAGTGATCATACTCATTGCTCTTGCTCCAAAAATCGTTTCGCCGCCCGCGGCCTTATCTCTCCCAGCGGCATGTCGCGCCGCACGGGAGGCACAGCCCCGATTCCGTGACGGGCAGGCCAAGCTCCTGCGCATCCGAGCGTCCGCCGAATTTCTTCGTGAATATGCTCTCGGTGACATAGCTCAGCACGGAGGCCGAAAGGCCGGTGGTGTAGGAATTGATGATGACGAACAGCGGGTCGTCGGAGAGCACTCCGGCGCACAGCGACACGAACGGCCATAGATTCGTCTCCAGCTTCCAGACCTCGCCGCCGGGGCCGCGCCCGTAGGACGGCGGGTCCATGATTATCGCGTCGTACCTGTGCCCGCGGCGTATCTCACGCTCGACGAATTTTGCGCAGTCGTCCACGATCCAGCGGATCGGTGCCTGACTCACGCCGGATGAGGCCGCGTTGTCCTTGCCCCATGCGACCATGCCCTTCGCCGCGTCCACGTGGCACACGCTCGCCCCGGCCTTCGCGCAGGCGACAGTCGCTGCGCCGGTGTAGCCGAACAGGTTGAGCACGCTCACCGGACGTCCGGCCGCGCGTATCTTCGCCATGGCCCAGTCCCAGTTGCAGGCCTGCTCCGGGAAAAGGCCCGTGTGCTTGAAGTTCATGGGCTTGACATTGAAAGTGAGCGCGCCGTATTTTATCTGCCAGTTTTCGGGGAGACGCCCCTTGTCCCAGCTCCCGCCGCCGCTCTCGCTGCGGCGATAGCGCGCGTCGCGGTCGTTCCAATGCATATTGCGGCGCGGCGTTTCCCATATCGCCTGCGGGTCCGGGCGCACCAGATAGTATTTTCCCCAGCGCTCGAGCTTTTCACCCTTTGAGCAGTCTATAAGTTCAAAATCGTTCCATTTATCTGATATCCACATATGCTTCTCCATACATCTGTACTTGTACGCATTATGACATACTATTTTATCATTAAATACCTGCCCGGTCAACCATGAATCCGCGCATTGCGCGGCGCTGCATGCGTGTACCGCCCAAACGGACAAAACGCCCCCGGCACAGCCGGAGGCGTTTATATTTTTTATTTACTTTTTGCTTTCTGCACTGTCCTCCGTGAGGTCGCAGAACACAGCGATGCGGCGCTCGCCGCCTTTTGTGCAGGTGTACAGGACGAGGTCGTGGCTGCTCTCTGTCACCGCTTCGACCTCCGTCGGCCCGACGACCTTGTGCATGACAACCTCGTAGTCATACTCCGTGCCGTCTATGCCGGTGAACGTGACGGTATCGCCGTCAACGAGCGTGCCAAGCTTGCCGAAATGCGTGTCAAAGTTATGCGCCGCAATGACAAGGTTGCGGTCCTTTGCCGAACCGAACTGACGGCACGGCGCAAGATTGAGCCTCTCATAGTCCCATGTCGCCATGACGGGCAGCTTGAGCTTAATGGCCGGTATCTCTATATAGCCGATGTAGTCGTATCCGTCGAGATAGACCACGGGGTCGGAATCTTCGTCCGTCTCCGCATCCTTTGTGTCGATCGTACTGACACGGCTCGGGTCGATCTCGCGGTTCATGTAGTCCTCAAGCGCTGTAACGCGCTGTTCGGACTCGCTGCCGGCATTGCTGGACTCGATCCAGTTGTGGATTGCAAGCCCAAGCGCACCGGCGATACAAAGAGCACCGAGAATTACAAGAATTATCCCAGCGCGTTTACGCATCCGTTTTCCTCTTCTTTGAAAGGAGTATCACGCCGAGGGCGATAAGCAGTGCGCCGGCGCAGACGAGCAGAGGAATGGGCCAATTAAGCTGGCCGGTCTGGATAAGCGCATGATGATTGACGACGGTGAAGGAAACGCCCTTGATAACATCATCCTTGATTATGACCTGAGGGTCAAGGAGCGACTTGACATAGCCGACGGGGACGGGCTTTTCATCGACGTTGTAGCCGAGAGAGGCGCTGTCCAGATTACGGTAGTCATAGGGGATCTCGAAAGCTTTGCTCCATGTACTGGCGGACACGGCGTCGTCCTTGCTGAGCGTGTAGCTGTAGACGCTGTCGCCATGGGCGACTTCAAGGTTGACTCCATCCGTGGGGCGGGAATAGTTTGCGCCGCTCCACTTCTTGTTGAGCTCGAGCATCATGGAATAGCCGTTGACGAAATCGCAGCAGCCGGGCTTATTCTCCTGCCCGTGAACGCGGACGGCAGCGACAAGGCCGGAGTCGACGTTCGGGTCATTGTAGACTGTGACCGTGATGTCGTAGGTCTGCACGCCGTTGGTGTTGTACTCGCAGTACATGTCATAGGCGGCCGTATCGGGGTCCACGATCTGAGTCAGAGTGTAGTTATACACGCCGGGGTGCACATAGTGGATGACGAACTCGCCCTCGGCAGTATAGTCATGGATAGAAGTAGAAGAAGCCTGCTCCGTGAGAGCGTCAAATGCAAGAGTGGCGTTATCGGGCATCGGGTTGCCCGCCTCAACGCTTGTCAGCTCAAAAACATATGCAAGCCCGGCCTGTCTCTGCAGCGGGTCGGCACCGGACGCAATGCCCGTCGCCGTGACCTTTACGGGGATGACAGCATCCGCCTCATAGCTGCCTGCCGCAGCAAAGGCGGCCGTTGGCGCGATGGCGCAGACAAGCACCATAACCAGCAGCAAAGCCGCAAGCTTTTTCAAATTCTTTTTCATTTAAGAATCTCCTCCTATCGTCTCGCTGCCGGAGTGCGGCTCCATTGCAGCCAAAATGATGGTACGTGCATCGGTAAACTCATAAGAGCAGGTCGAGAGAGTGAGTACCTGCGGTTCCTCGCTGCTCATAAGCTGATCTGCAAGCTCACTGCGGATATGCAGTGCATTCTCACCGGCGTGGGTGAAGAAATCTTTTATATTGGCAGCCTGCCAGCGCTCCGGGTCAAAGATATATCTGTCATTTGCCGGGACGAGCAGACAGGCGATAATTTTCAAATCATAGCTGCGGTCGGGAAGTATCAGGACGCCGGTGCTGTTCTCGTTGAAGAACTCCTCATCCTTATACAGGTCAAGATCGCCGAACATGAGGTGGTTGGCCATATGGTGCCCATATAAAAGGGAGACGGTGTCGCTGAAATCGCGGGAATTGCGGCTGTCCAGAAAGAGACTGCCGGAAAGGGCAAAATTGCCGTAGACGTCGGTATTGATGTAGGCAAGATTATCAGCGCCCTGCAGGAGCGGATAATCAATTTCGGTACCGTCGAGCGTGAGCCATGCGCACACGTCGAGGTTTATCTTCTGCAGCTCCTCAAAGGTGGGGCCGGTGTCCTCTAACGAGGGCTTGAGACTGAGCATATCGGCTTTCGCATCGTCCACTGCGGCATAGACCTGTTCATTGTCCCAGAGGGCATAGGCGGCATAAGCGCCGAAGACGAACAGCGCGCAGATAACGACAAAGGAGACTGTTGTATTCAGGATTTTCAGAACTGTACGGGAAAAATTCATATTAATATTCTCTTTTGCAGCCCAGCGGATCATTTCCGACGATCCCGCATGTGCACATGTGCGCAGCGGAAACGATCCGCTGAACTGCATCTGTATTGTTTCCCCTCAGAGCCGGCATAAAGCCGGCTCCAGGAGAGAGACGCAAATCACACGCTTTATTATAAAACGCACGATCCGCTATGTAAAGAGCGTAGAACTCTATACAACAGGGAATCAGAACTGCTCGCCCTTCTTGCGGGTGGCAATGACGACGACTGCTGCGCCGACAACAACGAGCATCAGGATGTAGGGCAGGCTGTCCATGGACACGCCAAGGTCGAGGTTTCCGTCGTTTTTGTCATTAACGAAAGCAACGGTCTGAGCTGCTGCACTGATCTCACTGGTGATCGTGTTCCCGGCGGTGCGGTTCACGGTGGTGGTGTAGCCATCTGCTGCGGTCTCAGTTACGGTGTAGGTCACGCCGTAGGGGAGGTTTCCAAATGAGTAGGACTCGCCATGCTTAAGAGTAAAGGTGTATGTATGACCAGATTCAAAAGCAACAGGTTCACTACCGCCTACAGTAATCATGCTTTTGACAGTCTTACCTTCAGGTGCATTCAGAGTAACAGTGAACGTAAAGTCCTTGGACTTATCACCAAGGTTACCGGTAACGGTCTTGGTGATCTCAAGGCTACCAGCATTGTACACGTTATTGAAAGAATCGGATTTCTTATTATCGGTTCCAACGAGAACAGTACCAGCAACAGCAAATGTGCCCTCAGTAGTGCCGTTTACAACAGTGACCTTCAGGGTACGGGAAGCTGTGTCATAAACCATACCGGCAGTGCTGCCGGCATTTTCTGTGATGGTATAGGTGTAGACACCGACACTGGTATATTCAGGCAGGTTAATAGCGAGAGTCTTTGAACCGGACTCGCCTTCAGCATAAGTAACACTATCAACAGTGGGGACAGGCATATTGGCCTCTGTTACGTCAGCAGCAGCATCAGTTACTGAAACTTTGCCAACTACAAAGCTAAAGGTCTGGGCAGGCATTTTTGTGCCATCGTTGGTAACTGTGACTACCTTAGCAAGAGTTGCGGTAGTCGGTGCCGGACTCGCTTCTGCAGGTGTATCGACCTCTGATGCGAAGGCGGCGACGCTGAGGCTCATCATAAGGACGAGAACCAGCAGGATTGATACGAATTTCTTCATCTACATTTTCCTCCAATGTAATTTTTTGAATTCGCGCGTAAATATATTTTTATGGAGCCGGGTGCACTCCGGCAGCCATAAATACAAAGTAAATGCGTGGGGGTATCACAGACTTCTGCGTCTGAGAATGGTTATTATCTTTGCCTGCACGTCTTTCTGCTCCACCGCGCCAAAGTCGCGGCTGTCGACGGCCTGCGTGCGGTAATCGCCGAGGATGAACACCATACCTTCAGGGACGGTGTAGGGGTATTTCACCTCGTCCTTTGCGTAGGTGGGGTACATGATCTCCCCGGCCTGCGCCGTGCCGTTGACAAGAAGCGTGCCCGTGTCGTCAAGGGTGATATTGTCGCCCTGACGGCCGATGATGCGGCCGACGCGGTACTTCCCGTCGCGGACGTAAACGACAACGTCGTTCTTCTCATACTCACGCTGAAGCCGGTAGCCGAGCATCAGGTCGCCGTCCTTGACGGCGGGGAACATGTCCGTCCCCCTTGCCTGCATCAGCAGGAACACCTGCGAGAACAGCAGCCACGCCGCGGCCGCAATGAACACGACGCGCCCCAGCAGGCTTATATAGCCCTCGCGGACAGCCAGCCTGTTCCGGCGGAGAGATATGACCTCGGCAGGGGTCATGGGCTTTGCGGGTCTACTGCTCATCCGCCTCGCCTCCGTAATACTGCGCGGCATACTCAGGGTCGTACTGCGCGCGCTGCCTTGCAAGAGCATTGGTGCAGGCGTCGCGGTACTGCTCGATATAAGCGTTGCAGCGGGCATGCTCGGCGTCTATCGCCTTCTCATAGAGGGCGTTGAGCTCGTTTATCTTCTTCCAGACGTCCTGCTCGTCCACGCCGCCGAAGGTGCGTTTGCGGAAGCGAACCGTCTTGAGATACTGGGAAACATTTTCAAGGGGAGTTGTCAGATCAAGCCCGTCCGCGCGCCGGGAGGAAGCTTCCTCCCGTGTGCGGCGCTCCTTTTCAGGGGCGGACTTGCCTTTATGCGAGTGTGATGCCATCAATTCGCTCCTCAGTCGTCATTATTGCGGCGCTTGCGGAGGATGATGACCACCGCGGCCACTGCAACGGCAGCAAGCACGATTATGTACGGCAGAGAGTCAAGCGACACGCCCATGTCGGGGGTAGTATTGCGCGTGTTCGTGACGGTGACGTTATTCTTGCCCTTTTCAACCGTAAAGCTTACCTGAGCTCCATTGTTTACGGTGCTGGAGCTAAGCTGAGTATCACCATACTTGAAGACAGTACTGTACTTGCCGTCTGTGGCCTCAGTCAGCGTGAATATTGCGCCGACAGGGACGGTGATTGCGGGTTTAGTTGACTCTCCATTACGGAGAGTAAAGGTTCCTCCGTCGACGTCACCGATCTTGTAAGCGAAGTTGAAATTCTTCAGCTTATCACCGAAGTTGCCTTCGACGACCTTGGTAATGATTATCTCGATCTTATTGACGTGGATAATGAAGTGAGCCTGTCCCGCCTTATCCTTACCCGCAGCATAGTGTTCATTCCATTCGCATCCGCTGTGGGTGCAGTCCTCATGTTTGAAGGTCACATGTCTTGTCACATCGGTACTGACGATCTTCACCAGTGCAACCTTAACGGGGAGATCATCCGTGGCGAGCTTGGCCGATGCCGGATAATAGGTGTAATCAAGCGCCGGATCGGTTCCGATCATATCAACGTCGGCTGCATCCGTAGTGCCATGCTTCCAGATCGTACTCACTTTATTTTCAGTTTCATAGTAAGTCTTGCCTACGTCCGTGCCGTAATCCTCGACAGAATCCTTGAACGTGACCTCAGGCTTAAAGACATAAATGTTTGCATTGCCCCGGCCGGACTTGGCATCCGCAGGTGTACCGGCGGCTTTCACGCCATCGGTCTGCGGAGAAACTTCAACCTTAATGCTGTATGTAGTATCATCGGTCAGATTGCTCAAATCTGTTACGGCTTTGCCGTCTTTATCCATAACCGTGACCGTGATATTAACGAACTTGTACTGCCACTCTTCAAGGCCATAATCTGTCTTACTCAAATCAAGAGAAACATTACCAACCGTTACGGTTGCATCGCCCTTGAGCTTGTCGGCAGTCAAGCCGCCAAGCAGATATATGTTCTTATCCTGAGCAGTGACGGTAATACCCTTGATGGGAACATTGACCTTGGGCGGTATGAACGAATCGACCTTGGTGCCTTCCTTGTTGTATATTGCGTCGTCTGTACCGACATTGGTCGGGACATCGTTGCCGCCGAGGAACGCTTCCTTTGCCTTTACCGTAAACTCGATGACCAGCTTCTTGCCGCTGTACACGCCGTCACGCGGGCCGCAGTAGTTTGCGGAATAATCAAAGCCCTTGACCGTGACCGTGTTGCCCTCAATAGTGTAGACAACTTTATCAGTAACATCTGTCTTTGTCTTCTCATCGAACCGGTGATCGCCAATGCAGTCAACTGTATAAATCTTTACTGCGTCCGTGCCCTCTGGCATTGTGAACTGCTCTGTCACAACGTCCTTAATGTAGCTTTCGGAATCAAGCTCAATGGTGCTGCCGCCAATTTCCTGGCTGATACGGTTGAATATGACGTTCAGGTCACCGGCGTTTGCCGCTGAGAGGAAATAGCTCTTGCCACCATCGGGAAAAGTACTTGAACCGGGATTCGACATACCGGTAGCGTTCTTATAGTTTGAGGACACATAATGCATGTACTTATTTGTGTCCAACCCATTTTCGCTTCCTGGAGTCCCATTTGCGCCGCCAAAAACACCTATAGTGTAAACAGTTGCATCTGCGTCCTTTATGCCTTTACTTGCACTGATAGCAGCGTCTGCAACAGTCTCGCTAAATCCGCTCCCATGGTTTGGTTCACCGTCAGTGAACATGATCACGACTTTTTTTCTTTCGTCATTCTTTACATTATCTATAATGGTCTGCGCATGCTGCATGCCATAATCTGCACTGGTTGCACCACCCGGCTGCAAACTATTGACTGCGGCTTGCAGGTTCCCACTGCCGGTGCTGTCGACCGTAGTAAGGTTCATTACAATTTGTGAATAGTTACATGTATATCCATTTTCTCTATATGTATTGTTTCCGACCGTATTTGATTTATCTCCAGCAAACTTTACGATCGCTATCTGGCTTTTAGGCGACTGGGCAGCGACACTAGAAATAAAACTACTGACCGCTGTCTTCAGGGCTGCCATTTTTTTCGTGGTACCTGTTATCTTTTCATAAAATTGCACATGATCAGAGTCTGTGTCATTGGCGCTTGTTTTCGGTGTAAATGAATTCCAATACAAGAAGGACCAATATCCCCATCCGTCGTAATAGCGACTATATTTTACCTCAGTATATACACCATCAACTATAACATAATAGCTATTCCGTGTAGACACGTCATATACCGCTCTATACTCATCCATCGGATCATCCATTGAGCCTGATACATCAAGTACAAGGACAATATCTACTGGCTTTGTACTTGTGACAGTTGAGCTTTCACCCGTCACGTAGGCCTCCATGGTGATCTTATAGCCGTCTTCAGTTGCCTCAGCAGTCTTATTGAGAACAACGCCTTTATCCTTGCCGTCATTATCCGCAACTGCTCTGAGCATGCGTGCCCGGCGCGTCACAGGTGCAAAGCGCAGAGGACCTACATTACCGAAGCTCACTATCGGCGCTTCAACAGGGTCTCCATCAGGCTTTACAGAAAGAAGGTGTTCCTCAAGCTCGTCGGTTTTCCCGTTCTCAGTCAGCCAAGCTTCAAACTCTTCTATTTCCTCATCAGTGAGTTCATCGCAAAGCGCGTTGACCTCGCCCGCCGTCTCGCATGCCATCAGGTCGTCGTAGAGCTTCTGGTAGTCGATCTTATCGGTGGCTTTCTTTCCGTAGAAAGCGAACACGCCGAGACCGTTGGTATTGAAGACATAGCTGACCTCGACCTTGAGCAGATCGCTGACAACGACCTTGGTCTCCCTTGCAGGGATAACGGACTTCTCAGTCTCTTCGGTCTTCTCCTCAGCCTTCTCTTCAACCTTTTCTTCGGCCTTTGCCTCGTCGGCCTCTTCGGCCTTTGCAGGCTCCTCAGCCGGTGCAGGCTCTTCCGCCTTGTCTTCGGTCACAGGCTCGGCCTTTTCTTCGGCGGCGGGCTGCTCTGTCTGGGCAGGCTCCGCCTCCGCAGGCTTGTCCTCAGTCTGCGGTTCATCAGCGGCTTTCTTCTCCGCCTCTTCAAGCTTTATATCCTCGGCGGTCTCAAGCTCGCCGATGGTATAGGGCAGAGACACGACATTGAGGCTGCCCTCAGCGTCCGCAAAGTTGTTGCCCTCACCGGCCATGTAGACCGTGACCTTGAAGCTCTTGCCGGAGCCGGTGCCCACGTCGATCTCCTTGCCGTCCTTATCGACAAAGGACAGATCATACAGGAAGAAGAATTCATCGTCAGCAAGCTCGGCCTTTTTGAGAATGCTCTGACGGACATACTCCGCCGCCTTCTCACTCGCCTTGAGCTTGAGCAGCGCGCCCTCGGGGAGAACAGCGCCCTCGCTCTTATCAATAACCTCGACCTTGACATACAGGCCTTCGGTATCGGTCTGCTCGCCGAAGTAATATACGCCGTCTGCCGTCTGCCCCTGCGGGGCGGCAACGAGACCAAGCGCCTCATCCAGCGTGGGAAGTTCGCCCATATGCTCGGGCGCTTCCGTGGGTGCGGGCTGTTCCGTTTCGACTGCGCCTTCCGTCATATTGTCCGCGATCTGCTCAGAGACGGCAGATCCGGCCTGCATAGACTCAGCGGACGCGACGATGCCCGTCCAGCCAAGGCCGCAGAGCAGGACTGTCACCAGCAGCATGCAGACAACACGGGAAAACGCACTGTTGTGAGCTGTTGAACTGTTCTTTTTCATGTTAAGGGTCCTCCTGTCCAACCAGATTGAGCTTTTACAATGTAAATGATATATAGTCACATTTGTGGAATTATCCAAATGCGCGGTAAGCGGTGAACGCGGCCTGTCCGGCGGGGTCTATCCCCCCGACAGGCGACAAATCTGCATCCATGCCTCATTTCGGAAGCAAGTACACACTACGGAACTTATTATTTAAAAACCTCTTTCGAGGTCGTACCGTAAGAAATTGGCAGATTTTCAGAATTTCTCCATTTCATTTATATACTTTAACTTGTGAAATTCTGCATCTTAACGCAAAACTAACGCCTTTTTATGTATCTGCTTTGGATGTATAATAGCATAACTTTCCAGACAATGCAATAGGGTTTTTAAATTTTTTATGAAGTCTTTTCGCGTGATTTTTCCTATTATGTGATATTTTGTAACTATTTTGTCGCTTTTTGTGCGGAACACGCATTTTGCGGCGGTTATCGCATCAGTGCACAGCATATCCCCCGGAGACTTGCGCCTCCGGGGGATCATTCTTATACGGCTGCATCCGCCGTTCTACTATTGCTATATATAAGAGACAGGCACTCAGCACCACTCGCCAAGTGGAAACGCGCTCTAAACTTTTTTGTATAGGCCGTTTGATTCCAATTGGTTTTATTTGATACCTATTATCCCAATCCTATGGGGTATCCGACTTTCTGCTATCAAAAAGCTATCAGGGGATGCTATCAATAGCGGAAATTTGTTGTGTGTGATATTTGTATTATATCATGTATGTTGACGAATTGGCAATATGGTTAGAATGGAAATTCGTCACCCTCGTCCTCTAATTCAGGAGTGTGCTGCATTGATGGGGATGTTTCAGACAGAATAGCAATAAGATCTATAACGCGCTAATTACAGTTAAAAAATCACTGATATACTGCAATTGGGAGAACCACAAGGGCGGGGCCTTTAATAACGTCTCTGAGTTCTGCTGGGTTATCCATATTCTTTGGCATATTCCTTCGCTGCGATCTGTTAAGTGGGATCTTTTTGATGTCATCGAAAATTTCATCTAACTTTATGCTCTGCCCCTTCGGAACCTTTCGAATAATTTTGCATAACAGATAAGCCTGTCCAACAAAGTTCTCTTGTCCGCATCTGAAGTAGCTTTCATCGAGATATGCAACCAAAGGATGCAGTCCGTCTTCAAATTCAAATACGCAAGCGATTTCTTTTCCAGACTTCATTTGTCCTAATGCCGAAAATCCCTGGATGGCTTCGTTGGTTTTTTTGTCCAAAATCTGTTGATCGGTAAAAGATTCCAAAACCGTAGCCAGTTCTGCAATTTTCTTTACACTGTCAGTTAATTCTTTCATTTTTGAGAAACGGGCAGTAACCAAAACTTCAAGGAAATCATCCCGATACAAGCCGCTGTAGTCCGCATCGGTAAGAACCCCAAAGTATTTCAATCCTTCGTCATCCGATCGAAGATATTTATAGACTTTTTCAAACTTTGCGGCGTCACTAATATGCACAGATCTTTTGATTTCTTCGGATCGCTTTCCAGTGTGCGAACCGTTCCCCGATATGACACTAATCGTTCCCTTTCCACCCAAAGTGTTTTCACTGCTGGTCGCAATCTCCTGTGATTCTTCATCGTATATGTAGCCGTCAATTGCTGCAACATAATCCTCGAGTACCTTTGTATTCAAATAAAGAAAATTTCTAAGTTTCATTGTTATTTACCTCACCTTAAAAGTTCCTTCTGAAGCCACTTTGTCTCATCAGGTGTAATTACGAGAATGTCAACTGAACCACCTACAGTTTCAACTACATTTTTGAAACGCATTGTTTGTATCGTAGTTTCTACAGCGTAGCGAGCAAAATCAATTGCATCCTGTAAGGTAAAATACCCCCAAAGGATATCTTCAAAAGGAAGATCAAGATAATTGTTATCGGTAGTCTTGATTGCAACATTCTGTATTAACCGTGTAAGGGTATAGGTTTCACCATCCCAAAAGGCTCCTTGGCTATCAGTGTTAATTTGATCAATACTTTTTTCCTTAACACGTACCTTATACAGCAACTGCTGTTTCCCAGACTCTGTTTTATCATATCCTGCTACGATGAAGTGAGTATCTGGTACTAGTGGAAGTTCATTAAAATAGTCAATAATTACTTGCGGAATAGAGGATACAGGACAATCATCACCAATTCGTGATCGTATCATATCTTGTATAAAACCTGTTATCGGCTTTCCTAGCAAAGATGCATCGCCACAAGTTGATATACCAGCTCCATTAGGACAGGGAAATGTTTTGTCAGTAGAGTTTGTAGTGTGTATGCCTATGCGTTGAATGATTGTATCGCCACGAGTTTGTGTATTTGTATAGGTTGTACGGCGGTCACTTGCAAGGACAATACCTTCATTCACATGAACAGCAATTAAGAATGACATCTTTGCACCTCTTCTCTCTGTCTTAACAAAGTGATTTTACAACACCGCTATTAATGCATTCATTGTACCGTCAAAATTACCTCTTATTTCACATTCCCACAGCACAATGACTTTCCAGCCGTCAGCCTCAAGTGCCTGAATATGCTCTTGATCGCGTTGCTTTGTTCGCTCTATCTTAGGTTCCCAATATGCTTTATTGGATTGACTGGCGTGAGCATAATGACTGCCACAATCATGCCCATGCCAATAGCACCCATGAATGAAGATAGCAATTTTCTTTCTGGTGAATACAATATCCGGTTTTCCGGGCAGCACCTTGTAATTCACACGGTAGCGGTATCCCATAGAAAATAGCTTGCGGCGCACCAAAAGTTCAATACTGGTATCTTTGCTTTTGATGTGCGACATGATCTCACTACGGCGGGCAGAGGAAACAGAATCAGCCATTACACAGACAAATCCAGCGGCAGATCGGAAATATCCTTCAGCCGCTTGCCCTGCACCAAGGTTTCCAGCGTTTCTACCGCATCCTCAGAACCCGCCTCTTTAACTGCTCGAATCAGTTCATAGAGTGCAAAGTGATATACGCAGTCAATATCGCCAGTGCCGAGCGCAAGAGATGCCAAGCGATTCGGCATAGGCTCAGCCGTCACAACAACGATGTGCGGCAAATGTCCCTTTCGGTTACGGATCAGGTTCAATGCCTCTGTGCGGCTGTTTTGTGCGCGGTCACTGCGCATCGTGTACTTTGCAGAAACACTCGCATGAAGAATGGGTTTTCCGCCGTTAGACTTCCGAATATCAGCCATTTTGCAGATTTCGTCATCAACAATGGGCTGGGCGGCATTGATCTCGCTGTCCTCATAGAGATCGCGGTAAACAACAACGTCAGGTGCAACGAGGTAATCATTCCCGAGTGCAGCAGCCAACTGTGCGTTCTGTGTCGTAAGCGCATTTAAGTAAGCAAGATGCTCGTACTGCGCAAAATCGCTTGTTTTCAGTTTGTTGTTATTGCCGAGCTGAAGAATTGTCCAGTTTCCGGGACGGAGGTTCTGCAAATAGGGAAAGGTTTCACGCAGGAACTCCATTGTCAGCGTTTCAAATTGCTTTCCGAGAGTCTGCCCGGAAATTTTGTCAACCGTGGAGACAGCATGATGCTGTTCCTCCACAAGAATGTCAACGATCCTCCGCGCAATCGCCTTTGAGCCGCGGCTGCTGGTGTCTGCATTGGATGCGACACCTGCCGTGGTCAACGTCAGTGTGTTGGTTTCAAACAACTGCTTGTGAAAGTGGAATCTCGCGTTTGCTATCAATGCATCCATGCTCCAAACACTCCTTTATTTTTTCTCCAACTGCCCGGGCAACCGGGGGCGGGAATGCATTTCCAATCATCCTACAGGCTACGGTTTTCCGGTTTCCGAATGTCCATGTATCGGGGAAACCTTGAATCCGTGCCATCATTCGGCTTGTCAAGCGGGGCATACCCTCAAATCCGGGGGCGGGTGCTTCGTTTGCAATTCCTCGACCATCTACGCCCAACTCTGCCCATGCATTACGGGCGCGTGTGGGACCAAGGTCAGGACCACCGTGCTTCTTGGAGCCGCCTACAAGGGTCGGAGCGATCCGGTTTGCATTAGATGCCCACTGCTTCGCACCTTCCCATCCGTTCTGCGCCATCAAATCACGGAGCGTATCACCAACAGTGGGGGCGATGTCTGGTTGTTCGTCAGGATAGGCAAATGCTCCAATCTGATCCTTCCGAATGCCGATGATAACCACTCTGGGACGTAGCTGCGGAACACCATAATCAGAGGCGTTCAAGAGCTTGATATGGGTTACATAGCCGAGCTTTTGAATCGACGTAAAAATGTGGTCGCGGTATTCATCAAAGCCCGGATCAAGAAAGCCACGGACATTTTCAAGCATGACAGCACGCGGTTGAATTTCTTTGATAAGCCGAATGGCCTCCGGGAAAAGGTCTCTTTCGTCGTCCTGACCGAGCTGCTTTCCTGCAACGGAGAAAGGCGGGCAAGGAACGCCGCCAGCCAGCAGATCGACGCCGTGGTATGGGCGTCCGTCAAAATCGTGAACATCTGCACAAATGACGTTCCACTCCGGGCGATTCTGCTTTAATACCTTGCAATAATCTTCTTCATACTCGACAAGCGCAACATGGACAAAACCCGCCATTGCAAGCCCCAAAGCCTGTCCACCAGCGCCAGCGCATATTTCAACACAAGTCAACGGTTGCTGCATTTTCTTTTCACTCCTGCGTAGTTCGATTGAAATCATGACTGTTCTGTATCTCCTTCATCAATGAACTCCATGATGTCTCCTACATCACATTTGAGCGTCAAGCAAATCTTATGCAGGCTTTCCATAGAGACAAATTCGTTTTTTCCCATCTTGGCAAGCACATTGAAGCTGATACCGGAGGCGTCTTTCAAATCTGTCCGGTTCATTTTCTTATCGATCAACAGCTTCCAGAGCTTATCGTAGGAAATAGGCATTGCAATTCTCCGTTCCAAATTTAGACTGATTGTATTTTAGCACAAAGCGACAATGTTCGCAAGATAATCTCATCAGAACGTGAGATGTTCTTTGCAAAGAAAAAACCGTCTGCAGGAGCTTGGATGCTCCTGCGGACGGCTGTGACTGATATGGGCTTACACTCGTCCTTTCAGTTCGTTTCTCTTGGCAAGCTCACTTGCTGCCTGCCGACGCTCATCCGAATACGGCGCAGTCAGGCGAACAGCGAATCGTCTGCGGTCAATCTCGAAGGTCAGGCCGCCCTGCTCGTCATCGTCGGTCTGCCTGCACAAATCGGGATGCTCTGCTGCATACTGCGTCAGCCGCTTTTTGAGCGCGGTATTATGCGTCTGGATTTCGACGGTTTTGCTGGCTTCGTCAAAATAGATGCAGGTCGTTTTCTGCCGCTTGGTCAGTCCGGTTTTCATGTTGCCTCCATTTCTGCCTGTTCTGTAAAAACAGGCGCATTTTCAAGATTTTTTGTTAGCTCTACACCTGCAAAAACAGGTTGATTTTTGCATAGGGAGCGCCCAAATGATACGCGGCTCGATCTGGACGCTCCCATTCGGTAAAATCCGTTTTTCTCAGTTCAACACGGCATCAGCGGACATCTTCACGCGTTGCCGCTTTTTCTCTGTGCGGACGGAAGAAATGCCAGAGGTTATTGCGCTGGATCACATCCTCGTAGAGTTGAACTTTTCCGCGAAGCTCTGCATTCTCGCGTTCCAAGTCCGATGTACGGAGTTTGCTGCGAATGGATTTATACTCGGAAAGCTCCTGCTTCAGACCGGCAATCTCTTCCTTGAGCCTTGCAATCAGCCTGTTTGCCGCGTCCAGAGCTTTTTGCAGCTTGGATTCCTTTTTCTCGGCTGTAATGTACTTCTTTGCAAGCGTGGACAGGCGTTCAAAATCCTCACGCTCCACGGCAACCTTGCTTGAGAAGGGAACGGACTTCGCCTCAATCTTTTCGATAGCCGCCACAGCGACCTGCTGATTCTGAATTTTCTCAATCTGCCTGCCGAGCGTCGCTGCCTGCTGCTCCTGCTGGCGGTTCTGCTTCGTGAGTTCTGCCAGCCGCGCCTGCTCCTGCTGCACCTTGAACTGCGTCACGGTCAGATGTTCCTCGGAGCTACCGCGTTCACCACGCTCCACATCGTTGTACCCGGCGTCGCGCATATACCGGAAGAAATCATCCTGCAAAACGCTGTAGGACTTCTTGAGAACGGGCTTGCCCTTTGCACTCAGAATCGGCATACCATTTTCATCCTGCGCGGGCTTGGAAGCCCACTTCTTGCTCATGCTGACCTGCTGGATTATCTCCTTGACCGTTCCCACCAGAGATTTATCCTTGCAGCGTTTCGACCACAGGATTTGCTTCTCTACGACAGGGATATAGACCACATGAAGGTGGTAGTGGTACACGTCCCGCCCCAAAGCATCCGACATGGCGCGGTTGCGCTCGTCGGCGTGCATGACCGCCGATAGGATGTACTGCTCGCCGCCCACAATTTTGATTGCAGCTTTGTAGGCATCGGCGTAAAATTGTTTTGCAAATTCATAGCCGCCGTGGTTGAAGAAGTACGCGGAGTTGACGTCGAAGATCAGCTCTCCGAATTTCTCAGCATCCGCTTTCAGACCGCGTGTTGAGATCACGCCGTCAGAGCGCATCTGCTCGAACATCTCCTTATACCCGGCGGTTGGTGTTTTGAAATGGACATTGTATTGTGTCCGTTCAGGAACGATGTCCTGATTGACATACGACGATTTTTCGCGCTCATTATGCGCCTGTGCGTTGTCGATGTCTGTATCTTTCATTCTTGCGTTTCTTGCGCTGGTACGGTGAATACCGTCGCCTCTTGCCATAGGCAGTTTACCTCCTGATTTCAG
>OIYO01000201.1_pt1 | contig 60637 bp, 81 predicted proteins | sample 1588191 | NCBI WGS metagenome assembly OIYO01 (sample SAMN03283275) | human gut metagenome | biome: human-associated habitat; material: feces | host: Homo sapiens | place: Peru | collected 2012 | reverse complement strand
CGCTAGTCTTAGGAACTAGTGCGAAAGCGTGGGAGTTCGAGTCTCTTCATGCCCACCATTTTTAAATTAGCGATTTCGACCAATGGTTGAAACGCTTTTTTTATTGTTATTATTACATTTTCGCCGTCATAGTAAAAGTTCGAACATAGCATTTTTAAAATTTGACGTTTTTTCTCATTCGACATCGCAAAGTAAAGCATAGTCGTCATTGACAGAAGTTCGAACAGATTTTCGCTATATCTCAAAAGTTCTAAGCCTGCTTTTGAGCATGCCGACCTTTGAAGAATTAAATTATCCAAGGTCGTTTCTATTTCGGCAGTTTTCTTTTCAAATATTTCGTTGCTTACTTTTCCGTCCAAAAGCAATTCAAATAATTTTTCGGAACGCTTTTTGACTTTTGCAATTTCAGAATCTAAACTTTCGATTCGTTCTTCAACGTAGCCGTTTTGTTCTTTTAATTGATTTATGAACGCTCTTTTTGCTAATGGAAGAGTGTTTTCGTCTAGGTGAAATTTTTTGAAAGTTTCAAGAACGGCTTTTTCAATTTTTTCTTCTCTTATGTAACTTTTTGATTTACACGTTCCTCCCCTGTTACCCGTACAATGGTAATAAACATATTTTTTCTTTTTGAGTTCTGCAACGAGATAACAACCACATTTTGAGCATTTTAATAAATTTGAAAAAGCAAAATCATATTTTGTCGTTCTTGCTCCCGTTCTTTCTTCGATGATTTTTTGGCATGCCGAATATAATTCTCGAGAAATAATAGGTTCGTGCTTGGCGTTATAGTAGCGTTTTCCTTTGAAAACAAAATCGCCCATATAAATTGGGTTGTTTAAAATATCTTCCACGTTTGATTTCCCACATTTTGTGCTTGGGGAAATTAAAAAGCCCTCCTCTCGAAGTTGCTTCGCTAATGACTGATAAGAATAATTTCCTGTTGAATATAGTTCAAAAGTTCTTTTGATAAACGGGGCTTTTTCGGGGTTAATTTGTAAATACGCTTTTTTAAGATTTGGTTTTCTCATATAACCAATGGGAGGTCGTTCGGGATAATAACCTTGTTCGGCTTTTTCTAAAAGTTTTGTTGTAACATCTACCGACAAATTACGAGGATAAAAATTTGCAATAATATTGTTCATTTCGAAAACTAAAAAATCGGTAGGACGTGAACGACGATTTAAACAAATACAATCTTGAATTAAATGTATGTTGTAAATATCCCGTTCAGCCATATAAACCAATGCGGCAGAATCAACGCCGTTTCTTGAAGCCCGGTCAGACTTTAAAAAAATGAGGTGTTCGACCTTATGTTTTTGTACATAAGACATCATTTCATTAAATTGAGGTCGTCCGGGCTTTTTTGCCGTGTATGATTCCGAAAATATTTTGACAATGTTTAATCCGTTTTTTTTGGCGTATTCTCGCCCCTGTTTTTCTTGGTAATCCAAAGAAAAGCCCGTTTTCTTTTGTTCGTCGGACGAAACCCTTGTATATAAAACTGCGTTATTAGCCATATTTTATCCTTTTTTATAGTTTTTGTAGCTGTAATTGTATTCTTTGTATTTTTTTTCAAATCGTTTTTGTTCTTCTTCGGTTGTTTTGTAGTCTACTGCATACCCATTATTTCTATATGAGTTCATTATTTTAGCATTTTTAATCATTTCTTTAAAGTTGTTAGGGCGGGTAATTATTAGTTTTAAACTAAATACAAAACCACCCAAAATAACGCATAAAAATATAAATAACGCTTTTATTAAAATAGAAAATACCCCTAAGCCGACAACCCATAAAAAAGTTGAAATAATTTTATTTTCAAATTTTTCTTGTTCTTCCGTTCTTTCTATTAAAAAGACTTCCTTTTGGGGTTGTTCGGATTGTTCATCAATAGAAGTTTTATTATTTTTAAGTTTATTCCAACTTAACGATTTTCGGTAATAAGCCCCTTTACTTCCGACATTGAACTGAATCCCCTTTTGATTTAATGAAAAACGACAACCCTTTACGCCAAAAGATAATCCAAAACCCGATTTACTTGTGTTTAATCTAAATAAACCTATTTTTTTTGATTTTCTGAAAAATAGCCCCATTTTTAACCCTTTCCATTATATTTTTTGATAAAAATGTCATTGTTTAGTAATTAAAATTTTATTTGTTAATATTTTTTAACAATGTTTTTATTGCCGCCTTTACAGTGTCTGGGGATTTTCTCCATAATTTTACAAGTTCTCGCTCTGATTTGCTTATTTCTTTTAAATCGCAAGGAGGAGCGTATTCAAGGAAAAAACTTGAATCTGCTATTTTGTAAATATTACAAAGTTGTAAAAGCGTAGTTACATCGGGGGTTGTTCGCCCTGTTTCCCATAAGGCAACCGTAGATTGATTTTTTTCTAACATTTTCCCCACGTCATAGGTTGTAAGCCCCGCCTTTTTTCGAAACTCTTTTAATCTTTTAGGTAAAGTTTCTTTAACTTGTCGCTTAATCGTTTCGGGTACACATACTGCTTTTTGATTTTCCATAAAATGAGCCTCCTACTGCTTTATAATAATGCATTTAATTATTTTAATCAATGTTTTATGAATTATTTTAAATAAAATACTTGACAAAATTTTACTTCTTGATGTAAACTGCATTTTGTAATAATTATTTAAACTAATTTTAATTATTTAAAACAATTAGAAAGAGGTTACAATGGCAGAGTTAGAAAAACCTGAATTAATCGTAAAAAGGGTTTTAGAAGAAAGAGGAATCCAACAAAAATTTATTTGCGAAAAAATTGGTATCCCCCAACAAATATTTTCTTATTGCATGCGTGGTAAAAGAAAATTCCAAGTGTGGGAATTTATCGCAATTTGCGATTTATTAAAATTGGATTTTTCTTTGTTTGAAAATTGTTTTCCAAAGGTGAAGCAAAATGGCTAAAAAAGACGTGGGCGTAATTATACAGTTTGACGACGTGGATTATTCCGACGAAGAGCGTGATTTGTTATGGGGGCAATTTTTTATGCTTTTGGCTGAAACTGCCCAAGAAATAAAGGAGAAGAAAAATGCAGAATGTGTTAAATTTCCCGACGGTCGCAAGCGTAAAACCAAAAAGGTCGCTTGTTGAGAAAATTCAAAATTTTATTAAAAATCGTAAAATCCAAAAAGAAAAATTTTTCAAAAGAAAAACCGATTTTTTAATTCAACAAACTTACGAAATTTACTTAGATAAAATTTTAAAAAACAGAAGAGAGAAAAAGGACGTCGATTTTGCCGAATGGCTTTACAAACAAGGTTTCATAATAGACCAAGGTGCATATTCAATGGCGAAAGAGAGTGTAAATTGGGTTCAAAAAGTTTACGGGCGTAAACATATTGAAAAATGTTACAAAGCCCGATTAAAAGAAATTCAAAACCATAAGTAGATAAAAAATAAAAGGTAGCCTAAGAAATGAGAGAAGAAAACAACGGCAGACAATGTCGTGTAGTTAAAAATCATAATTATACGACAATTAGCAATATTTGTTTGCGAACAAAAACGATGTCTTTGAAAGCGAAAGGGTTGTTGACTGTTTGTTTGTCGCTTCCCGATGATTGGGATTATTCAATCGCCGGACTTGTTACTCTATCAAAAGACGGTCGAGATAGTGTTACAAAAGCCCTTGAAGAATTGGAAAAACACGGTTTTTTAGTTATTGAAAAAAGTCGCTCAAAGGGAGCATTCACAAGTTTTTATACTTTTTATGAAAATCCCGAAGAAAATCCGAACTTAAAAATAGAAAAGCCCGAAAATAGGGACTTTCACCGTGACGGGTTTTCCGATGCGGTAAAACCGATGCGGAAAAACCGATGCGGTTTTACCGTAACGGAAAATCCACAACAACTAAATACTAATAATAAAATACTAAAATTAAATACTAAAACTAATGAACAAATGTCTTTATTAAAAACAGAAGATTCTGTTTTTAACGAGATTGACTTATTCAACTTGTATAAAGAAATTTGTATTCATTTTTCACAACCAAAAAAATTGACTAATTCTAGGAAGGAAAAATCAAAAAAAAGATTAAGCGAAAACCCTCAAAAAGAATTTTGGGAGGTAGTTTTCCGCAACGCCGAAAAATCAGTTTTTATAAGAAAAAGTTCGTTTTTCTCTTTTGACTGGGTTTTGGCGAATGATATAAACGCTCTCAAAGTTTACGAGGGTAAATATAACAAACAAGAAATCAGCAACGAAAATGTTGCGAGCGGCGTACAAGGTAGCAAGTATTCAAGGTGTTATAACGGCTAGGACAAGAGGGAACGGAGAAATGGTGAATATAGTTGAAGAATATCAAAAACAAACCATTGAATCATTCGGGGTAAGAGTGAAAGACGGAAAATGTGTCTTTTGTGGCAAAGATTTAAACAAAAACGAATATTGCGACTGCTCCGAAGCTACCCTTGTAAATCGCTTTTTTAAAAAAACGACTGAAAAGGTTAATCAATTAAGAGGTGCTTTTGAAGTTCGAAACAAATGTTGGGACGAAGTTATAAAAGATTTTCGCCCGATTCTTCCTAAAAAATTTGAGGGAATGAGTTTTGGTTGTTATCGAATAACAAACGAATCTCAAAAAAACGCTTTGAGGGTTGCTCGAAAATATCACCAAAACGCAATTAAGAACTATTTAACCGGCATGAATTTAATATTCTTCGGAAATTACGGGACAGGAAAAACAATGTTGATGTCAATTTTGTGCGAAGCGTTGAACCGAGATTATATGTTGCGTTGCCGCTACGTCAATATGGTTGATTTAATGAACAATATTAAAGCCACGTTCGGAGTAAAAAACGATAAAACGGCAAAAAATGTTCTTGACGATTACAAAAAAGCCGAAGTTTTGTTTTTGGACGACATCGACAAAGTGAAGCCGTCTGAATATTTGAGCGAAGTTTTTTATTCAATCACCAATTACAGAACGGAACACGAATTGCCAACGGTTATTTCAGCGAATCATTCTCTCGAAGAATTAGAAGCACAAATTTACGGCGAAGCGACAGTTTCAAGGCTTGCCGACATAAATAATGCAATTTGTGTAAATTTTGAACACAAAAATTTTAGATTGGAGGGTGTGTAGTTGAACGAAGAACAAAGAAACGAACAAGTCATTCAAGAACTCGACGGAATGATGCTCGATTTGTATAGTGATGTTGTATTCGACCCGAATGTTGAGCGAAATACTTATTACCCAGTTGCTCTACAAATAGCAAAACACATCACGGCAAAAGAATATAAAGAATTTCGTTTGACTTATGAAGCTAACAGTTATGGAACGTGTGTTTCGATATATTATGAACGAGTTTTGCAAGAGGGCGGCTTTTTTAGTTCTACAAAATACGCCCCAAAACAATGCATCGGCGTTTTGGTTTGTGATATTGAAAAGAACCGAGTTATTTTAAGAAAAACCAATGTAAATACAGAAATTCACGAGTTCCACAAAGACGAAAAAAGACAGATGAACGAATGTTTCGGGGTTTCTTACGAAATTTTTAAATATTTACGAGATAACGACTTGATTATAATTTGTACGGTTGAACGGAAAGTTAGACATAAACAACGCTTCACTTATACGATTACAAAATTTAAAGCCGTTAGAAACGGGCGTTTTCTTCACTTTAAAGGTTATGGAATACAATTTTTTATTCCAAAGGCTGATTTTAAATGTGTTGAGGGTAAACGAGTTTCAAATAAAACAAAAAACAAGAAAAAGTAAGGAGGAAAAATGGAAAAAGTATTTCAAGCAATAATTTCGGCAGATGTTGCTCAATCAATGTATGATTTGGTTTCAGATATTGAAAACCCTCAAAAACCCGAATTTTGGGAAGATAAAGAAATTATTGACCGTTTACGTTCAATTAAAATGTCATTGAATAATCACGAAGAAACAGTTAAACAAAATCGCCAATTACAACAAGAATTGAATGCCAAAACAAAAGCCCTTAAAGAACTCAAAAAACGTCCGTTCTTCCCTTATAAAATGAACTCGGGGAATAATATGGACTTTGGCGAATTTGTTTTAATTTCGCATGCATGGTTCACGATTCCAAACTTGCACGAACAACTTGGAATTATTGAAGTTGAATGGAAATCGTCGGGCGTTCGCAAAATGTACCTTGGAAAAGGTGATTCAAACGGGACAAATTTCAAAGCCGATGTTTTGAGTATTGCCCTCCACGGTCAAAAAATAAAGGATTCGTCCGATGCCGTCTAAGTGGTGTCCGAAGTGTGGGCGAATTACCTCCGTAACAGGAAGCCCCAATTTTTGTGCGTGGGGTTGTGGCTCGTTAGCCGATGAACCTTTACTGCCCCCATATAGCGAATGGGTCAATGGTTATTACGGAATGGTTGAATACGCTCGGAAATTATGGAAAGAACAACAAGAAAAAATAAAAATTCCCGAACCGATTGACATCGGCGACGGCAGATTACAAATGAGGTTATTTTAAATGGAAAATTTCGAAAAATTATTTTCAATATTAGACGAACTTTTTGGCGACGATGTAGATTTTTGCGAGAAGTGTTGTGCAAAAGGTAAATGCAACGGGAATTGTTGTTATGAGCAAATAAAAGAAAAGTTTGGGGAATTGGAATGATAAAAAGAGGGTTAAAAATAGTAAATTTATTTGAAAGCGAGGTGGTGGCGTAAATGAATATTACGGGAGGAGAGAGAAAACACGGCGAAAAATGGACGAGCGAAGAACTCGAGATTGTTTATAAAAATTATTCAACAAAAACTATTCGCCAAGTTGCCGAAATGATTCCGACAAGAAGCGTTTCGGCAGTAAAGAACAAAATCAAACTAATTAAATTCGGTAAATACCGAAAGAACAAAAGGAGAAACAACAATGTTTGACAAGAAAAAAGAAGAAAAAGAAACAAAAAATAAAAATTGCGAATATAAATTCGCTTCAAAAAAAGACGGCGATTGTTGTCGTTTAAACCCAGTATATGACCCCGACACAGGAGAGATGCTCGGTTGTCTTGCATGCGAGATTATTTCAGACGAAGAATGCAAAAAGTCAAGAATAAAAACAGCAACTAGGATTGACTTCAACGAAACAATTCAACACGAAACAATTCACGCCGAAGCGGAATCAACCGTTGAACCGTTGAAAATAGACGAAGTTTCTGCCGCTTTCGTAGCTAATTTGAGGGTTACAAATTGGGGAAATTTGGGCGAAATGTTTGGAGGTCATAAAGTCGGCAAAATTTATTCCTACATTTTGAGCGTTCTTAACGAAAAAATTGAAGAATCAACTGCCGCAACGATTAAGGTTGAAGCCCCTCTATATGAACAATGCTCGACGGTCGAGCAAAGAAAAGAAACTTCGGAAGTTTTTTTGAACGATGAAAAAGAATGTATGTATTGCAAAGAAGCCGGAATCAAAAACAAAAATGTTTTTGTCGAAGTTCGTGACCCCGAATTGGGGTTTGGGTGGATTTGTAAAGAGTGTTTTCTCGAAGCCGACAGAGAGCAAAAAGAAGAATTAGAACGCCTTGATTTAAAGGCTTCAAAATTGGAAAAGGTTTTGGAGGATATAAAAAGAAGCCTTGTTGTAAAAATGCCACCTTTGCCAATACGCCCATTTTATAAAGTTTTAATTAGTAAAATGAGAATGCTTAAAGCAAAAGTTGAAAAAGCCTTGGAGGACGAAGAATGATTTATTTTTTTGTTGGCTTTTTCGCCGGCATTGTTTGGAATAATTGGTTAAACAACTAAAAGAAGGAAAATATAATGGTTTTAAAAATAATCGATAAATTAATTTTAATTGAATTTGCAACCCTAAAAGTATTAAGTATTGCAGTTGTCTTTTTTATGTCGTCTTTTTTATTCAAAAAAACTTTTGAATATGTTTTGTATTTTTTCAACAAAAGGAAAATCAATCGCAATAAATGTTTAATTATAGACAGAATGACTTGCTATCGATTTTGTCTTTTTATTAAAAACTTAATCAGAACTATAAAAGACGAACCAATGAAAAAAGAATACAAACAAACCTTTAATATTCTATGCAAGGAATTTTGGGAGGGACAAAAATGACAACAAAAATAGAATGGACGAACGAAACTTGGAATCCCGTTACGGGTTGCACAAAATATTCGCAAGGTTGCCAAAATTGTTACGCTGAAAAAATGCACAAACGCCTTACGGCTATGGGGCAAGAAAAATATTCAAAACCGTTCAACGAGGTTGTTTTTCACAAAGAAGCGTTATCGAATCATAAATTTTCAAGATTAGACACAAAGCGTAAGTTGATTTTTGTTAATTCAATGAGCGATACATTTCACAAAGACGTTACAGATTCGCAAATTAAAGACATTTTGGACGAGTGCGAATGGAACGACCCGAATGTTTTTCAAATTCTAACAAAAAGAGCCGAACGGCTTCCCGATTTTGAATATCCGTTTAATGTTTGGCTTGGCGTAACGGTTGAAATGGCAAAATACAAAAGCCGCATGCAATATCTCAAACAAACAAACGCAAAAATAAAATTTTTAAGTTGCGAACCGTTGCTTGAAGATTTGGGCGAACTTGATTTAACCGGCATTGATTGGGTGATTTGTGGTGGGGAATCGGGCAAGAACGCTCGCCCTATGCACCCCGATTGGGTTCGCAATATTCAACGCCAATGCCAAGAACAAAACGTGCCGTTCTTCTTTAAACAATGGGGCGAGTGGCGACCAATTTGTAAAAATGAATATGTTCCATATCCAGCCGAGAAGAAAAAAATAAATGGAAAAGTGATTTTATTTAGTGGTTCTACTATCGACGGAATTTATCCGAAAGATATTGAAGAATTTGAAAAAATAACAAGAATAAATGTTGGAGAATCAAAAGGAAATATCGTTTTAAAATTAGGGAAAGCAAAATCGGGAGCGTTACTCGACGGAAAAGAATATAAAGAATTTCCAAGGATAGAGGAGGACGAAAGATGATTTGTTTTTTGATTGGTTTTATTGCCGGCATTATTTGGAATGAGTGGTTAAACAATTAAAAGGAGGAAACAAAATGTTTGTAATAATTTATTGGTATTTATTAAAATTTTCCGTAGTGGCTTCCGTAGGTTTGGGGATTGCGACAATGTTGTTCTTTTTGGCGAAATCCATTGATTTAATTCTCGTTAGTTCTTACAGAGTAAAGACTGCATGCAAGGCTTTATTAAATTTCGAGAAAATCGAAAAACTTTACTTTAAAGCCTTGAAAGAAGTTCCGAGTACGGGTGTTTCTGAAACCTTAAAAAGCGAATGGGAGGATTTATGCCAAGCCAAACATTAAAGCAATATATTCAAAGAACTAGCGATGAAGAATTAAAAAATATCGACAATATGATTTCGGCAGAAATGGGACGACGGTCGCTAAAAATTCAAGCAGATCTGTTTGATTTTGATTTTGATAAAATTTCTTATTTTATGAATTGGAGTTTGTTTAACGAAAAGCAACTTTCGACAATTCTCCATAATGTAGTTGAAGAATTGAACAGACAAAAAGCCAAACGCCAAAACGTCGATGTTGGTTTTTGGGATTCTGACGGAAACTATAAAGAGGATATTCAAGAAATCAACGAAACGGACGAGTGGGCGAACTCGAAGAACGACAAAACTACATCTTGTTCCGAGTTATTATCGGAAATCGGCTTATATACAATCTCAAAAGAGAATGGGAAAACAACAAAATTTTATTAAACAATCAGAGGAGAAACAATGGACGAACTCAAACACAAAGAGCAAAAAATCGAAGAATTGAAAAAGGAAAATAATGTTTTAAAAAAAGAACTTATGAATAAATATTTGAATGGTATGACTTCTTTTTTGGGAAAGCCGATTAGTTTTTGGATTGAGCTGAACAAACAAATAACCGAATTAAATTTAGAACGGGTGATAACAATAAATGCAACATATCGATTCTTGTTGACTCAAATTGTAAAATCTCGTCCTAAAAATATAGGATTGCAACTTGAAGATTATTGGAAAATTCAAAACTACTTAAACAAAGCAAAAAGAGCAGAGGAGTTAGAAGAACAATGGCAAAATCAAAAAGAAAATTAAGCGATATAAATAACGAATACAAGAAACAAAATGAAAGTTATCGTCAAACAATAGAATTTTTAAACCAAAGAACTCGTTTTTGGGCTAATTCTTATATGTCTTTGTTAGATAAAAATAGTAAAATTCACGACGACAGGTTTCCCGAATTGTATGCAAGTTTTGTAGTAGGTTTTATTTTAGGCTTTGCAGTTTACTTGCTATTCAAAGCCCTTGGAGGTGTTTAAATGGCTGAAATAAAACCAAAATACATAATTTGCGACTTGGACGGGTGCTTGATTGATTCGGCGTGGATTTGGGACGTTGTAAAAAGTCAAAATGTTTCCAAAGACGAAGCGTTCGACATTTTTAATCGTTTGGCGAATGCCGACAAAAACGGAATCGACTTGGCTTTGTATAAATATCTTTGTTTTAAGGCTTCGGGCGGGCTGAAAATTCATTTTATAACGGCTCGTAGTGAATTGATAGAGGTTGAAACAATAAATTTCATACAAAAGAAACTCGGTTTAATTTATGGAAAAGATTTTTCAATAAGTTTCCGACCGACAACCGACCTTTCAAGCCCTGCCGAGAGTAAAGCCGTTCGGGTTCAACGATTTTTAGATTCGGGCAAACAAGCCGTCCTTGCTATTGACGACGAAAACGAGATTTTGTTAATGTACGCCCGAAAAGGCATTCCAATTATGAAATGGATTATTGGATTCTTGCCCGTTCAAGTGGTTCGAGAATACGGGAATCAAATTGGAAACTTAATCAATGTAAAAGAAGAACTTTCGGTTAATTGAGGTGAGAATGAAAGATTTTTATTACCAATTAAAAGTTAAAGAGTTTCACGACGGGGAATATTGTTCGGGAGATTTTTGGGGCAGAGCAACCTTAAAAGGGATTGTTGAAGCCGAATCTTCCAAAAAAGCCCGAGAAATAATAAAAAAAGATATTTTAAATCGAGAAATAAAAAAGGGTGATGATATTCTTCTTTCCGTGTTAGAAATAACGCCAAACCGTGAATATTTACGAGAATTTTTTAAGCCGAGAGTTTGTTTATTTTGCGGCAGAACTTGGACTCCGGCGACAACCGAATATTATGGAGAATATTGTTGTCGGGCTTGTTACGCACAAGCAACGCAAAAACAGAAGCAGAATGAGGAAGAAATTTTTATGAGTCCTGATTGGAACGAAAATTTTCCCGTAATTTATAGAATTTACGACAAAAAGAATAATAAAAATTATATTGGTCAAACAATAAGAGCCTTTACTTTGCGATGGTGGGAACATTACAAAAACTGGATTCAGTATGTCAAAGGGACATTGATTACGGATTTTGAATTTTCTATTCTTGAAATATTCCCTAAAAATACAAGCAAGGAAATCTTATCGAACCGAGAACAATTTTATATTGAAAAATACGATTCCTTGAATAATGGATATAATAACAGAAATGAAAAAACAGAAATAAAGGAGGAAATATGTCAAAATTAAAAATGATAAAATTCAACAAAAATTATAGAAAACTCCACGGACAAAAAACGGCTCGTTTGGTTGCAGTATTTTCGGGGGCGAATGGTGGAGAGTTTTTGAGCAAGTTCCCCGATTTTATCGGGTATGACGAAACGGCAACAAGCGGACAACGCTTTCATTTTATGGAAAATGAAAAAGAATATATGATGTTGCTATTTATTGGCGATAAAGACATAATGTTTCCGACTTTTAGGAAACAAAACGAGGAGAACGCCGCATTGTATTCAGAATCGGTCGGCGAATTATTTGAAGTAGTAGTTGAAGAACCGAAAGAGGGGTAAAAATGGGCGTTAGTAAAGAAACCAAAGATAAAATTATTAGTTTGATGTTGCAGAATATTCCAACCGATGAAATTGCTTCAATTCTTGGGTATTCGGTGGGAACTGTAAGAAAAGTTTATGAGGAACTTAGAGAAGAGTACGGAGTGAACACAACAAAAGAAATTGTCAATATTTATGTTGATAAAGAATTGGCGAAACTCAACGCCCACATAGAAAACGTACGAAAAATTTTAAAAAGTCGCAATTTTGCGACCCAACCGAAACGCAGACGACGAATGCAAAAACGCACAAAATGAGTTACATTTTAAAAATTATAAAAATTTATCGACAGGCATGCCAAACGCAGAAACGGCATGCCTTTTTCGTGCTTTAAAAATAGTCGCAATTTTGCCATTACATTCGCAAAAAATTTTCTGTAATGTGTAATGTGTTGACAGGTTAGTTCAATCGGGAACGCTACCGAGTCAAACGGGGACGGAAGTCTTTTTGTCTTTGTCCTCCGTTGCGAGAATTTGAGAGCGAAGCGTAAAACTTAACATAAATGCGATTTTTCAAACATAATCGAGCCTCCTTTCTGAATAAAGACAAACGCTCTCAAAAATTTTCTCGCTTTCAATAAACAGGGAGAAGAGATGAAAAGTGTTGTAATCTTGGATTGTTGCAGTTATGAAGTCAAAACTTGCACAAAGAGTTATGAATATATTGAATGTTTCAAGTTGAGAAACGGCAACAAATTTTTCAAAAAAAAATTATCCGACGGGCGTTTAATTAAAAGAGAAATTTTGCTTTTGAGCGTTTGTCCCGTTTGTAAACATTATGTTTTGCGATTTTTGTTCTATTCAAAAGCAAACGGACGATTCCAAGATTGGGACGAATCAAAAATTGTACGAGGTAAAAAAGCCGACGAAATATTTGACAGGCGTTCGCCTTTATACGATTGCGTTGATTTGCCGAACCCGTTTAAACCAAAAGCAGACGGCAAACAATCAAAAAAAGTTCCTTGGGTTTATGGAAAATCTTTGGACGGCGTTTCACAAGTTCCGAGATACATTGACGAAACCGAAGATGCGGGTTTGAAAATTGTTTGCCCGATTAAAACGGAAAAAATTTAAAATGTTAGAAAAATTAAAAAACAAAATCACTCTCGGCGATTCGTTTGAAATCTTAAAACAACTTCCCGACAAGTGTATTGATTTAGTTTTGACCGACCCTCCCTATGGAATTAAGTTTGGCGAATATAACAGAACAAATAAACTCCAAGACGGTACAAGGTACAAAGCGAATAAATATAAAAATTCTAATTGGGACGACTCAACCCCGAGTGATGAATTTTTCTTGGAAATTTTAAGAGTTTCTAAAAATCAAATTATATTTGGAGGAAATTATTTTCCGATTTTATGGAAGTTTGGCGGAAAAGGTTTTATTTTTTGGAATAAAAATCAACCCGTCAAAAATTTTGCTGACGGGGAATTGGCTTGGACTTCTTTTGATAGACCGGCGAAAAAATATGATTTTACATATTACGGGAATTTAGAGGGGAATACGGTCGCAAGCGAAAAAATTCACCCAACACAAAAGCCCCTCAAACTGTTTGAAGCGATACTTCGAGATTACGCCCCAAGAGTTGCGGGGGGGGGGCTTCTAGTAGCAGATTTCTTTTCGGGTAGTGGAACAACTGCCGTCGCTTGTCATAATTTGGGGATTGATTTTATCGCCATTGAAAAGGACGAGGAATATTTTAAAACAAGTTCCGAAAGATTAAAAAACGCACAGGCACAACAGAAATTATTCTTTTTATGATTGAAAAATATTTGAACAAAATCACGCACGGCGATTGCTTAGACATAATGAGGGAACTTCCCGACAAATGTATTGAGTTAATATTGACCGACCCCCCCTATGGCGAAAAGATGTCAAGGCGTGGAACGATTGGCAGTTCGAATAAAGGCGTTGTTAAAGATTACGGGAAAAGCGATTGGGACGACAAAATTCCCGACCCGATTTATTTTCAAGAGATGTTTCGAATTTCAAAGAATCAAATCATATTCGGCGGAAATTTTATGGTTGAAAATATCAATAAAAATTCGCCGTGTTGGATTGTTTGGGATAAACAAAATACAGGCAATTATGCCGATTGTGAATTGGCGTGGACTTCTTTTGGTTCGGCAATAAGAAAATATTCGTTCGTTTGGAACGGAATGATTCAAGAGGATATGAAGAATAAAGAAATTCGTATTCACCCGACCCAAAAGCCCGTTAAACTTATGGAGCGAATTTTGAGAGATTATTATGTCAAAGATTCAAAGGGCGTTGTTTTGGATTGTTTTTCGGGTTCGGGTAGCGTTGCTATTGCTTGTTATAATTTGGGCATTCCTTTTATCAGCGTTGAGAAGAATTTGAAACATTATGAAGATTCGGTTAAACGGCTTCAAGATGTTCAAGCACAAATGCGACTATTTACGGAGTTTTAAAAATGTTTGAAGTTGACGACAAGGATTTAAAACAGTACACGGAAAATTTAAAAAATGTTGCAAAATACGCTTACCCGGACACGGTTCGTTCAACTCTTTCAAAGGCGGCGTTTGAAACAAGTGTTATTTACAAGAAAAATGTTAAATCTTCCTTGACGATTCGTGGAGGAAAATCAAACATTGTTTTAAAATCCGTTCACTATGAAAAAGCCCCTTACAAAGAAAAAGACGTTGACAAAATGGTTTCTTATGTAGGGCAACAGGCGAAAACATACAACAAACCGACCGACCAACTCCAAAAACAAGAGGAGGGGGCAACATTAAAAGCAAAAGGAAAATTCACCTTAAAAGCGACAAAATTCGCTCGTGGCGGAAGTTACAAAAAGTTTGTTCAAAAAGAAAATTTGATTAGCCGTGTAAATGCTAAAAAAATCGAACAAATTGCGGCTCACCCGGTAAAAGACAACACAGGGAAACAATTCGCCCAAGCAATCGCCGTTGTTCATAATACCCATAAAACAATAAACTTCATTCCCGATAAACCAACATCGGGACATAAATTCGGTATTTTTCAATTCAAAGATACAGGAACAAAAATCAATAAAAAGGGCGAAAAAGTTATTGCCGGAAAATCGGCGAAGTTGCTTTATCCATTCAAAGATAAAGCCCAAAAATTAAAAGAACGACCAATGTTAAAACCGGCAACGGACAAAATAGTTCCGAAAATGGGTGAATTTTATGTGGACGAAGCCGAGAAAAGGTTAGCAAAAGAAATGTCAAAAAAATTAAAAAATTAGAGCAATAGCGAACAATTCCCCGTTCGTTATTGCTCCGGGGAATTTTTAATAATGATTTTAACGAAAGAAGAGTTCGAGAAACAATATAATTTCAATTCACAATCGGGCGTTTGTCGGATTATTCGAGAAAAGAAAATTCGGCTTAATAAAGACGGAATGATTGACACGAGCGACGAATACAATATTCCGTATTGCACGAAGCGTGAAGAGAGAATCAAAAAGCAACAAAACAAACAAACCAAAGAAAAAGTTGTTGAGGAAATAAAAACAAAAAAGAACCAAAAATCAGCCGATGAAATTGCGTTAAGTATTGATTTGTTGAACGCTCGCTTGGACGAAAAGCGACAGCGTTCCGAATTGATGCGTTTAAAAATTGCAAAAGAACAAAACGAAGTTATTGAAACGGAAGTTTTGAACCGATGTATTCAAGAGATTTTCTCGGATATGATTAAAAACTTGACCGAACTTCCGAATATTTACGCCAACGATTTAATAAAAATCGTCCAATCCGAAGAACAACCAAAAGAAATAATTGTTGAATTTTTAACCCAAAAAATCACATCAACCCTTAAACTTGGTTTAACTTCGGCAAAAACTGCAACAAAGAAGTATTACGAGGGCGACTATGACAACGACATTAAGTAAAGATGTTCAAATTGATAAAATTTTTACAATCGTTTCTTCGTTGATTCCGAGCGATACATTGATAACTGTTTCAGAATGGGCGGAACAAAATCGTTATTTGGATTCAAAGGCTTCGGGACGTAGCGGTTTGTTTGATTTTGACAATGCTCCGTATTGTAGAGAAATCGCCGACAGATTTTCAAAGAACGACCCAACACAAGAAGTCGCAATTATGAAAGGTGTTCAACTCGGGCTTACGACTTCTGTTATTGAAAATTTAATTGGTTATTCTCTCGACCTTGACCCGTGTCCGATGATGTTTATTTTCCCGAATAAAGAGCAAGCGGAGGAATACAAAAAAATTAAAATTGACGGTTTGATTGATAATTCAAATTTACGAAGTAAAATCACCGCCGAAACCGACAATAAAAATTCAAGAAGAACGGGCGACACGGCGGCTCTTGTTGAGTTCAAAGGTGGGTTTTTAAAATTTGTTTCAGCAAATAACGAAAACGAGTTGCGTTCAACTCACGTTAAAAAAGTTTTATTAGACGAGTTAGACGGCTACCCCGAAACCATAAGGAATAAAGGTGAGCCGGTGCAAATTGCTTCAAGCAGAACCGATGCTTACGCAGAATATGGGCGTAAAATTTGTTACAACTCAACCCCTTTGTTGAAACATAATTCAAAAATTTACGCCTATTATCTCAAAGGCGACCAAAGGAAATTTTATGTTCCTTGCCCGATTTGTGGCGAAATGCAAGAACTCGTTTTTTACCAAGCCGACGGGGGTTTATATTCAGACGAAAGAGCCGTTGTAAAAGGTAAAAACCAAACAAAAACAAAACCTTACGGCGTAATGTTCAACGCCGAACAATGTCAATCGGGCGATTATTCTTCCGTTTGTTATCGTTGCAAACATTGTGGAGGGGAGTTTAAAGACCACTTCAAACGCTCGATTGAACTAAAAGGCGAATGGCGACCAACGGCACATTCAAAAGTCCCCCTTTTTGCTTCTTACCATATTTCGGCGTTATATTCACAAACTCGCCCTTGGTGGAGAATTGTTCAAAGGTTTATTGAAGCCGGCAAAGACCCTCAAAAACTTCAAGTTTTTTACAATTTGGATTTAGGCTTGCCATTCGAACAACGAGAGGGAAACATCGAATATCAACAAGTTCACAGATTGAGGGACGACAGAAGAAACAAAAATATTGTTCCAAAAGAAGCCCTTTTTATGACTTGTGCCGCCGACGTTCAACGTAACCGTATTGAAGCCGAAATTAAGGCTTACGGCGACCGATTCCGTTGTTGGGGTATCGACCACCGTGTTTTTTACGGAAACCCAATGGATATTTACGATTCTTGTTGGCAACAATTTCGAGCAATCAAAGACGAGGTTTTTACCGACGGAAGAAAAGTTGACATACAACTTGTTGACTCCGGCGACGGGGAAACACAAAGTGCCGTTTATGATTTTTGCGAATCTTTCGGCGACGGCGTGATAATGCCGTTAAAAGGTTTGAGAGTAACCGAAAGGACGAAAGAAAAAGTTCGAGTTTCTGAAATAAAAGACTATCGAATGATTTCACTTGTTGAAATTTATGTTGATTTGTATAAAAACACTTTGGCTCGTTACTTTTCGCAAGAAGAACCGTTGAACGATTCTTATTATCCCGACGGGTGGCATACATTCGCCAACTCGTACACGGACGAATATTTCCGACAATTATCGACCGAACAACGTGTTAAGGTTGTAACTCCCGGAGGAGGGATAAAAATTCAATGGAAACAACACGGGCGAAACGAAGCGTTCGACTTGAATGTTTACAACTTGGCGGCGGCTGATTTGTTTATTAAAAACTTTTCAATTTATGTTTTGGGCTTGGAATATACCGACCCGAAACGTGTTTTTGATTATCTTAAAGCGATTAGAGGTTTGACAACCTCAAATTAAGGAGGATAAATGAGCGTTACTGGTTACACGGTGGCAGAATTAAAAGAAATAATTACTTCTTTAAAAGATGCCCAAAAACGAGCGATTAAATCGGGGGGCGTTGTTCAATATACTTTGAACTCGGGACAAGGTTCTTCAACTGTTCAACAGGCTTCATTATCAGCAATTCAAAGCCAACTTACACATTACGTCCGACTTTTGAACGAAGAATTGGAATACGGTTCAGGCAGTCATTGTCAATATATTAGAGATATGGGGGTTATGTAAAAATGGTTTTAGATTTTTTGCGTGGCTCGGCAAGGGCTTTGTTTGACCGTCCTCAAAAGCGACAACAAGCGGCGATTTATCCTGCGGGGACGTTTTGGGGAATAAATTTTGACGGTGAGCAAGAACCGGGGGCGTTGAATTGCGGCTATGTTTATGACGTTGATTATTACACGCTCGCTCAAAGGGCTTACACGCTTGTAACAATAAATGAGTTCGCTCGGTTGATGATTTTACGATTGGTTGAATTTGTTGTTGGTACGGGCTTAAAACTTCACCCAACGCCGTTAAGAGGTTTGTTGAAAAGAATGTTCGGCATTCAAATTCCCGAAGATTTTGCGAAAAACATTCAAGAAATTTGGAGTTTGATTGAGGACGACAAAAACATTTCAATCACAAAAGACCAAAATATTCACGCTTTGGCAAGAACGGTTTATTACAACGGTTTAATTGCGGGTGATATTTTAGTTATTAAACGAATTGTAAATAAAAATCTTGAATACCAACTCGTCAATGGTTTGTCCGTAAAATCCTCTTTGGGGGTTAATTCAGCCAATGGAAATAAAATCATTGACGGCGTGGAGATTGACAAGAACGAAACTCCCGTTGCTTATTATGTAGTTGATAAAGACGGGAAAGAAAACCGAATTGATGCAAGAGATAACAAAGGGCGTTTAATTGCTTGGCTTGTCCCTTGTGGAATTAAGAGATTAAACTCAACAAGGGCTTATTCGATTCTTGGGGCGATAATGCAGAAACTCCACAAAATCGGACAATATTCGAACGCCGAGGTTATGGCGGCAGAAACAAACGCAAAATTTGCCGCTTGGATTGAACAAGACAAAGAATCTTCGGGCGTTAATCCGATTAAAAATATTCCGGGAATTTCAAGGTTAATTGAAAATCAAGGAATCGGAGGGGAAGTTTCAAACGATACGACTCCGGGGGCAGTTGAAAGATTTAAAAATTCTTTAAAAAGAATTGCTTCGGGCTTGTTTATTCACATGCCAAGAGGTCAAAAACTTAATTCTTTTGACACTAAACGTCCGAACGTGAATTACACTCAATTTCTCGACGGTTCAATGAAATATAATTGTGCTTCGTCGGGTGTTCCTTTTGAGGTTGCAACAATGCAATTCTCGAATAATTTCTCGGCTTCGAGAGCGGCGTTGAAAATGTTCGAAGTTATTCTTTTGAACAACCGTCAATTTACAATCGTTGATTATTTTTATCAACCCGTTTACGAACAAATGTTTGAACTTGAATGTTTGAAAAATAACATCGATGCTCCGAGATACTTACAACTCAAAAACGACGACGGTTATTTGGATAACGCATACACGAAAGCGAAGTTTGTCGGCGTGAAAATTCCTCACATTGACGAGGTCAAGGAAGTAAACGCCGTTCTTTCAAAATTAAAAGGTGGGTTGATAACCTTTGAACAGGCTTTGGAAGATTTGGGAATTATGACGGATTTCGATACTATCATCGAACGTAGAAAAATTGAAGAGGAAAAAATCAAGAAAGCCGGTTTAAATTTTGAAACATTGTTCGCCCCTGACGGTGGCGGTTCAAATGACGACGACACAGAAATTGACAAAAAAGAAATTACAAGGAGAAAGTAAAATGACAAAAGAAAAGAAAATCAAGGTTTCAGAATTGCCCGAAGAGGAACAAAAAGCCCTTATAAGCGAAGCGATGTCGCTTGGTATTCAAGGTATTTTGACAGGCTGGGGCGTTGAAACCTTAAAAAACAAAATTGAGGGAATCAAAGCCAAAAAAGGCGACAAACCACAAGCCGAACAAACTCCACCTCAAACGGAAGAACAAAACGGCAACGGCGAACAACAAACAGACGGACAAAGCGACGGCGAACAAACTCCTCCTCAAACGGAAGAACAAAACGGCAACGGCGAACAACAAACAGACGAACAAGGCGACGGCGAACAAACCGAACCCGAACAACAAACAGACGAAGAACTTCCCGACGACTTGGACGATGAAGCGAAAGATTTTTTAAACGGTAAAACCGACGAATTACCACAAAATGCCGAAGAAATTACAGTTCAAGAAGCCGAAGAACTTCAAAATAAGGCTCAAAAGGACGAACCAATTCCGGGCGAAAAAATTGTTGTTAAAGAAAAAACAAAACGACCAATAAACGGAATTTGTCATATTTGCGGCTCAAAAGTTGTTGACGGTGTTTGCCAAGGTTGCGGCTTTAAAAGATAGGAGTTGACAAAATGGCGATAAGAATTAAAGGCGTTATCGGTTACGATTTCGACGGAATCGAATTGGCGAACAGAATTTCCACTTTGTCGGGCGACATTGAATTTGAAATTGACTCTCCGGGTGGTTCGGTTTTTCAAGGAATTTCAATCGCAAACGCTATAAAAAATTACAATCGGGGCAACTGTAAAATGCACGTTGTCGGCGATTGTTCTTCAATGGCTCTCTATATAGCGATGTTCGGCGACGGCGAGATTGAGTTCGAACCAAACTCAATCGCAGTTGCTCATAATCCTTGGGAGGTTGTCGCCGGCGATTATAGAACAATGGCAAAAGAGAGCGAGAAATTAAGACAAATGTCGGAAATTTACGGCAAAGCGTTTGTTCGCAAAGGGCTTTTTGAAGAATCAGAAATTCGTGCCTTAATGGACAAAGAAACGTGGTTTATGGGCGACAATTTGAAAAAACTCGGAAAAGTTCTTGACGAAAATTCGAGCAACGATTCAGACGGAACGCCGAACGGTGGTTCTGATTTAAACGAAACGCCGGATTTAAAAATTGCGGCTTTCCGAAAAAGAATCGAAGATGCCCAAGCAAAAATCGACAAGTTGAAATTCGGGAACGAATTAGACAAAGTGGCGGCGTTGATTTCACCGCAACAATTCAACGGCTCAACCGTTGAACAAAAAAATGGAACAGTAGAAGAACCAAAAGGAGAAACAAAAATGGTTAAAAGTTTAGAAGAATTGAAAACACAAAACGCCGCAATCTACGACGAAGCAAAGGCAGAGGGTTGCAACGCTGAAAGAAAAAGAGTTGCGGCTCTAATGAAATTCAATGAGATTGCTCCGAATGCAGTCGCCAAAGCGATTGAGGACGGTGTAGGTATTGCCGACGATGATTTTCAAGCGGCAATTCTTGAAGCAAGAATCAAAGGAAAAGAAGTTGCAGAAATGGAAAAAACAAACCCTCCAAAAATCGACCCAAAAGCCGAAACGCACGAACCTGAAAACAATGACGGCGAACCAAAACCTAAAACCGAAGAGGAAAAGGCGAAAGCGTTAAAAGAAGCAAAAGAAAACGATTATAACGCTTTAATGGTGGCTATGGGTTTTGAAGTAGAAAAATAAAACTCTATCCCTAATAATAAACAATTATCTAAGTATCGACGGGCGTTTTGCCCGTCTTTTTGTTGCACAAATTTTTGAAATTTAAGGAGATACAAAAAATGACACATATTGACAATTCAAGAATATTTCACGAGGGCGTTTACTCTAATGCAAGCGTTTTAGTTCCTGCAAATACAACTTATAAAGTTGGAACAGTTTTGGGAAGAAACAAAGCCGGCAAATTGACAGCCTTTTCAACTGACAACAATGTTGCGGCTTCAACAGGCGTTGAAGCGTTTACAACTTCCCCTCTTTATATATTGGCTCAAACAATTACAAACGAATCAACTTCACAGGCTGAAACAATCGACCTTGTAAGAGTGTTTGATTCCGGGGCGGTTGATAAAGCAGGCTTGATTTTTGTTAAATCAGCCGATGCAAGCGACGTGAAAGTTCTTGACGAGATGAAAGTTAATAACTTCCGTTTACTTGGGGTTGAAGAATTGACTGAATCAACTCCACTTGCTTAATTAAGCAATCCTAAAATCCAACCCAAAAAACGTATTACAAAACAAAAGAAAAAGGAGATATAAAATGCCACAATTAGAAAATGTTAAAAAGGTTATGGAAGTTGGTTTCGACAAAAGACAAAAACCGTCAATGCTTCTTTCAAACTTATTCAAAGTAAAACAATTAAACGGAATCAAAGTGGAAGTTCAAGGTCGTAGCGTTAAAAACTTTTATTCAGTTGATGTAAAACTTGGCACAGGTGGTCGCTACAATTCTCTTGATGAATACGACAAAAGAGATTTCGTTATGCCCGAATACAACGACATCGCAAATTTAAGCGAAGAGGACGTTTTCAAGGCTCAATTCGGCGAAACTGAATACGAACAAACTGCAAACATCGTTAAGGCAATCAATGACGGTCAAGAAATCTTTTCAGACAAACAACGTCGTGCCGAAGAGAAACAGGCTTCCGATGCGTTGTTCTATGGCAAAGTTGCTCTTTGTGGTGGAAACAAAATTGAATACAACAAAAAAGCAAGCCATAGCATTTCCGTTGCTAGTAAAAAATGGAATACAGACGACGGCGACCCAACAGAAGTAATCAAAAATGCGATTGCTCTTTGTTTGCGTGACGGTAATTTTTCCGCCGCTGAATGGAATTTATTTTTCGAAGAATCAAGTTTGGACGCTTTGTTGAAAAACAAAAACTTCAAGGCGAACTCAAATTGGAACGACGGAATCAAAAGAACCGACATCAATATGCCGATTGAAGCGACTCCGGGTGGTATGTTCCACGGCAGAATTTCTGTTGGTTCTTACCTTGTTAATATTTGGAGTTACAACGAAAAATATGTTGTTCCGAAAGGTTACGGCTTTGCTCACGAGGGCGAAGAATTTGGTTACATTCCGAGCGGTTGTGCGTTGCTTGTTCCAATGAATCCAAACTTCAAAAGATACTATGGTGCAATCAATAATGTAAACGCCCCAACAACTCCGGGAATCGGTGGCAATAAGTTGCAACTTGTTAAACAACAACAACTTCCTTACGCTTATGATGTGTTGGTTGACGGTTCAGTAACTACAAAATACGGCGTAAAATCCCGTCCGTTGTTAGTGCCGGTTGATGTAGATTGTTTCGCAACTATTCATAATATCGTTTAAGAGGTGTTGTGAATGGGCATTTTAGACGAATTGCTTGAAGTTCACAAAGAAACCGTTCTCATTGACGGGAACGGTTTCGCCGTGGACTGCGTATTAAAACCAACCTCAACACATTCGGGCTTTAATCTTCAAGGTTTTTCAACTTTTATCGGGCTTTCGTTCAATGAAAACGGAGTTGGTTTTTTCGGCGATTCGTTTGAATTGACAATCAATGTAAAATCTTTGAAAAAACTTACTGATTTAATCCCGACGAGGGCGTGGAGTGTTGGTGTCAAATTTCCACAAATGAACGGGGAATTGGTAAATTTTAAAATTGAAGATGTAGCGACCGATAGAACTTTGGGGACATATTTAATCAAATGTTCTGCTTCGGCAACTTCGGGAAGTGGAATGACCGTCAAAAGACAACCGTCGGGGGGTATGTAATGATTCCGGAAATAATAACTCCAATGAATTTCACGCTTGTTCGAGATTTTATTTGTAACAACTTGCGAGATGTTAGAGAAAATCAAAAAGAACTTGCAAAAAAAGGAGGAGCGACCGACGAATGGATTGAGGAAACAATTCATTTCACGATTTTTCCTAAAAGATTTCGATTCCCGAACGTCGAAGAAATGCCGTGTGTTTTTGTTTATTTTGATGAAGCAACTTATCCGACCGACGAACAAGATGTTTACGAAAACGAAGCAACGGCGAATCTTGTTGTTGAATATTACGCAACAGGCTTAAACGGGAATGACGAAAATCGAACTGCCGATTCAAACGCCGAGGATAGATTGAACTATTTGACGGCTCAACTTTACAAAATCTTATGTTCGGAAGCTACAAATATTTATGAAGCGACCAACGGGATTGTAAAACAATTCACGATTAAGAGTTGGAAACGAACGGCAACGCCGGAACTCGACAACACGGCGGCAACGGTTCTTGGTGCTAGGTTTGAATTTAATGTTGGTTTTGCCGAACCGACTCATTACGCTAACACGACCGAAATCAAAGAATTTTACACAAAAGCAAATATTCGGGAAGAATTTATTGACCCGTATGTTAGGCACATTGTAACAACAAAAGGAGAATAAAAAATGGCAATCACAAAAGGACTTGACGTTTCGGCTATTGCATCAGCAACAAGCGTAATTGTCAAACAAAAAAATCAACAAAATGCGGCGAACCTACGTCCCGAATTGATTGTTTGTTTGGGGCAAGCCCAAACAGGGAAAACAACCAAAAACGGAGAGTTGGTTTTGGCTTCCGGCAACGCTGACGACATCGGAACAATTTACGGATTCGGTTCGCCGTTGCACAGAATGGCGAAAAAGTTATTCCCAAAAGCCGGCAACGGTTCAAAGGTTGACACATACTTTATCGCCGTTCCCGAGCCAAAAACTGCCGAAGCCGAAGTTAAAACATTAAAAATCACGGCGGCAAACAAAATTCTAAAATCTTTCAATGGTTATTTTGTTTTAAACGATTTAACCTTTGAAGCGGCGGCAGATGTAGTCGGCAAAATTGCGACGGCGTTTCACAACAACCCCGCTCAAGATGTTAGAAGTGCAGATTTAAACGCTTTCGAAAAAACGGCGATTCCGTTCACTTTTGCAAAAGGAATGAGCGTTGAAGAATGTGCTTCGGCTTTGAAAGAAACTTTGGACGAATATTTAGAACTTCCGTTCACGGTTGAATTATTGGAGGAAAGTTCTGCAGTTGTCGGTTTAAAATTGACGGCAAAATGGAAAGGCTCTGATTCGATTTTCAATTTTGATATTGTTGATGAGGATTTCAACGCCGTTGATTCTTCTGTTTACGGCGTAACATTCGCAATCGCAAGAGCGACAGAGTCTGCGGGCGTTGGAGTTTATAACGATGAGATTTTGGGCTTGTTGAATACTGAACTTGGCGTTACAAGGGTTATTTCTCAATTCGCAACTTCAACCGTTCTTGATTCTTTACAAGAAAAATTTGAAGCGTGGAGAAATGACGGTTTGATTGCTCAATATGTAACTTGTTATTCAGCAATTCAAGCACCCGAGTCAAGCGACGTTGCGGGAACTTGGGACGTTGCTTCATTGATTGAAGTTGGCACGGGTCGTCGTAACGATGCAATCAATGTTCAAATTGTCGGCGACGTTGGGGGTTTACGCCCGTTAGAATATCAAGAAAGAAACCGTTTATTGAAAGCGGGCTTTTCAAATATTGTTCGAAAAACCGACGGTTCATATCGTTTAATGGATTTGGCTACATTCTATCACCCGGTAGGAAAAACAAACCCATTGTTCAGATTTGACCGTGATTCAACAGTTGTTGGGAATATCGCTTACGACTTTATGTCAACATTCAGAGATTCCGACGAATGGAAATCGGTTATTCTTATGGCAACTGGCGACATTACAACAAACCCAGCCGTTCGCACGTTGGCTGATATTAAAGCCGCCGTAAATACAAGAATTTCTTTATTGGGCAGAGCGGGTTTTATCGCAAACTATGTTGAAGCCCAAGAAGAAACCGAAGTTGAAATCGACCAAAGCAACCCTAACCGTGTAAATATGAATCCGAAATTCGATATTTCCGGCACGGGTAGAATCTTCGATATTGTAAACTTTATCGGTTTTAATTTCAAAGGCTAAGACGTACTAATAACGGCGTTTTTCATTTTTCATAGGAGGGCTTCTAAGCCCTCTTTATTCGTAAATAGGTATAATGACAAGCCGACGGCAATTTTAAACGCCTTAAATCGGGCGTAGTGCTTTTGGTAAAATTTAACATTTTCCCAACGCACCGACTGTCGTGGCTCGTGCAAAATAAAAAAGGAGAATAAATTATGGCGAAAGTCGGTGATGCCGTTTCTCTTACAATAAACGGCATAAAATTCAAAATTCCAAAAGATACAGAGCCAAACATCATTGAGGGCGGCGACACAATCACAGAAACTCAACAATTCGGGGACGGTACGGCAGATGCGTACGTTTCAAGAAATATTGCAAGAATAACAGGGTTAAAAATTAAAGTTGACGCAACGCTTGAAAAATCATTCAAGAGTGTTAAAGCGATGACCGATATTCCTTTTGTCCTTCAATGTGTTTCAAAATCTTATGAACTTACGGGTTGTATGGTTGGCGAAACTGAAATTTCAGCAACCCGAGGAATTACAAACGAATTTGAGGTTCATTGTACAGACGGAAGCGGTATTAGAAAATCTTAGTCCGTTGGTTTTATTGCGGAATAAAAGAATGGACAAAGTGGCAAGGGTTGTTTCGGCGACCCTTGTTTTTTAAAGCAACAACCAATAGGAGGGAGAAAAAAATGGGACTTTTGACAAATTCAGTTTCTTTGATTGGACGTGTCGGAAAATATAAAGAATGTAAGGCGTTTGAAACGGGGGGGATGCTATGCACAATCAATATCGGCGTTAAGACGGGCGAAAAATGGAATAATCTTTTTATTGATTTTTTCAACACAAAAACAAGACCCTTAGCCGAGGAGGTTGGCGAATATGTAAAAGAGGGCGAATATTTACAAATTAAAGGTCGCCTTGTTGAAAACAAATTCACCCCAAAATATTTGCAAGGTCAAGTTGACGAAAACGGAAATCCGTTGACAGTTTCACAAACAAAAATTGTCGGCTTTGATTTCAAGCGAGTTCGTTACAACGAAGAAAATGAGGAGTGGGAACTCAAAAATTAAAACGTGTAAATCGTTTTTGATTAAAGTATTACAAAAAATCTAATTAAACATAAGGAGAAAGAAAAATGAATAAATCAGAAATTCGAGTTTTAATGACCGAAGAACAAGCAAGGAATGTTCTAAACGATATTAAGAATAAGATTTGCGAAGTGGATTTGGACGACCTTTGCGGCGATAATAACGTCGAAAATAAGGACGAAAAAACATCACAAATTTATAAAAAAGTTTTACAGGGGATTCGCTGTGGGCTTGTTCAATGGGACGACGAAAAAAATTGTATGGTTCAACACTTGATTCACCCTTTGGAAGCGGGAGAAATTAAAGCGGACGAATTATATTACCAAAATAAAATTAAATTCGGCGATTCCAAAGATTTTAAAAACGACCAAAACGGCGAAGTTATGATTCAATCTTTGTCAAACATTACGGCTCGCCCAACTCAACTAATCGAGCAGTTAATGGGACAAGATTTATTGATTTCTATCGGTTGTATGGGTTTTTTCGACAGGTAAACAATTTTGTCGGTAGTTATTACGCCGATATTTTGCTCGCATGCGGTTGGGAAACTGTAACAGGCGTTTTGAATTTGTATGTTCCCGAGTTGGTAGAATTTGGGCGACGTTGTAAGAAAATAAACAAGGAAAATTTTCAATGGGCGTAACTAATTTTAGTATTTTTTCAAAATTTTTAGCGAAAGACGGGGTTTCACCCGTCTTTTCTAAAATGTCGAAATCTTCAAAAAAATTCGACAATAACACAACAACGGCGTTCGCAAAAGCAAAAGCCGGGGCGACTGCCTTAACGGCTTCTTTAAAAGGCTTAGCGGCAGGACTTATCGCCGTTGCAACTGCCGTTCCCGTGAAAGGCTTCGCCGATTGGCAAAAAGGAATAAACAACGTCTATGGTTTGATGAGCCAAAACGAAATCGAAATCTACGGAAATAAAATCAAAGAATTATCGAAAAACGCTATCCGTCACGGTGTTTCAATAGAAGATGCCAACAAAGCATTATTCGACACAATTTCTGCGATGGGTGTTTCCCAAAAATCATTCGATACATACAATCAAGCTCTTGTTTTGGCGAAAGGTGGTAACGCTGATTTGTCAACTTCAATAAGTGGCTTAACGGCTGTAATCAACGCTTGGGGTGCGGCGAATACCGATGCCAAAACGGCGGCTAACGCTATGTTCACGGCTCAAAGATTTGGCGTTACAACCGTTCAAGAATTGGCGGGTTCAGTTGGACAAATTGCCCCAACTGCGAGAGCGGCGGGCGTTTCTATGGAAGAAACATTAGCAACAATGGCGGCTCTTACGCAAGGCGGTATGTCAACGGCTGATGCAACAACGGCGTTGAGAGCAACATTGACGGCGTTTATTAAACCGTCAAAAGAAGCAAAAGAAACTCTTGAAGAATACGGAATTGCGAGCGACCTTGTTCAATTACGTCAACAAGGTTTAGCAACCACTTTGTCTAAATTGATAAAATTACAAAAAAACCACCCGGCGGAAATTGCCAAAGCAATTCCAAACATCAGAGCATTAAATGGGGCTTTGGCGATGAATGAAGAACGTATGCAAAATGTTGACAGGATTTTAAAACAAGTTCAAATTGATATTAAATCGGGTACAGGTTTAAAAGAAGCGTTCAATAGAATGGCAACAGGTGATGCCGCAACAATGGCAAACACTATGGGGGCTTTAAATATTGCGATGATTCAACTTGGAGAGTTAATTTCGCCAATACTTATGCCACTTGTAAAAGGTTTCGGAGATTTGGTTTTTAATTTATCCGAAATGTTGCCGAAATTAGAACCCGTGGTTTCTTATATTGTAAATCTTAGAGATAATATGAAATCACTTGGGGAACATTTAAAACCGTTGCTCGTATTTTTGCCTGCCGTAACGGGTTTGTTGTCGGGGCTTGCCGTATATAAAACCGTTCAATTCTTCCAGATGATGAGAGTTCAAGCGGCGTTGTTCGGTATGGAATTAAAGGCAAACCTTATTCCTCAAATACTCGCTTCAATTCCGGCAATTTGGAGTCAAACGGTCGCATTATTGGCGAACCCTCTTGTTTGGATTCCGGCGGTGATAGTTGGTGTTATTACGGCTCTTGTTCTTCTTTGGAAAAATTGGGACACGGTAACGGCAACAATAAAAAAATGGTGTAGCGTTGCAAAAACTGCTTTTGCTGAATTTTGGGCGAAATGTAAAAGCGTTTTTAGTGCAATAGGGAATTTCATTAAAGAACATTTTATTGACATTTTACTTATGGCACTTGGTCCGGTCGGTCAAATAATAAATTTGATTCGACGAATGCCCGAAGTTTTGAAAGCCTTACATATAAAAGGCGATATTTTCAAAATAAAAACGGACGACGACAACAAAAACCCTCAAAAGAACCCGTCGGTCAAAGGTAGTAAAAACGGTTCAATCGAAGTTAAAACAACGATTGACAACAAAACGGGCTACAAGGCGACAACATCAACATCGCTACAAAGCCCAAGTAATTTAAAACTAAAACCGGCTCATTAAAAAATAAGGAAATAAAATGTCTGTAATTGATTCTTTACAAGATATAACTTGGACTTCCCCAAAAGGGCAAGCGTTCACGCTCAAAACTCTTACGAGTGGTTATTCCCAAAAACACATCGGGGAGGTAAAAGAAAACCCGAGAACGTCTGTAACAAGTTCTTCGTCGGCTCGTTCGGGTTCGTCAACAAGTGGAAAGAAATCGAAGAAAAGCAAAACATCTTCATCGAGTGGAAGTTCGCATTCAACTTCGGTTTCTACTTCGCAAGCGACGAAACGTGTCGGCGATTCAAACGATACTTTTACAGATATGGGAATCGGTGGGCGTGATGTTTCTTTGGATTGTTACTTTATCGGGAAAAATCATTACACGCAAGCCGAAGCGTTTAGAAAAGCCCTTTGTCAAGTTGGAAAATCAAAACTCCAACTTGCTTATGGTGATGCTTTTACGGTCAATGTAATTAGTTTTGAAGTAAAAAACACGTTGACCGAAAAAGTTAATTCAACCATAATAACGGTAAATTGGCACGAAACATCGGCTTCAAAATATCCCGAAGCCAAAAAGAGCAAACAAAAAGAAGTAAAAAATCAAGTTGCCGACTTGAAAGAGAGTGTCGCAACTGCCGTTGAAAATACAACAAACGCCATTGAATCGCCAACACGTTTGGCAACATTCAATTCAAAATTTCAAGGTGTTTTGAGTAAAGTTTCTTCGGCTCTCGACACGGCAAACAACGTAACATTAAATTCCATAATGTCCGATATTTTAGGACAAAATTTAATGTCTAATTCTTTCACAGTAACATCACAACTCGGGATTATTTTTTCGAAATCGGCTTCGATTGTTAGAAAACTTAAAACGGCGGGAACTTCTTATTCTCTATTAGGTTTTTCGTCGTTTTTTAATGGTTTTCAAACTTTAATCGCCAGTTTGCAAACAACAAGTTTAAGTAATTCAATAAACGAAACTCTTACGCCCGAACAAAGGGACGAATTGATTTTAAATGATTCAATCGCTTCGTCTGTTATTGCATCAGCCGCCGAGGGTTTGTTAGATTACGATTTCAGTACAAGGGACGAAGCCGTTGAAGCCGTCAAAAATCTTGAAAATTTATGCGACGATTGGTTTGATTTTGCCGACGACATAAGTTTAAAAATAACGGATTTGAACGATGCCTATGTTCGAAGCGATGATGTCAAAGATATTGTTTCAAAGGTTTCAAATGATATTCTTGATCGCTTGTTTAAATTAAAAGTTGAACAAAAAATTATTTTGGCTGAGGACACAACGCCGCTTGAATTGGCTTACAAATACTATAACGAAGATTTTCGTAACGACCCCGACGGAACGTTGGAATATTTAATTCAAACGAACAAACTTGTTGACGAGGAATTTTTCTTGATTCCACGAGGACGGGAAATAAAAATATATGTATAAAGTTTTTACAAAAACAGAAAAAGACACTTGGGACGATATTTCTCGCCAAGCGTACGGAACGCCCGAAAAAGGTGGCGATATTGCAAGGCTTAACAACAACATCGAATCCGGCGAAGTTTTGGTTCTTGAAGAATCCGAAACCGAAACGGACGATGTTCAAGTTGAGGGTGAAATCTATTTAAGGCACGGCGACGTTAATTATTCTGATTTCTCGGAGTGTACACTTTTTGACGGTTTAGAATCAGTAAAAGGGGCTTTGTTTATCTTCAACCAAACGGGTGGGGATTATGATTTTTCTTTCACCGATTCCGTTACGGTTGTTGACGAGCAAGGCTTATTTTTAAAAGGTCGAATTGCAAATATTCGTCCGTGTCTTTCAACTTCGGCTAATTGGATTCAAGTTGAAGTAAAATCCCACGCCGGAATTTTACTTGAAACCGATATGCCAAACCCGTTTGAATTTTCAAACAGTTCTATTCGTGGAGTTTTAGAACAAATTGCGGGATATTATAACCAAAAAATTACTTTTTCAAACGAAGCCGAATTAAATGAAGTTTTCACAAACGAAATCGGAACATCGTTCACGGCTGAAAAAAACGAAAAAGTTTGGGATTTTATGAGAAGAATTTGTCGTTCTCGTGGGTTGCTAATAACCGACACGGGCGACGGATTGTTTATCGGGCGTTATAAACCAAACACGGAAGAAAAATTGAATTTGATTGACGGTGAGTGTTTGGGCGTGAAAGAAATTCGAGCCGAGTTCATAACGGACGGATTGGCTCGAAATTATGAAATAAATTCTCAATACCCGACAACCGACACGGCAACAATTCAAATTCCGTTCCCCGTTCCAATAACAAAGAGAATTGATTCGAACGATTGTAATTCGTTAGATTTGGCGAGTGTAGGGCGACGGTTTGCATGCTCGGAGATTGGAAGCCATTTTAAATTTTATGTTTTGTTGAGCGAAAACCTTTATATTAAATCGGGTGATTTTGCCGTTCTTCAAAACGAAAAAATCAAAATATTTGAAGAAACTGATTTGGTGATTGAAACCGTGGAACGTCGCCACCCCGACGAAACACTTCTTATCTTAACGCTTCCGTGTGCTTATACCTATGAAATACCCGAAACGCTTCCGTTGTGTGATTAAAATATAGAGGTTCTATGTTTTCAAAAATTAAAATTTCAGAAATATTTCATAATTTACAACTGCGATTTTTCAATACAACATCAATGTCGGGACGGGCTTCGAAGCTCGTCCAATTCCACTCCGGGGGTGATGATTTTTGTCCGATTCCCGAATGTGAGGGTTTGGGCGATTGTATAGGAGGAAACCCCGCCGACGGTTTTGTTCTCGCTTGGCGTGATGATGTTACAAGAAAATCAAAGCCCGGAGAAAAAAGAATCTATGCTTTGAAAAAAGACGAGGAAACGGGCGAAGTTGTTGCAGTTGGCGAAGTTTATTTGCAAAATGACGGTTCGATTTTAATTTCAGGTTCAAAAGATTTAAACATCGTTGTTCTTGGAAACACTAAAATTTCAGCCGACACGGTCGAACTCGAAGCGACAAATATTTCGAGTTCCGGGACGTGGGTTCATAACGGTAATTTTACTGCCGACCACATCGAATCAGGCGACGGTGCAAGTGGAACATTCGACAAAACGCAAGCGAACAAAGGTATTGTTACGGGAGGTTCTTAAAATGGATATTTTGTTAGAAGATAATGGCGACGGAGCAGAGGTTATTTTACAAGGTGGCGACCTTAAAGGCGACGGCACTTTATACAACGCCGTTTATTTATCTTTGTTTAATGGTGAAAGTATCGCCAACGCTTTTGAAGATTACGAGAGCGACGACGAATTTGAAGAATCTTTGAATTTGCCAATAACGGCTCAAAATTTGAAAATCGTTCAAAACAAAGCGAATAATTGCTTAAAATGGTTGCTTGATGAGAATGTAGCCGAATCGGTGGATTGTTTCGCTTACGGTGGACTTGAAAACAAAATTGAACTCGATATTTCAATCACCGAGCCAACAGGCGACAACCAAGCGTTCGGGATTGTTTGGAATAATCAAAAAGCAGTATTGAAAACGAAGTGAGGGTTTAAAAAGTGGCTAACTTTACAACAAAAACTATAAAAGAAATTTTTGATTCTTTTATGGCGAAATACAATGTTTTAAGAAATAAATATGGCGACAATTCGCCTTTACTTAAAAAATCTTTTATAAAAACAATCGGTTATTCAATCGGGGGCGTTGCGGCGACAATTTGGCAGATGTCCGTTTGGGTTTTAAAACAAATATTTCCTCAAACTTGCGACCTTGAAGCCTTGCTTTTGTGGGGTGGGCTGATTGGAGTTAATTACAATTACGGTCAATCAACAAACTTAACAATAAAATTAAATAACGTAACGGCTTCTTATTTAGTTTCGGGTACAGTTTATAAAGATTTAAACACGGGTTTAATTTATAAAACCGTTTCCCAAGTAAACGCCGAGAATGGTCAAATAATTACAACAGTTCAATGCACGACATCGGGCGAAATCGGGAATATCCCCGTCGGGACTGTTTTGAATATCGCTAACCCTCTCGACGGGATTCCGTCAACTGCAGAAGTTACCGAAATTAAAATTGAGGGAACGGCTGACGAAGAGGTTGAAGTTTATCGGAAACGTGTTCTTTACGGTTTTAAAAATAAAACTGAATCGGGAAGTCCGATTGATTATTATAATTGGGCGTTGGAGGTTCCGGGAATTGTTGATGCTTTTCCATACCTTTTAAAAGAGGGAATTATGACATTATTTCTTGTCGCCAACGGTTCGGGCAAAAATCGAACCCCGTCGGGCGAAGTTACTCCAAACCCGTTCCCCGAATGGGTGGAGGGAAATTTTAAAGAATTTGACGGTTCGGGGCAATTTTTACAAGTTGCACAATCAATCGAGGGTTCGGAAATTGGAGTTCATAATCGCCGACCGGCTATGGCTACCGTCGAATTAAAAACCCCGAATTATACGGCGTTCGATGTTGAAATAAGCGGTTTAACCGATATTTCATATAATGAAGCAATTAAAAATGCCATTGTAAATGTTTTGGACGGTAAAAAGCCGCACATCGTGGTTTTAAATTATCCCGTTTCAAAAGCAAAAATCAACCAACCCGAACTTTCGGCTTCGTGTTTGAGTATTCTCGACGGTGAAACATTCACGTCGTTTATTTTAAAAAACGATTCGGGGGTTGTAATCAACGAAGCAATTTTGGGGATTGGTTGTTTGGCTTATTTAAGAACTTTAAAAATCAATGATTCAGTATTTTATACAAGCGAGGGCGAATAATGAAATCCGTTGAAATTGCTTTTAAAAAATTGTTAGGTAAAGGGCGAGCGTTTAAAGCCCCTCTCGGGTTTATGTCCGAATTTTTAAATCTGCTTGCTTCTCCATTCGCTGAATTGAAAGATTATTTTCTAAAACTGAAATACACTCATTTTCCGACAATAAATGTTGATAAAAACGACATTGTAAACGGTGAGGAGTTATTCGGAATAAAAGAAATTGAGGGAATGACACTTGAAGAGCGTGCGGCAAATGTCGAATCTCAATGGAGTAGTTTTGCCGGTTGCCAAACTTTCAAGCAAATTGAAACAATTTTAAGAAAAAAGGGTTATCCCGTAAAAATTATTGAAAATATTCCTCAAAATTACAACACATACGGGGCGAGGTTAATCGGTAACGGCTTTATTATTACCCAAGAGGGAAAAGACGACCCGATAAAAATATCAAATGGCAAACATACATTCATTGTTCAATCGGAATCGTTTTACAACGAAGCCGATTTTTTGAAAATTGTTGAAGCCGTGGCAAAAAATAAGCCCGGACACAATTCGGCTTATTTTATCCCAAGATATTTAAGAAAAAAAGATATTCACGGGAAAATGACAAAAAACGAAATGCAAGCACTTATGAAAAAGTGTTATTGCGATTGTAGAACGGTAAACGAACATTAAGGAGGGCGAGATGCCGAACTATACAGAAACAATAAATTTAAGAAAAACAAATATGACGACCGACGGCGACGATTTTTTTATGTTTGATAAAGATTTGGACGAAAATTGGGACAAAATCGATGATTCTATAAAAGCCATAATCAACAAGCAAAACGCAACAGGGATTCCCCCGTCAAATTGCTATAAACTAAAAATCGAAAAAACCGATATTTCTTTTAACGCTTGGAAGAATACGGACGGCGACATTGTTTTAACAACGTCAGCAACTCCAACGGTAAACGACAAAATATTTACTCAAAATGGCGATGTATTTACGCAAACCGACAATGTTGTTACTTCTTACGATTCAGAAACAACCTCAATCGTTGTAAATGAAGTTACATACACAAGAGAATCAGCAAGCGACAAATCAGCCGTTAAAAACGAGTTGAATTGGTGCGACCCACAAGATACGGTTATTGAAAATCAACTTTGTTGTACTTGGCAAGGAACAAAGTTAGTCCGTAAAAGTGGCGAATCACCAAAGAACCAAGACGACGGCTTTTTGGTTGAAGATTTGCAAGTTAGAAACAAATATGCAAACGCTCCACTTATTGAATATTTGACGGCTGATTCAAATTATCAATATATGGTATTCCCGTATTCCACAAACGGCGTTTATTGTATTTCGTCAAGAAATCAGTTTGACTCGGCTTGGATTTTCGGTTTTGAAATCAACACAAACTCAAACCCTAAACAAGCCGTTAAATATTTGGAGGATAACACAAACTTCACTCCTGCAAATATGAACTTTACGACAAACGTCTTTGATTACAATTCTTGGAAAAATTCGCCATTGTTTGATAAATTCGCTCCCGTTATGCTTAAAAAAGATGGTACGGTTGGCGAATATTTATTGCCCGACGATTACACGTTGCAAATTGACGGCGTTACTCCGTCGCATATTGCCGACGATACATACGACGGCGACGGAATGTGTCAAGTTGGTCAATTATGGGTAAGCCGTAAAAAATACGGTGGTAAATATCAATTCAGAGTTTCAAACAAGAAAATAAACAATTCTTACGAATGTATAACCCACAAACAAGCAGACGGCTCATATACCGATTTTTATTACCGTTCATTGTACGATTGTGCGTTAATTAACGGCAAAAACCGTTCAATTTCGGGTAAAGCACCGAATGTTAATACGGCTGGTAATACTCAAATCGCTAACTCCAAAGCAAACGGGGCAGGCTACAATGTAGATGAGTTAAACTTCCGATTATTGATAAACGATTTACTTGTTTTAGTCGGTGGCTCATTAAATACACAAGAAGTATTCGGTACGGGTCGCCATTCGGGAGGTACACAAAACGGTTATAACCAAGTTGTTTCAGGTACACTCGACAAAATGGGTATGTTTTACGGCGACAACAACAACGGAGCCGTTAAAGTATTTTATATCGAGAATTGGTGGGGTAATGTTTGGAAAATTACAAACGGTCTTTTAACAAGTGGAGGTCAATTCTATTATAAGGCTTGCGAATCCACTCAAGACGGCTCAACTATTGGCGAATATCCTCAAACTTCGGTTACTGGTATGATTCCAACTGGAATAAATGTTGGAACTCAAAACCAATTATACATAAAAGAAGAGGAGTTTGTTGCCGGACTCGGCTTGTTGCCGACATCAGCAACGGGAGGTTCATCGACTACACGCTTCGCCGACGGCTTATGGTCGAATAGTGGTATTGTTGGCTTCGCCCGTTTCGGGAGTTGTTCGAACGACGGCTTTCTTGTCGGGGCGTTCGCTCTCACTGTGGCCGGCGTGGTGTCGCACTCGCATTGGTATTACGGCGTGGCTCTCTCTTACAAAAAACCTCTTTCGGGGGGATAACGGGGGAACTCCCCCGTGCTTTGTTTAAGAGCATTATAAAAAATTAGGGTTTTAGTTTGTGGCTTCGCCCGTTTCGGTGGTAGTTCGAACGAGGGCTTCCTTGTTGGGGCTTTCGCTCTCAATGTGAACAACGTGGTGTCGAACTCGAATTGGAATTACGGCGTGGCTCTCACTTACTTAATAAATACAAATAAAATCTTATAATGCAGACTAAAATCCTTGCCACTTGGCAAAAATTAAGCCGACCAAGAGGTATGGGTTAGTAAGATTGCCGAAAATCCATAAGGCTTATAAGTAAGAGAACTTCTTGGAAAATTAAATATGAAAACACATAATCACTTAATCGAAATTGCCGTAAGTGATGAATGTATGGATATTTCTTGGAAAACTTGCGTTAAAGGTAAAACCGACCGTCCGAAAGTCAAGGAAATAATTAAATATTACGACCTTGCAAAACGCAAGTTAAGAGAGAAGATTTGGGAGGGAGGTTTTAAACCCCTTATACACAAAGCCCACATCGTAAACGACGGGTTCAAACAAAAAATAAGAAAAATTATACAACCTTATTTATCGATTCGCCGACCCGAACAATGGATTCAACACATTGTAATTTACGTTTTAAAGCCAATATTTATGCGAGGAATGTATAAATATTCTTGTGGGTCAGTTCCTGAACGTGGGGTGCATTACGGTAAAAAATACATCGAAAAATTTATCCGTAAAAACCCTAAGAAAATCAAGTATGTTTTAAAATTCGATATTCACCATTTTTACGAAAATATTAACATCGACCTTTTGAAACAACGATTCAGAAAAACAATAACCGATTTAAAATTTTTAGAATTGGTTGATTTTGTTTTAGATTCCAATGTTGGAATATTGCCCGACGGGACTGTTCTTAATAAAGGGCTTCCGATTGGGTATTATACGAGCCAATGGTTCGCTAATTGGTTCTTACAACCTCTCGACCATTACATAAAAGAGGAATTGAGAGCCGCTTGTTATGTCCGATATATGGACGATATGGTTATATTCGGCTCATCGAAGCGAGAATTACATAAAATGTTTATTAAAATCCGAGAGTATTTAACAACTTTGGATTTGGAAATAAAAGATAATTGGCAAGTCTTTTTATTTGATTATGTTGACAAAAACGGCGTTCGTCGTGGTCGCCCGATTGATTTTATGGGATTTAAGTTTTATCGAGATAAAACAACAATAAGAAAATCAATATTTTTAAGAGCGATAAGGCTTGCAAAGAGAATCAGCAAAAAATTAAAAATCTCTTGGCGAGATGCATGCCAATTATTGAGTTATATGGGTTGGTTCTTACCGACCGACACGCACAAGGCTTACGAAAAGTATATTAAACCGTTCGTAAACCCGATTGTTTGCCGAAAAATCGTGAGCAAACACAACAAAAAGAGAAAAGAAAAACAAACGGAGGAAAGCAATGCGAATAACTTACAAAAAGGCTCAATCTAATATTAAGCCCGATTTAATCGACAACACTTCTTGCCCGGGTTATGTATATATCCGTCGTGATTTGCAACAAAAAACGAGAACCGACGGCAACGGGCAAGAGTTGACATATTGGGAATATTCCGAAGCCTTTGTTACGGCGAACGAGTACGAAACTCTTAAAAATCAACTTATCGCCGACACGATAAACGATAATGTTAATACGGAAGCGTTCGACGAGTACGAAAACAAGTTAAACACGGGCGTTCTTTATACAAACGGGTTCAAGTACAAACCTAAATATATTAACGATTATAAAAAAATTATGTCCGACATCGAAACGGCAGTTAATTTAATCAAGATGTTAGGTGGCGACCCGTCAACAGTTGCAAGCCAAACATTCGCCGTTTATGACGAAACGGGTAAGGTTGAAAATATGGTTGAAATGACAGGGTTAGAAGTTATTCAACTTTATTTGTTTTTGTATTCAAAAAAAGAGCAATATTTTGCCGAGTATAAAACACAAAGAGCAAGCGAGAATTAAATACAGGAGGAGAGAAAATGGCAAAAGGCAAAGTAACAAACATTAAAACCAAAATGAAGCCCGATTTCAACGGCTTTATTTCTAAAATCAGAATCGATGCAAAAAGCGACATTCCCGAAATTTCGTTCAAAGAAAATAAACGAAACGGAACGGGGGAAGTTACTTTCAAAGGTCGAGAAAAGCCGCTTGATTCATTCTTGAAATCAATGCAAGATTTGAGCGAGGTATTTTGTGAAATTTGCGAACTTGAAGATAAAAAGGACGATGTCTTAATTACAACCGTTAATTTTTCAGAAAAAGGCGGCGTAATTATTTCGGGGCAAGTTCCACTTGACAACGGAGTTCCACAACCACTCTGCATAAATACTCCTCATATTATGATTGAAGCCGAAAAAGGTTATACAATCCCGACTTACGCAATCGAACAGTTGGACGAATTAAAAAATCAAGCGATTCTTTACGCCCAAGGCGAAACGGCTGAAAAACAAGGCGAATTGTTCGACAAAGCGGAGGTTTCTTAATGGAATCAAGAGTTACAGAAATTCGGCAACAAGTCGAGCGTTCGGACGAAGCGTTAGTTGATTTGTTATTGTCCACGCCCGACCGAGAAGAACCACGTTTGAAAGTCGGTGTTGTTTGTCCGTTGTGTCAAAGTGAAACGATTCAAATTGTCGAAACGTCCGAGGGCGATTCCGAGCGGGTATTCTTTCAAATGCATTGTGTGGATTGTGGTTGTGATTTCGTTTTATTTGAAGATAACGTCGAAGCGTGTCGCCGTGGAATCGAAAACGCCAAGCGTGAAATTGAATACAACCAAAACAAAATCAAGTATTTTAAAACAAAATTACAGGAGGGTTAAAAATGGATATTAAAATCGCAGTTGGATTATTGGTGAAATATGTTGCTCCCATAGTAACAAAAATCATTAAATCAAAGATTTCGGTTCTTGCTCGAAATCTTTATGAAAAATTATACAACCGTTTTGTTGATGCGACAAAAAGTTTTGAGCAAGCACTCGAAAAATGTTTTGACACAACCGACCCGAAGAAACTCAAAAAACGAATCCTTTGTTGCGAGTTGGGTTTGAAATTCTTTGAAAAAATTCACGCCGTATTAGACGACTTAATTCCCGAGTACAATGCCGCTTTATTAGAAGCGAAAGAAAAATATAACAGAATTACAGGGGAAGAAATCGGCGAGGGCGAAAATGCTTGAATGGTACAATAACAAAGAACTACTCTCAATCTATTTTACGGAAATGCCAAAGCCGATTCCGTTGTTCCCGACTCCGGGAATGACGGACGAAGAGGTTGAGGAGTTAGAGAAAAAACCGTTTAAATGTTTGAACGAATTTTATATAATCTTATTCGACCATAAAAAAAAGAAAAAATATGTTATAAAGGTTGAAAAAGGTTATAGGTGGGACGGGGCTTCAATTCCGAAACCTTTTTGGGATTTTATTGGCTCGTCAACTGATTCGGCGTTTTTGATTCCGTCTTTGGTTCACGACAAAATGTGCGAAAACAAAGAACTTATTGATTACGACCGATATTTCTCAACAATCGTTCTTGAACGGTTACTTTATGTTTCAAAGGTTGCGGGTTGGCGACGTTACTTGATGAAACATTGTGTTGATAATTTCCAAAAGACGAGAAATTGGAAAAAACCGAAAGAGGAGGGTAAATGTTAGAACTTTTTACAACTTACCCACTCTTAACAATTTTGATTATTGTCGTTGTGTTTTGGCTCGTTAAAAGTCATATTGTCGCTTCGCATGATGAAGTTACGGATTTAAAAGAAAACATTATTAAATCGTTGAAAGACGGAAAATGTTTTGTAACCCCGGACGAGTTGGGACAGGCGAAAACCGAAGTTAAAACGGATATTGAAAACAGATTCTTAACACTTGCGGCATTCGCCGAGTTTAAAAGTGGAATTGACAACCAATTCAAAACCGTTTTTCACCGATTCGACGAGGGAACGGAGCAATTCAAAGAAGTTAATCGGGGAATAAACGACATCAAAAACTATTTACTAAAACAGAAAAGAGGGAATGAATGAAAATATTTTTAAACCCCGGACACGGTGGGACAGACCCCGGAGCGTGTTCAAAATCGGGAACGAAAGAATCAGTTGTTGCGACAAAGGTTGCAGGAATTTTGGAAGCACGATTGAAGTTGAACGGCTATCCCGTTCGAGTTTACCAACAAAAGAAAACTTATTTTGAGATTTCAAAAGAAGAAAACAAGTCGGGGGCAACGTGTTTTATTTCCATTCATTGTAATTCCTCAACTAACCCAAACGCCCACGGGTGCGAGGTGTTATATTGTACCGGCTCGGCAAAAGGAAAAGAATTGGCGACAATTACCCAAGCCGAACTCGTAAAAGCGACAGGGCTTTTCAATCGTGGAATTAAACCAAGGAACGATTTACACGTTTTGAATCGAACCAAAGCCCCGGCAATTCTTGTTGAGTTGGCGTTCATATCGAACCCGACCGAAGAAAAACTTTTGAAAGAGAAACCCGAAATATTTGCGAACGCAATTTGGGAGTCAATTAAAAAGTTTAAAGATAAAAATTTGATTTAAAAGTCTTAGGCTCTCTCTTCTTATGGTGAAGCCCGAGCAATGTTCGGGCTTTTTCTTTGAGAGTGGAGAAGATTTGGGAAAAGTTTCGGCTATTCTGTTAGGCGATTCCGTTTCGACGGGGTCGCCTTTTTTATTGCCTTGATTGAGTTTGAAGAGCGTTGCTTATAGTTTTTAGCCACGTTTGAGAGATTGAAGTTTGATTTTATAAAAAAGTTCGATATTGAAATGCCGTGTTCGAACTATATAAAAAATTAAAATCTAGGGGGCTAGGATTAAAAATAAGGTGGGTTTTATATAAAAATGATTACTTGGTATATTAAAAATAATTTGAGGGGCGTTCTCGCTCGTCTGAATAAAAATTAAGAAAGCCGACTTCGATGTTCGAGGTCGGCTTTTTTGTTATTTGGTTATTCTGCTTCAAGAAACGAGAATGGGTATTGGGGCAAGTTCGGGCGACATCTTTCGGCGTAACGCTTAAAGGCTTCGTAAATTTCGGGAAGTTGTTCCATTATTTGTTGTTGTGGCTTCCATTCGGATTCAACAAAGTAAGTAAAAAATGTATATTCGTCCAACTCGTTACCGTATCGAGCAACAAAAACAACGGAATCACTTTCAAATTGAGGGTGGGCGTATAAATCAAAATAAGTGGCATGCAATAACCCCTCTTTTGCTTCAAGTGAACTTTTGATATAATCGCCTAAGTACGTACATTTTGAACAATCGTGTTTATAAAAAGGGGCGTTTTCGTCGATATTGTTTACGGCTTTATATTGTCGGATTCTTTTTTGCAAAAGGTGTTCAAAGCGTTTTGCATTGTCGTAGTTAAGTTCCTTTCGATAAACATTATCCATAAAATCTTTTTGAATGAGTTCGACTAAACTCTCTTTCATTTCGTTTCCGATTTTTGATTCTTCATAAATTTGAATTAGTTTTTCCATTTTTACTCCTTGTTTATGACTCGAAGTTTACCCGCAAGCCCAACATTTTTATAATTGGTTAATGATTCCACGCCACACAATTTGAATTGATTCATTATTATGTTGCATTGTTTCGGGTCGTTTAGTTTTTGTAGCCTAAACCATTCTAAGCAATAAGTTAAATATTCCTTTTCTTCTTCGGTAATAGCCATTGAGAATTGTTCTGTTCGGTTTGACCTTACACCGTTGGCGAATGAACCAACCTTGCGACCTGCGTTTTTGCGATAGCCACCTTTGGGAAATTCCCGTTTGTATTGTTCGGCAATCGCTTCGTCGGTTTTTGCAAAATCTTTTAAAACATCTCGGCGAGTATATTGTTTGAACTTCGCATGCGTACTGTCTAAAAATTCTTCAACAAATTTTAATTTTGTTTCAAAGTTCGTGTCGTCGTAATGTCGATGAAATTGAATAGCACGATGTTCTAAAACGGAATAACGATATTGGTTGTTTATTTGTTCTATTTCTATTTTCATGCCCCGCTCCCCTTTGACGATTTGCCGGTTCTTGTTTTGTTTTTTAGAACTTTTATATCTGCATTATTACTCGGGTATTGATTTATTTCAATAATTTAATCAAAACAAATTTAAAACTTTTACATCTTTTTACATTGATTATTTTATAGAAATAAATCAAAAGTAATTTACACGTTTTATTTTTTATTTTCGGCAACGAATTTTAAAAACGGTCATCGTGGTTCAGTTCGGCATGCGAGTTCCGTCTGCAGTTGGGTTTATATTGTGTTATAAGCCTTGAAAACCCTTGATGTGCGTGTATTTTAGCCCCTCATAGGTACTGTGGGGAGGGTGAAATCCGACGGGGGTTGTTGTCCCGCCCGCCGAGTCTTTTTTAGTCCCCCAATTTTTCAAATTGGCGATTTTTTCGGCAATGCTTCTTCCTTTCCCTTTGATTCTGTTTGGGTTTGCTCTAATTATCTAAAAAAATTCGGCAATAAATTATATTTTTGAAAATATTTTAAAAAATATTGATATTATTGAATTTTAAAATCTTTTTCAAATAAAAAATTTTATAAAAAACGGTTCTCAATAAAACTTAACAAACTTTTAATAAATCATATTCTTTTTTTAGTTCAACAAAAGTTTTTAAAATTAAAAGATTTTCGGGTTTTTGCCAAGCAATAACAAGGTTTTTGACACATTGTAAAAAGTTCGAGTTTTGACTCTTAATGCCCACCATTTCATACAGATAACACTGTGTGAAATACCTTCAAAAGAGCCGTCAAGGCTCTTTTTTGTTGCCTTGTTCTGCTCATGATTATGACGCAACGTGCTTTCAGCGAATTCTTCAGCCCCTAATTATTCGATGCCTTAACTTTATTATAACTATTTTTTGCATAAAAAAAAGCTATGAACTTTCGTGCATAGCTGTTGATTAGGGATATGTGTATCGTCGTTTTTTAAGGAGTATAGATATATATTAGCAGTATATTTTTTAAATAAAATCATTAGAATGTATGATTTTGTAATAAATCTTAACAAAAGTTTTTTAAAGTTGTGGAATTAGTTAGTTGTACTAGTCTTTTTTTACTAGTACAGTTAGCTATAAATCTTATTGAAAAAAGATTATTATATATTAGAATTAGACATGTAGACTGGATTGGAGTAGAGTTTTATGACTATTGATAAGAAAAAACTTGGGATACAAATACTTTCCCTTGTCGGAATTATAATTACGATAAAATTAGCATGTATTTACTATGTCGCTAATTTTCAACAATATGCGCTTTCAAGCTTTTGTTCAATTAATGATTTTATAGACTGTGATGGTGCTGCACGTTCTATATTGGCTCAATTTTGGGGAATTCCGCTTGCTTATTGGGGACTGTTTTTCTACGTGACAGTATTGTTTTTAACTTTTGTCGATAAATTGAAAAATGTTAGATTTCTCGGATTCTTAAATGTTTTCAAAAATCCAATGTCTTATATTACATTTTTAGGAACAATAGCATTTGTTGTGTCTATGGTTTTGGCAGGCATGAGCTTGTTCAAAATTAATAAACTCTGTATTCTTTGCCTGATTACGTATTTTATAGATTTAGCAATTGCACTGACTGCATTTGGTGCAAAACCAAAACAATTTATTCAAGCTATGAAAGATACGTTTGTAGATTTTATAGCCGGTGTAAAATCTTATCCAAAGACTTTTGTTGTATTGCTTATAATGGCGACTTCTTTCTTGTGCTATAGCGGAATGACGGATAATTTTGTGCCACATATTAAAAAACATAAATCAATAATGAAATATAGAAAAATAACTTACAATCCATATCGTGTCATGGGAAACGAGTTGGGTGATTCTAATGGAACTGTTGTTATAGAACTTTATTCAGACTATGTTTGTCCGCTTTGCTATATCCATAATATAATGTTGCATCAAGCGGTTAAAGAATTGTCAAATGTAAAAATTGTTCACCATAATTTGCCGTTTGATAAAGAATGCAACCCTTATATCAATATAAACATGCACCCTGGGGCTTGCTATATGTCAAGGGCTGCAATCGCCTCCAGAAATCAAGGTAATTATTGGGGCATGAGTTCTTTGTTGTATGAAAATCAACCTCAAAAAGAAGAAGATTTACTTAAACTAGTGGAAGAACTTGGAATGGACAAAGCTAAGTTCTTGAAAGATATGGAAGCAGAAAGTACATATAAAGAAATTGAAGACGAAGTTTCTAAAGCTAATGAAATGGGACTTGATGCGACTCCAACAATGTTTGTGAACGGTGAAGAGTATGTTGGTGTGAAGCCTTATTATGAGTTGAAGGATATATTAATAGAACATGGAGCAAAAAAAAGATAAAATTTTAATCCATGCTTGCTGTGGAATTTGTTCAGGATATCCCATTGCGCTTTTGCGAGAAATGGGATATTCTCCTGTTGTATATTTTTGTAATCCGAACTTGGATACAGAAGAAGAATTCGAGCGTAGATTGGAGGCTCAAAAAATAGTTTGCATGTATCATTGGGTTGATTTGATTGTAGAACCTTATGAACATAAGGATTTTTTGTCAGTTGCGAAAGGCTTAGAATATGAACCGGAACGTGGTGTTCGATGTGATGAATGTATAAAATTGCGATTAAAACAGACTGTAGAGAAAGCAAAAGAACTTGGTATAAGCAAATTTACGACATCACTTGTCATAAGTCCGCATAAAAATTTTGCTCGTATAAGCCAAATTGCACAGGATGTGTCAGATGACTTGGAATTTGTTGCGATTGATTTTAAGAAAAAAGATGGATTTTTAAAGACAAATAATTTGTCAAAAGAATTGGGAATTTATCGCCAGAATTATTGTGGCTGTGAATTTTCAAAAGGACATTTAAAAAAATAAAGGAATTGATTTATGGAATGTAAAAAAGAAGATAATTTGTTGGAATGTACTTGTTCTGCTACAAAGTGCAAAAATAGAGGAATATGCTGTGAGTGCGTAAGACATCATAGAGAAGCCGGTCAAATTCCAGGGTGCTTTTTCCCAAAGAGCGCAGAGTTAAAGCACGATAGAAGTATTGAGTATTTTATTAAAGTTTGGTCAACAAAGTTTTAAAGTTGTATTAAATTTTCCCAAAAAGCAAAGTCGTTAATAATAGTGCGTCATTGCGAGCGTTTTTTGCTTCACTTTCAAATGTGTAGTCCTACTTTGCGTCATTGCGAGCGTTTTTCACTTTACTTTCAAATGTGTAGTGTAACCTAAAAGCTAGTAAGTGTAATGTAAAACGAAGCAATCCAGTCTTAAAGTTGGTAGGATGACATTAAGTAAAAAAATCAGCCAAATGTAAAAGAAATGGATTGCCACGAAAATTCTCGAAGTTCTAAACCAGACTACAAACCTAAAATCACAAATTTCTCGCTATGACGGCACTTTGGAATTGCAATAAGTTGGTGCGTTTCACGCTTCGCCCTTGAGGGGAGAGCGGTTAAGAAGTTTCTCGAGGCGCACGTCCCCTCTCCTCGGGGGAGGGCTAGGGTGGGGGCTAATTCCTGATGAGGGTGGATATAGATATGTTATTTTGCCCAGTGGGTACATCCCCTCACCCGAATTTCTAAGTTCACTAACGTTCGCTAAGAAATTCTACCCTCTCCCACAAGGGGCGAGGGTTAAGAAGTTTCTCGAGGCGCATGTCCCCTCTCCTCGGGGGAGGGCTAGGGTGGGGGCTTATCCCTGATGAGGGTGGATATAGATATGTTCTTTTCTCCAGAGGGCTCACCCCCTCACCCGTATCTGTAATGCTTATTAACATTCGCAAACGGCTACTACCCTGTCTTGGATTATTCGGGCGAGCATAACATTCCAATGACAACAAATCCTAACGGATTTTTGTGTCATTTCCCTGTTATTTGCTCTTACGGGCTCACGCCCTACCGAAAATCCGCTCTCCCACAAGGGGTGAGGGGTACAAAATTAGTATGTGAAATATTTATCAAAATCAACGTCTTCGAAATTACAAAGCAAATGAAAAATTTCATCATCGTCATCAAGACGTTGAAAATTGTATTCATCAAAAAGCCAGCATTTTGGGTTAATTCCCTTAACCCTTACGATATTTTTGTCTTTAAGAACCTGAAGTTTCTTTTTCACAATATCAAGCGGCAAGTTTACCAATTTCGCCAACTCAACAGCAGTAATCCCATCTTCGTGGGTATATTTTTCTGGGGTAAGGAACATGAGCTCCAGCCCAACCATTTTTAAACTTTTATCTTCAGCTTCCGAACTCATAAACTCATTATAACACTATGGATTTGATTAATCAATTTGGTTTGAAATATAATGTAGTTGTATGGAAAAGAGTTTACAAAATACAAAAAATGCAATAATTTGGTTATGTTTAGCGCACTTGTTAGCCGATGTTTACAGTGGTTTTCTTAACCCTATAATGCCGTTCATTGCATCAAAACTTGGTTTCTCTATGGCAGTTGCGACAATTATAATAAGTATTTCTCACATATGTTCATCAATGCTGCAGCCGATTTTTGGATTTGTTGCAGACAATACTCTGAAAAGATTTTTTATTTTCTGGGGGTTAATTTTAGCGTCCCTATTTATACCTCTTACTCCTGCTGCTCCAAATATATTCGTCCTGTTAATCTTTATGATTTTAGGTAGTCTTGGGGGAAGTTTTTTCCATCCTCAATCAATGGGTTTTGTAAATTATTTTGCAGGTAAAGATTGTTCAAATACGATGGGTATATTTATAAGTATGGGCTCACTAGGTTTCGCATTTGGTCCGCTTATGGCAGCACTTATTACCCAAGTATTAGGTTTGGGAATGATTGCTTACACTTCAATTTTCGGGTTAATATTAGCCCTAATGATGTTCATTTTTGTCCCGAAATTATCCGGTATCGAGAAAAAGCCAGAGCGCAAAGATTTCTTCAAATCGTTTAAAGAAATTTTGGGTAACCGACAAATGAATTATTTGATGTTGGTATCAATGATGAAATCGCTGATTACAAATAGTTCTTGCATATTATTACCATTTCTATGGAAAGGAATGGGATATTCACCATTCTATATCGGCTCTGCTTTGTTCTTATTCGTTTTTGCCGGCGCAGTTGGTTCTTTTGTAAGTCCAAGAGCGGAAAAATTATGGGGTTCAAAACCGGTTGTGTATTTCTCAATGTGGGCAACTTTCCCTATGATGTGTTTGTTTGCGCTTGTTTACAAAAATCATCCTGCGTTATCTTTGGTAGTATTTTTTATAATTGGTTTTACGACAATGTTAGCGCAGCCTGTCACAATGGTTTGGGCACAAAGAACTTTGCCAAAATATAAGAGTATTGTTGCCGGTTTTATAAACGGTTTTTGTTGGGGTATTGTTGCGCTTTGTATGTCAATACTTGGTGCGGTTGCAGAACGTTATGGTATAATGAATGTTTTGGTTATCTTAAGCACAATTCCTGCATTATCTTCATACTTTGTGAAGTTTTTAAAAGAAAATAATGTTACAAATGAATAATTTAATACGCAAACCATTTTTTTTGGTATAATAATTTGAGAGCTTATGAAAGATTTAATAAAAAAAATAATATACGATTTGCAGAACATGAAACGCTTAGATAAATACATCTTGAAGCAAGTTATTGAGATGTTTTTGATGGGTGTTCTTGTATTTACGTCAATTATTTTTGCATCAGATACTTTTATAACTTTAATTAAGCAAATTTCTATGTATGGAATTCCGTTTAAGTACGCAATTCTTATGATTATTCTTCACTTGCCGGAAGTTTTTGTAATGACAATTCCTATGGGGGTTTTGCTTGCAACAGTTATGACGCTTAACGGTTTGAGTTTAAGTTCTGAGATTACTGTAATGCGTGCTTGTGGTATTGGTTTGAATCGTATTGCAAAGCCTATTTTTGTTTTTGCAATTGTAATGTGTATAATGAGTTTCTTTATTAACGAAACGATTGTTCCATTTTCGACAAGATTATCTACAAAACTTGCCGGTGTTGCATTTAGCCAAAAAAACGTGCCTGAAGGTAAGCAAAACTTCACATTTAAAGAAACCAGAGATGACGGTTTGCTTAAACGCTTATTTTATGTTGGTGATTGTACAAATGCCAGATTGCATAATATAACAGTACTTGACGCTTCAAAAGAGGGAACTATTCAACTTTTGCAAGCAAAAGAGGGTGCGACTACTCCTGGGGGTTGGGAATTTCAGAAGGGTGCAATTTATACTGTGACGGATAGTGGTAAAACACTTGACACGACTCTATTCGAAGATACAAATCTTAAATTCGGAATGGATTTAACAAAAGAACTGGATAAAAACTTGGCTAACCAGCACAACTTTATTCAATTGTGTCGGGTTCTTGCGAAAAACGATATTCCTGATAAACATATATTGAAAATAAGTCTGTTTGATAAAATTGCGCTACCTATAACAACTATTGTATTGGTACTTATAGGCGTTCCTTTGGCAATTACGCCACCGAGAGTTAGGTATAATAGAGGGTTCTTATTTAGTATTCTTATTATATTTGCATACTATTTAATAAGAGCATTGTCCCTTTCATTTGGTGAGGCTGGCTCTTTACCGCCTGCATTGGCAGCATTTATGCCAGATATGATATTGGCAATAGCTGGGGTAGGATTATATTATAGGAAAGTTTATACAATATGCTAAGGTTGCCATTGTTTGACAAAGCTCGTCTTGCATTTATATTGGTATTGGCAATTCTTTATGGGTTTAGAATGTTTCCTCTGCAAATGACTGTTATTTCTGTGGTAGGAATTGTATCTTACATTCTATTTATTACTTTTATGAAAAAAGATACGATGGATAATGGCAGAAGAATTCGCCGAACAGATGCTTTAGAAACGGCGAAAGTGTTTCTAAACAACTATCAAGATATATGGAAAAATTTAAGGCTTTCAAATGATAACTGTTACCTGATTTTGGGCGCAGATGGAGTTAGTATAAGGGGTGTAGAAAAGAAACCTGAGGCTAATTTCTATCGTTCATTTAAGGTGATAAAAACCAACATACATTCAATGGAAGATGTTTGGAATATGTTTTGCAAAAATTTTAGCTACAACAAGACTTATGACGGCTTGATTGAAGAATGTAAACTTTATGGTCTGGTTGTTGAAGAAAAACTTATAGAAAATCCTATGAGTACAGAGGGGCATAAAGGAAGTACTAAAATAGGTGTAAAACAAGATGATGTTAAAAAAGTTGATATTAATAACGCAAGCCAAGATGAATTGACTGATTTACCCGGGATAAGTGTAATAATGGCGAAAAAAGCTATAAAGCGCAGAAGTGAAATCGGCGGTTTTAAAACTGTTGACGAATTTTTGTCATATCTAAATGTTCAACCGGCAATGGCTGATAAATTAAAGCCTAGACTTTTCTTATCAGAAATAAAAGGGGTTAAGAAAATCGAGCATTACAACGAGAGAAATGTGGATTTATGAAACTTCGAGTATTTAATATCTTAAAGAAAACAAAAGTTGAAGGTCCTCAAACACGATATTGCATTTGGGTACAAGGTTGCTCTCGACATTGCAAAGGTTGTCAGGCTGTCCATACTTGGTCACATTCTGGCGGAATGCTTATGGATGTAGAAGATATCATTGCGGATATTAAAGCTCAAGCAGGAATTGAAGGTGTAACGTTTCTTGGTGGAGAACCTTTTGAGCAAGCAGAAGCTCTTGGTATTATTGCAAAAGAAATAAAAGATGCAGGGCTTGGAGTCCTTTGTTTTACCGGAGATTTAGTAGAAAATTTAAGATTGAACGATAAGAATAGATTGCTTCTAGAAAATACAGACTTGTTGATAGACGGGGCTTTTGAAGTGGATAAAGTTGATTATTCTCGTCCTTGGTGCGGTTCTTCCAATCAGAGATATCATTTTTTGACAAATAGGTACAATGATGAGATTTTTACAAAATATAAAAATAAAGTTGAAGTTAATATTTCTAAAAGCGGTGTTGTGTTTATGAATGGTATGGGAAATTTTGAAGAAATTGCAAAGAAAATTTTAAAATAAATAATTTTCCTTCAATAAAATGATTACATCTAAGGTTCTGGATGGTATAAGTAAAATAAAAAGGAAATATTATGTGCGCATACAAATTACCAAATTTAATCAGGGCAAGATTCCCGATGATTTATATCCCAACTTTTGAAGAAGATAGAGTTACAAAATACATTAAATCAATTGTAACAGATGAAAAACAGGTAAAATATCCAAGAGAAGTTTTTACTTGGACACAAACAGCAGGACTTTATAATGATACTCTTAAAAAAGCTGTTTCTGATACAACATGTCCATGCAAAATGCTTGAATATGTTAGAAAATACGACAAGGACGCAATTTTTATTTTATATGATTTTAACGTTAATTTTGGACCTAAAAACAGAACTCCTGATTATAACGTAATTAGAAAAATTAGAGATATTATTCCTGATTTGAAACTCGGAACTGTAAGAAAAACAGTATTTTTTATCGCACCGGATTTGTTAATACCTGAAAGTTTGCAAAAAGAGATTACAATTTTTGATTTTCCTCTACCAACACTTTCTGAAATCAAAGATAAATTTAATGCTATGCTAAAACAAAATAGCGGTGTAGAAGCAAATTTATCAGAAGATGATACGGATAAATTATGTAAAGCAGCTTTAGGGCTAACTTTACAGGAAGCAGAAGGCGCATTTGCTCTTGCAATGGTTAACGATGGCAAAATTGATATAAAAGATTTATCTACAATTTTGGAAGAAAAAATTCAGGTAATTAAAAAGACCGGAATTTTGGAATTTATTCGTTCAGAATATTCAATCAATGATATTGGTGGTTTGGATAATTTGAAAAGCTGGCTGCTTAAGAGAAATAATTCTTGGTCAGAAAGGGCAAAAAAATATTGCATACCGGCTCCAAAAGGTGTTCTAGTAACAGGAGTCCCAGGGTGTGGTAAGAGTTTAACAGCGAAAGCTATGAGTACAATTTGGCAGCTGCCGTTATTAAAACTTGATTTTGGTAAAGTTTTTTCCGGTCTTGTTGGAAGTTCTGAAGAAAATATGCGACGAGCGCTAGCGACTGCAGAAGCTGTTGCACCTTGTATTCTTTGGATTGATGAAATAGAAAAAGGGTTAAGCGGTCTGGGTTCGAATGGTGATAGCGGTGTGTCTTCCAGAATATTCGGTCAGTTCTTAACTTGGATGCAGGAAAAAGAATCACCCGTTTTTGTAATAGCGACTGCAAATAATATTAATAATCTACCGCCGGAACTTCTGAGAAAAGGACGTTTTGACGAAATTTTCTTTGTAGATTTACCAACATTAACAGAAAGAAAAGAAATTTTTAAATTACATTTAGAAAAACGACTTAAGAATAAAGAAGTAGCAAGTGAAGTAGCTGGTATCAAAAATATTTGTACAGAACTTGCAAAAATAACAGAAGGTTTTATCGGTTCTGAAATAGAACAGGTTGTTGTGTCAGCTTTGTGTGATGCTTTTTTTGAGAATCGTCCGCTTAAATTCGAAGATTTAGCTAGAAATATACAAACAACAGTTCCTTTATCTACAACGCAAAGAGAACAAATCCTTGCTCTTAGGGCTTGGGCAAATGTAAGGGCTGTGTCTGCAACGAAGACTTCTAACTTGAAAGCGTATAAGAAAGAAGACAACCAAGAAAATGTTTCAGCAAGCCGTGGCGGCAGAACTTTAGATTTTTAATAGGAGAATATTGAAATTATGTCTTGTACAGTATTTGCCCTTCCTTGGGCTTTAGCTTGGATAATAGGCGCAGCGGTAGCTCAAGGTGTAGAGGCATCAAGAAGTGTAAACGGCTTTGATGAAGAAGGTTTGAATACAACTAACTATCAAACGAATAACAATGATATACAAGCTCCTTGCGGAGAGGTTCATGTTATTTCAGAAAAACAATTTCTAGAAAAAAGCTTGGAAACACCTTTTATGGATAAAGAAATATTGATTAAAACTTTATCCGAGCACGGGATTGAAAACTTGAGAGAAAACGAGTTTGGACAAATAAAAGGTAAAAGCGGTGAATATGAATTAACTTTCGATAAAACGGAAGCTGACAAGCCATATTACCTAACTATCAACTATTTATCAACTACTGATATAGAAACAGAAATCAGTAATATTAGTTCTGAATATGCAGTAAATACTCAAGAACAAAGTTATAATCATATTGTAGAAAAATTACAAGATAACAATATGAAAATTGAAGATGAAGAAGTTTATGATGATAATACAATTGTTATAACAGTTAATCTGGATTAATCATTTACTTTCCTCCTTTGTTAGGGAGGTCGCAGTTATTCGAGCGGAAGCGAGTTACAAATGCGGGTGGGTGTTAAGCCTTGAGAAATATAAAATTAAATGGAGAATACCATGTCAAAAAAATTAAAAATAAAATTATTACCAAATGGTGAAATTCAGATGGAAACTGTTGGTATTAAAGGTAAAAAATGCCTTGATTATATTGAGGTTTTAAAAAAACTTGTGGATGCAAAAATCACAGAAACACAACTTTCGCAAGAATATTATGAAACTGAGAGTGAAATCGTAGATACAGAAAATGCTGAATTGAGATTGGATTAAAAATAGTTTACATAAATTCACATTTACCTCTCTATTTATAAAAATCCCCTTCTTTTTTGATAGAATTGTATATATTAGAAGGAGAATGCTATGTCAGATTGTATTTTCTGCAAAATCATCAATGGTGATTTTAATACAGAATTTGTTTACGAAAATGAATACGCAGTTGTATTCAAGGATATAAATCCAAAAGCGGATACGCATTTGCTTGTTGTTCCAAGAAAGCATGTAGAATCATTAAATGAATTAGATGATGAAGTTTTATTGGGTAAATTAATGATGACTGTAAAAGAAGCTGCAAAAAAAGCCGGCTTGAAATCATATAGAACAGTTATTAACACAGGAAAAGAAGCAGGACAGGAAGTATTCCACCTGCATATACATATATTAGCAGGGAGCATAAAACTATGACAGAATTTTATCAAGAAATAACACCTGGCGGTTATGGTATCGCTATTAAAAGAAAAAATACATTGTTTTGTGAACAATCACCTTTTCAAAAAGTAGAAGTTTTTGAATCTGATTCAACATTAGGACGTGTTTTGACATTGGATGATTTGATGATGACAACAGAAGGTGATGAATATCATTATCACGAAATGATTGCACATATTCCTATGATGCACCACAAAGCACCAAAAACTGTTCTTGTAATTGGCGGTGGTGATGGCGGAACAGTTAGAGAAGTTCTAAAACACGATACTGTAGAAAAAGTTGTTCTTTGTGAAATTGATGGTATGGTAATAGATGCTTGTAAAAAATACTTGCCTACAATTGCTTGTGAACTTGATAATCCTAAATGCGAAATTCTTGTTCAGGATGCAATTGAATATATTAAAGATAAAGAAGATATGTTTGATATCGTACTTATTGATTCAACTGACCCTATGGGACCGGGGGAAGGCTTGTTTACAGAAGAATTTTATACAAATGTAAAACGCTCTTTGAAAAAAGGTGGTATTATGGCAGCTCAATCAGAATCACCTTTTACTAATAAAGAAGAAATCAGAAAAATGTATAACCTTCTTAAAAAAGTATTCCCAATTTGTTCAACATATACTTCTAATATTCCAACTTATCCAGGCGGATATTGGGCGTGGGCATTCTGTTCTGAAACAGTTGAACCGCTTTCTTATTGGGATGAAAGAAGAGGTGAAGCTATTACTAAAACTTGCAAAATTTATAATAAAGAATATCATAACGCAAGATTTGCTTTGCCAAACTATTTGAAAGAATTGTTATAACAATTTTTACCCTTGTCCCTTGCAAGGGTATGGAGTCAGACAATGTCTGATAAAAACAATTATTATAAAAGCTCCTTTAGAGGAGCTTTTATTCTTTATATTGACACATACAAACATTATTGCTAAAATAGTTTTTTCTAAAGGAGATTTATATGAAATATTCAACAGACGGAACACAGTATCACATAGGATTAAAAGAAGGAGATATCGGAGAATACGTTATTCTTCCGGGAGATCCAAAGAGATGTGAAAAAATTGCAAAATATTTTGATGATGCTAAATTGGTAGCTGATAGAAGAGAATTTACAACTTACACCGGTTACTTAAACGGTGTAAAGGTTAGTGTAACCTCAACTGGTATCGGTGGACCGTCAGCTGCAATTGCGTTAGAAGAGCTTGTAAAAGTCGGTGGCAGGAAGTTTATCAGAGTTGGTACTTGCGGTGGTATGGATTTAGATGTTAAAAGTGGAGATTTAGTTATTGCAACTGGTGCTATAAGAATGGAAGGAACATCTAAAGAGTATGCACCAATCGAATTTCCTGCTGTAGCAAATTATGATATAGTAACTTCTTTAATAAATGCTGCAAAAAAATTAAACCAAACATATCACGTTGGTGTAGTTGAATGTAAAGACTCATTCTATGGACAACACAGCCCTGATATTATGCCGGTTAATTATGAACTTTTGAACAAATGGAATGCTTGGTTAAGACTTGGTTGCTTGGCTTCTGAAATGGAATCAGCAGCTTTGTTCACTGTTGCAAGTTTCTTAAGAGTAAAAGTCGGCTCAATATTCTTGGTTGTAGCTAATCAAGAAAGAGAAAAACAAGGTTTAGAGAATCCTGTTGCCCATGATACTGAAAGTGCAATTAAGACTGCAGTTGAAGCGATTAAGTTAATGATTAGTGAAAAATAGTTGTTTTAATTAATATTTTATAAGTTATAGGCATTTATATTTTTTAATATGAATGCCTATTTATTTTAACTATCATAACAGTTATTCTTGATGTAAAATTGTAATAAGAAAGGTTTTGTATGGCAATTTGTATTTTTCCAGGAACATTCAATCCGATACATGAAGCACATCTTAGGATGGCAAATTTTGCTTTACAAAATTATGGTTTTGAAAAAATCATATTTATCCCTGCATATATACCGCCACACAAAGAAATTAGCGCAAATCTGGCGGAACATAGATACAGAATGGTTGAACTTGCAACTTCTAAAAATCCTAGATTTAAAGTTTCTGATATAGAATACAAGCGGGATGCAAATTCTTATTCTTTGATTACGGTAAAAAAAATTATAGAGCAATATAATATCAAAGGGAAATTGAACTTTCTTATCGGAACGGACGCTTTTGAAAAAATCAACAGTTGGTACAAAGCGGATGAATTGAAGAACTTGGTTCATTTTATAGTTTTCCCTCGTGGGGTAGAATTGAGTGATAAATCCGGTTGGGATTATGAGATGGCACCAATGGATTTTTTAGATGTGTCATCAACTGAAATTAGAAAAAATAAGAACGATAACATAAAAGAAGTTAAGGATTATATAGATAAAAATGACTTATACGTATGAATATATTAATAATTGGTTAAAAGCAAATTTGTCGGAAGAAAGATATGAACATTCATTGGGAACAGCGGAATGCGCAAGAGAACTTGCTGGAAAATTCGGTTGTGATGAAGAAAAAGCATATTTTACAGGCTTGATTCATGATTGCGCAAAGCACTTGGCTAAAGATAAAACAACGGAAATTATTAATACAAAAATTCATCTTGAAGAAGGCGAATTGTGTAGCTCCAAAACACATCATGCACCGGTCGGAGCTTATATAGCAGAACAAGAATTTGGAGTAAATGACGAAGAAATTTTGTCTGCAATTCGCTGGCATACAATTGGCAAAGTTAATATGACAACTTTTGAAAAAATAATTTTTCTTGCGGATAAAATTGAAACAAGAACTCGCCCTCGTGAGATTTATGAACCAATAAAAAAAGCTCTTGATAATGGCTTAGATTGCGCATTGTTATTATGCTATAAAAATACAATAAAAAGTCTTGTTGATAGAGAACTAAGAATTTGTACTGCAACAATTGATATTTATAATAGTTTGCTAGTAAAACAGAATTAGAGTTAGCAATATTGTAAGAGAGTCCCTGACCTACTTTTTGTGTAGAAAATAGAACAGACCGCCCTGATTAGGGAGGTAGCAGTCGTAGGTGAACTGCGAGAGCCGTACGAATGCGGGTGGGTTACAGCAAACGTATTTTAAGCAATATTTTTTTATAGAATTTGTAGATTCAACCAACTTTCTAATATAAAACATTTTGAATTTTTCAAAAAACATAGTATAATTGGGGTATGAGGAAGAGGTTAGTAGGATTATTATTATCAAGTTTTCTTGTGATGAATACGGCGATTGCAGAAATCCCGTTTCAAGGTCATGCTGAATTTGATGATCAATATTCGCAATTAGATAAAGAACTTTTTACAGATAAAAAAGATACACTTGATAAAAAAGATGTTATTGAAATGACTGTTTCACAAGTTCTGGATGGAAGTTTTTCGTTAGAAGGCGATGAATTCTTTGCAGAAGTTACAAGTGATGTTATGGGAGATAAAGGAGTTATTATTCCGAAGGGAACCGTTGCTCATGGTACAATTATCCAAACCAGTGAAGCAAAAAGGCTTGGTCGTGACGGACATTTGAGTTTGAGTTTTGATTATCTTGTCACTCCCGATGGACGTGAAATACCAATAGAAGGAAAAATGTCTACAAAACTCCATCCTCTAAAAGCTGCAACGAAAATAATAGCAACCGATGTCGGTTATACTGCCGTTGGCGGTGTTGCTGGTGGTTTATTTGCAATTCAAGCTCTTGGTTTAGAAGCCGCTATTGCTTCACAAGGTTACACAGTTGCCGGTGGTGCTGCGTTAGGCGGAACTATCGGACTTGGTATGTCTTTGTATCGTAAAGGTAAAAACGTACTTATTGCTCCTGGGGATGAAATCAAGGTAAAAATCCTATCCAATACTGAACTTCCTGTATATAGAGAAGAAGCTCTTAAGCAAAAAGAAATTAATTACCCTGGGCTTGATATCAGAATCGCAAATATTTTGTATGAAAAAGATCCGTTTGGAGAAGTTAATACAATTACATTATCATTATCAATTTCTAATATGTCTAAAAAAGCTTTTTCCGGCATGGATTTAGCACTTATGAATGATTATAACGCAGTATTCAATCCTTCAATATTTGGTGATACAAAATTATTGTTCTCACAACTTAAACCTGGGGATAGATATGCAGGTAAAATTTCATTTTCTGTGAGCAATGTAAAACAATCGTTTTGGCTAATTGTGAATGATAGAGCTACAAATAAACCAATAGCAAAAATATCATTAGACAACGCTTACAAAAATGTTTCAGATGATGTTAAAAAACGCAACGCAAAAATTAAAAAAGGGAAAAAGAATTATTACAAAGAAGAAAGTCCTTTTGATTTGTAAATAGCCGAGGTAATTTTATGATAAACACTAGTCCAATAACAAATTTGAATAATAGTGCAAAATTGATGGTTCAAAGCACTATTAACAATACTGATAGCAAAGAACATATTAAAAATTTTTTGCAAACTGCTAATAGAAACAATTTGCATGGAGCTGCACTTGTTTCTTTTTATACAGAGTTAAATAAAATTAGTAATGTAAGAAAATGTATGACATCTGAACAATCAAAAAGAGCTAATAAAATTCCTTTGTTGTTGGAAAATAAAATTGAACAAAATAAAGATTTGAAAACAGAAGCTGATATTTTTATTTATTCTACAAAACAAAAATATCCAAAAACATTAAATAAAAGAATTGCTTTATTAGAGGAAAGTGCTGTAATAGCAGAAAAAATTCTACCAAAATCTAAGATGAAACATATATATGCGTTTTTAAATTTATTTGCTAGAGATGAAATTTAATCTTAGAATCATAAAAAAAGATGCGAGTTTTTAATCGCATCTTTTTTTTATTGTAAAATTATACCAAGATTAATCCAAATCATAATCAAGCATAGAAACAACTTTAACACCAGCTGCTTCTATTTTTTCTCTACCTTTAAGAGGATTTAACTCAATAATGAATGCTGCCGCAACAGGTTCTGCGCCAACTTTTTTAACAAGATTGCAAGCTGCAACAGCAGTCCCACCAGTAGCCAACAAATCATCTATAATCAATACCTTATCTCCGGATTTTAAGGCATCTGCGTGCATTTCAATAGTGTCAGTACCATATTCTAAAGAATATGTTTCTTTTACGGTTTCTGCCGGAAGTTTGTTTGGTTTTCTTATTGGAATAAAACCTGCATTCAATTTGTAAGCAAGTGGTGCTCCAAAAATAAATCCACGAGATTCAATACCGGCAACATAGTCGATTTTTTCGTTTTTGAAAGTTTCATACAAAAAATCTATCATATATTGCATTGATTTTGCATCTTTAGTTGCGGTTGTTATATCCAAAAACATTATACCTTTTTTAGGAAAATCCGGAACTGTTCTTACGTGTTCTCTTACATATTGAAAATTATCAACATCTGTCATCATTAATTTATACCTCGCTATATTAAATCTTTTATATCATTAAGAAGCCATTATACTATCACAAACAGATTGGTCTTCTTTATCTTTTTCTGCATTATCCAGACTATCAAGCCTGTTTTGTTCTTCTTTTACTAAACCATGGGTTGTCTTACCCCAGTTCATATCTTTCTTACAGAACAATATCTTACCACAAATAAACAATTCCATAGGAAACCAAATCGCTAAAAAATATATCGTTGTTTCCATTGCTTGTTTTAAAGCACTCATTCTAGGCACATTATCATATCTTCTCAAGCTGTAACGTATAGCGAATAAGAAACCTAAGCCAACTGCCATGGATACAATCAAAGATGACCACAATACATTGTGCAAGCTATATGGATCAATTTTATCCGTAAGTAATTTAACAACTCTGAATATTACTTCCATCATAAACCATAATGGCATAATAAATTGAGTGATATAAATTGCCATATCTAATCTTGCTCTCAATGACATTTTCTTTGATTTCATTGCTTCGCCAAAATATTCTAAATACCTTCTTATGGTACCTTCAAGCCATCTGCGTCTTTGTCTGAATAAAGGTAAAACATAAACAATCCCTTCTTCATAAACACAAGCCTCAGGACAAAAACGAACGTCCCATCCCTTGATATGAAGTCTTGTAGACATATCCAAATCGTCAGTAATTGTATAATTGTTCCAACCATCAATATCTTCTAATGCTTTTCTCTTGATAAGTTCACCGTTGCCACGAAGTTCAACCGCTCCTTTTACAGCATCTCGACCAGCTTGTAAATATGTATCCAATGTATACTCGTTATTTTGACATCGGGTCAAGAAATTAACATCCTTGTTGCGGATTATTTTTCTAGCCTGAACTGCACCAACATCAGCCGGTTCCAAATGGGGTATTAATTTGTTTAAAAAGTCTGACTCAACAGTTGCATCAGCATCAAAAACAAGAATCGCTTCGCCTTTCGCAATCTTTAATGCATCATTTAAAACCGCTGACTTCCCAGGGAATGCATCTTTATCACGAATTAATGCTTTAACCTGCGGGTGTTTTTGAGCCAAACCCTCAATAATCGCAGCAGTATTATCCGTACTTCTATCATCAATTACGATAACTTCAAAGTTTGGATAATCAATGCTCAAAATGTTTTCAACTGTGTTAGTAATTACATATTCCTCATCATGAGCCGGAATCATAATACTAACAAACGGTTTGTAATTCTCATTGATAACAAGCGGATGTTTCTTCAATTTACGCTTTTGATATTTTGTAGCAGCGATAGAATACAAACCATAAGTAACCATACACGCACATAAAATAACGAAACCTACAGTCGTATTTACATAATTTTGGAAGATGTATAAGAACACTCCCAAACAAGATAATATTATAAATAAAAGAAATCTTTCTCTCATAATCTCCCCAACACATTGAAAATTATACCAAAAACATTACTTTTTGTTTCAAAAAAAAACGATTTTAAAACTCAATGTTACAAAACTTCATAATTGAGCATAAAAAAGGCAATTTTTAAAAAATTAAATACTTTATATATACATAAGAGATAATTAAGAGAGGCAAGAGCAAATGTTA
>OIYO01000200.1_pt1 | contig 60675 bp, 52 predicted proteins | sample 1588191 | NCBI WGS metagenome assembly OIYO01 (sample SAMN03283275) | human gut metagenome | biome: human-associated habitat; material: feces | host: Homo sapiens | place: Peru | collected 2012 | reverse complement strand
GGCAACCTGCGTACCGTTATCTGGCGCGCATGGGACGTCTGCATGAAGATCTGATCTGACTGCAGAACGATCAAATAAACCAAATAAAAACGAGAGTGCATCTGCACTCTCGTTTTTTGCTGTAAGAGCCGCCCGCCTTGACAGAGACCGGCCCGGTGTATAAAATAATGCTGATTTTACGGAGAAAAATGCATTCCGCAACCGGCGGTTGACAGATTTGACGGCCGTCTTTCTGGTATGCAACCGCTGTAGATGGTATGATCCGGCCATCAAAAGCAAACGGAGGACGCAAAAATGATATTGGCAGACAAAATAATCATGCTTAGAAAAAAGGCGGGCTGGTCGCAGGAGGAACTCGCGGCGCAGCTGGGCGTATCGCGGCAGTCTGTGTCCAAGTGGGAGGGCGCGCAGTCCGTCCCGGATATAGACCGCATACTTCAGATGAGCAGGCTCTTCGGAATTTCAACAGATTATCTTCTGAAGGATGAGCTCGGCGAACCGGAATATCCTGTCCCGGAGGTGCAGACCGAGACGGAGCCGCCGCTGCGGCGCGTGACGATGGAGGAGGCTTCAAGCTTTATCGCAAAGAGAAAGAACGACGCGCCGAAGCTTGCGCTTGCAGTGTTCATGTGCGTTATCTCGCCGGCCGTGCTGCTGATGCTGACGGCGATGAGCGAGGTATCCCGCTTCGGCATCAGCGAAGAGGCTGCCGTAGGGATAGGCGTGTCCGTGATACTCGTGCTCGTAGCTGCCGCCGTGGCGATATTTATCACCTGCGGCGCGCATGTGAAGGAGTTTGAATTTCTGGAGGACGAGGCCTTTGAAACGGAGTACGGGGTCAGCGGAATGGTGCGCGAGCGCAGAAACGAGTATAATGATACATATACCCGCATGAATATCATTGCGACGGTGCTGTGCATCCTCTCCGCCGTGCCTATCATCGCCGCCGGCGGCATGGGCGCACCGGATATAATGTGCGTCGCGGCGGTGTGCGTGCTGCTGTTTCTTGTGGGTATAGCCGCGGGCATGTTCGTTTTCGTCGGGACATATAAGAACGCGCTGAACAAGCTCCTTGAAGAGGGCGACTATACGCGCAGCGAGAAATCGAAAAGGGGCGTACGCAGCGCGGTGACGCTCATATACTGGCTCACCGTGACGGCAATATTCCTGTTCTACACCTTCGGCCCGATGGGCAACATGCAGGCGCAGTACAGCTGGTTTATCTGGGCGATCGGCGGCGTGCTGTACGCGGCGGTGATGGCAGCCGTGAGTCTTATACAGAAAAGAAAATAGACCGGTCAGAAAGGGAGAATGTATGGCAACTTCAAAAGAATACGCGGATTTCGTCTGCGAGCATATGGAGCCGTTCGGCACGGTGAGCAGCCGGAAGATGTTCGGAGAGTATATGGTGTATATCGACGGTAAAGCCGTGCTGAGCGTGTGCGACAACACCGCCTTTGTAAAGGAGCTGCCGGAGCTCGCAGAATTGATGAGCGATGCGCCGCGCGGATTCCCGTATGATGGCGCAAAGGAGCACTATATGCTGGATGTGGAGAACACAGAACTGCTGGAAAAGCTCATGCCGCGGCTTATGGAACTTACCCCAATGCCGAAGCCGAAAAAGAGGAAAGCATGACCGCAATACGAAAAGCGCCGGAGAGACATACCTCCGGCGCTTTTTCAGAATATCTTCGATTTATAAGGACGCTCATACGGACACGGTTTTGTCCTGCGGCGGGAGCGGAACGGCCCAAGCTTCTTCTGATGCTATTTGCTTCCACTCGCCGTATAGCCGGTCGAGCGGCCATGCGGCGTTGGCGGGGCTTGTCGACGGGAGCCTGACCGCGCTGAGCCCGCATACGGGCGCAAGATATTTCATGAAAAGGCGGTATGCCGTGCCGCCGTTGCAGTAGATGCGGCGTATGCCGGAGGAGCGCAGCACGGCCATGATGTCGACGGGAACGGCGTTCCTGATGCTGCTGTCGCTCGAACCGATGATGTCGCAGGAATCGAGCACGTCCCATAGCGCGACATGGTGAGAAAGCAGCAGAGCCTTCTTTTCCTCGATGCTCTGCGGAATGGGACTGTCCAGCACCTTTGCCAAAAGCGGCCAGAAACGGTTCTGCGGATGCCCGTAAAAGAAGCCGGCCTCCCGGGATTTGACGGACGGAAAGCTGCCGAGAATGAGAATTTCGGAGTCCGGGTCCCAGACCGGGCCGAACTCGCGCTGTATATGCCGGTATTCCGCCATTATTTTACCTCCCGAAGCCTTTTCGAGCATTGTAATCCATTGCCGGCGGAAAAGCAAGCGGCCGGAAACAATAAAAACGAAGCGCCGGCAGACGCTTCGTTCTTATATGGAAAGAGGACAAAATGAAAAAGTTCAACTCTTGCTTGCGGGTATAGAATAACAGAAAGATGTTTCGGATTTAAGCAAAGATATGTTGCAGAAATGTAAAATGCTTTGTTTTATTTATACAAATTGTGAACGTTTACCCCGCTTTTGTACTCGTTTGCATGTAAACCGGGAACGGCGCAAAAAAGATCACAGCCCGCGGAGGCGGGCTGTGGTCTTTTTTAAGGAGAATGTCAGGCTTGGGCGGCCTGACGGCGTCCTGTAGAGAGAGGTCGGACGCCTTATGGAATTCAAAAAAACATGAAAGCTGTCCTTTGCTTTCGCCGCAAGTATAATACTTAAACTTATGCTTGTAAAACTGTTATTATCAATATATAATACAGCTAAAAACTGTAACTGGAGACAAGCACACATGAACATGCAGTCAACGGAGTATTTCATCGTACTCGCAAGAGAGCGCAGCTTCACCCGCGCGGCGGAGGCGCTGCACATAACTCAGCAGTCGCTGAGCGCGCATATTGCCGCACTGGAGGAGGAGTTCGGAACGCAGCTTGTGGTGCGCCGCGTCCCGCTGGAGCTGACTTATGCGGGGCGCGTGTTCCTGCGCCGCTCCGAGAAGATACAGAAGGAGTACAGCGAGCTGCGGCAGGAGATGTGGGGCATAGCTGATGAAGCGCGCGGAGAGATCCGTGTCGGCATCGCCGTGGGGCGCAGCCGCGTGCTGATGCCGGACGTTATAACCGCCTTTCAGCGGGAGTATCCGAATGTCTCCATAATGCTCATTGAGGAGTCGAACGACAAGCTCCACCGCGCCGCGCTTTACGGAGAGATAGATATTGCCATATCAAACTTCCCGGCCTCCGTTCCGATGCTTGAGCTGAGGGATTTTTACATCGAGGGCGTCGCGCTGGTCATTCCGCGGGTGCTGCTGGATCAGTGCGGTATTGACGCGGAGAGCTGCCGGGAGGAGATAAGAAAGGGGAATCTCGCCATCCTGCGCGACTGTCCGTTCGTCATGGACGATTCGAGCAGTATTGCGGGGCGCGTCGCAATGGAGGCGCTGCGCCGCGCCGGGCTCTCGGTGCGCGTCAGAGCGTATTCGAGCAGTCTGGACACGCTGCTCGCGCTGTGCGAGCGCAGCGTCGGCGCGTGCTTCTGCTCCGACATGCTGCTGCACGCGCTGCGGACGGACCGGCAGCTTGAAAATATGCTGGTGCTGAAATTCCCGAACCTCACCGACCAGCAGATACGCTTTGCGTATATGAAGAAAAACTATCAGCTCAATATGCTCTCGGAATTCATGCGCATAGCCCGCGAGACGGTGAAGCCGCTCGTCTGAGCGCTGCGCGCCATTTCCGTCCCCGCCGGGGAGAGAATATGCTTTTTCGCAGTGAAAAAGCTCCCGCAGCCGTTGGGCTGCGGGAGCGGAGCATGTCAAAGAACCCGTATGCAGCAGAAGCTGCGGGAAGGAAGATACGGTGAAAAAAACCCAGGAGGGGTGTCTTTCACGTCCAATAAGAAAAAATCTGAACTTTTTTGAAAGTTCAGATTTTTATGCGGACAGTCGGTCAGCCGCCCTGAGCCTTGATCTTCTCCTTCCAGCACTTGTGGCACATCGCCACATAGCTGTCGTTCCCGCCGAGGAACACCTGGCTGCCCTGCGTGAGAATACGGCCGGAGGCGTCGAGCCTTGCGTTTACCGTGGCCTTGCGGCCGCAGGCGCACACCGTCTTGATCTCTGTAAGAGAGTCGGCCAGCTCCATGAGCCGCTGAGAGCCGGGAAAGAGATGCGTCAGAAAATCCGTGCGCAGGCCGAAGCACAGCACGGGAAGATCCTCCTCATCCACAAGCGCGCGCAGCTGGCCGATCTGCTCGGGCGTGAAAAACTGCGCCTCGTCGGCGATTATGACGTCGTGCTTCCCGGCGCTGTGGTACTCGTCCACGATGTTCTGCTCGGGCGTGATTATCTGTGCGCGGCACTGCAGGCCGATGCGGCTTTTTACGATGTCCGCGCCGTCGCGGGTGTCGATGCTGGGCTTTATGAGCCAGACGGTCATGCCCAGCTCCTCATAGTTGAATTTGGTTATCAGCGCCTGCGCGGACTTGGATGAGCCCATTGCGCCGTATTTGAAGTACAGTTTTGCCATAAAGTCTCCTTATCTGTCCGATATACCGCGCGCGCCGGCGCCGGCCGCGCGGAACGAATCACCGCTCCAGATGCGCGCGCACGCGCTCCATCACCATCTCGAGCGCGACCTGATTGTGCCCGCCCTCCGGGATTATTATGTCCGCGCGCCGCTTCGACGGCTCGACGAACTGCTCATGCATGGGCTTGACGGTGGTGAGATACTGGTCTATCACGCTGTCAAGGCTGCGGCCGCGGTCGCGCACGTCGCGGATGATGCGGCGGAGTATGCGCACGTCGGCGTCAGTGTCGACATATATCTTGATGTCCATCTGATCGCAGAGCTCGGGACTCTGGAAAATAAGTATGCCCTCGACGATGATGACCTTTGCCGGCTGTACGGTGATGGTCCTGTCGGTGCGGTCGTGGATGGAGTAGTCGTACACCGGGCATTTTACGGCATGGCCCTTCTTCAGCTCCCGCAGAGCCTCGACCAGCATGTCCGTGTCGAAAGCGTCCGGGTGGTCGTAGTTGAGCCGGGTGCGCTGCTCATACGGCATGTCGTGGTGAGCCTTGTAATAGTTGTCGTGGTTTATAACGGAGACGTTCCCCGCAAAGCGCTGCATCAGCTTTCTTGTGATGGTGGTTTTGCCGCTGCCGGTGCCTCCGGCGATACCGACGATCATAACGTCGCTCATAAGCTCAGGCCCTCCCGTATTCGAGTATTCGATCCTATCCGACTAATAATAACACATATCGCGCTGCGTTTCAATTTGACTTTTTAGGTTTTTTCCGATATAATCTGAGCAAATAAAAAACAGATGAACGGAGGAAAAACACATGTCTATTCCAACCCCTCATATAAACGCAAAAAAGGGCGAGATCGCAAAGACGGTGCTTATGCCCGGCGACCCGCTGCGTGCAAAATTCATTGCCGAGGATTTTCTGACGGATCCGGTGCTCGTCAATAACGTGCGCGGCGTGCAGGGACATACCGGCACATGGAAGGGCGTCCCCGTGACCGTTATGGCCTCCGGCATGGGCATGCCGGCTATCGGTATTTACAGCTGGGAGCTTTTCAGCGAGTATGATGTGGACAATATCATCCGCATCGGCTCCGCCGGCGCGCTGCAGGATGAGCTGAAGCTCATGGACATCGTAGCCGGTCAGGGCGCGTGCACCACGTCCTCTTATATAAGCAACTTTGATCTCGGCGGCACCTTTGCCCCGATAGCGGATTTCACGCTTCTGTCGAAAAGCGTCGAGGCCGCAAAGGAGCACGGCGTTGACCTCAAGGTCGGCAACATCCTCTCGTCGGATAATTTCTATTCTCCGGCAGGATGCGACAGGAACGGCAAATGGCGCGACATGGGCGTGCTCGCGGTTGAAATGGAGGCCGCATCGCTGTATGCCAACGCCGCATATCTCGGCAAGCGCGCGCTGTGCATCTGCACTATATCCGATCATCTCTACCGCAGCGACTCTCTCACCGCCGAGGAGCGTCAGACCTCCTTCCGCCAGATGATGGAGATCGCGCTCGACACCGCGGTCAAGATGGCGGAGCTGTAACAGTTGCCGGCACATTTTGAGGATCTGCCCGGGACGCATGACGTCCCGGGCTCTTTTGTTTGCGCTTGTGTGCGAACAGGGTGCACATCCGGGCGCCGGACTGTGAAAAAGTTTTGAATTTTTGCCTGTATGAAGCAGATTTCCCTTGCTTTGACAGGTAGCATCTGCTATAATCTGAGCAGTACGGGCTCTGCCCATACATAAGACAAACGTCTAAAAATTTAATGGAGGAAAAATCATGAAAAAGATTCTCGCACTTGTTCTCGCACTGTGCATGGTCTTTGCGCTGTGCGCCTGCGGCCAGTCCGCTGCTCCCGTAGCGACCGAGGCTCCCGCTGCCGATGCAGCAGCTGAGGCTCCCGCAGAAGAGGCTACCGAAGCCCCCGCTACTGAGGCTCCCGCTGCCCTTTCCGCTGACGATATCGACGACAACATGACTTCCGAAGACGGTAAGTATGAGCTCGCTTTCGTCACCGACGTCGGCCAGTTGAAGGACAAGTCCTTCAACCAGGGCACTTTCGACGGCGTTAAGCTCTACGCTGCCGAGAACGGCCTGAGCTACAAGTACTATCAGCCCGCAAACGGCGATCAGGCAACTGATGACGACCGTTACGATGCAATGAAGGCAGCTGTTGACGGCGGCGCAAAGGTCGTTGTCTGCGCAGGCTTCATGCAGGGCAACGCTCTTGCAAAGGCTGCTGCTGAGTTCACCGATGTTGACTTCATCTTCATCGACGGCTGGGCATTTGACGGTCTTGACAACATCGCAGGCATCGCCTTCAAGGAAGAGCAGTGCGGCTACTTCGCCGGTTACGCTGTTGTTAAGGAAGGCTACACCAAGCTCGGCTTCACCGGCGGCGGTGGCGGCACCAACCCGGCATGCTGCCGTTACGGCTACGGCTTCGTCGAGGGCGCAAATGCAGCAGCTGCTGAGATGGGCGTCAATGTCGAAGTCAACTACTCTTGGGAGTACGGCGCATCTTTCTCTGCTTCTCAGGAACTCCAGGCAATGGCTTCCGGCTGGTATGAGACCGGCACCGAGATCATCTTCGCCTGCGGCGGTTCCATGTTCCAGTCCGTTGCAGCAGCCGCTTCCGCTAACGATGCAGCTGTTGTCGGTGTTGACGTTGACCAGTCCTTTGAGTCTGACACTGTTGTCACCTCCGCTATGAAGGGTCTTGCAGACGCTACCAAGTGGGCTATCGCAAAGGTCTATGACGGCACTTGGTCCGAGATCGGCGGCAAGGCCACCTCTCTGGGCGTCAATGAGAACGCAGTCGGTCTGCCCACCGCAACTTGGAGTATGACCAACTACACTGTTGAAGAGTACGAAGACCTGTTCCAGAAGGTCGCTTCCGGCGAGCTCACCATTGATGCTGACTATGAGGCAAACCTCGAGCAGGATTGGAGCAACCTCACTCTCAACATCATCTGATTACATACTAAGCACTAAAGAAGAGGGCATATGCCCTCTTCTTTTTTGCACTTTTTGGGGTAATTTCTTGCAATTTGCTCTTATTGACGTTATAATATAAAATAGACGTTTTTTATACGGACACGATGATAACAGGAAAGCAGGTGGCAGAATGGAAAAATCCCCGGAATATGTAATAGAAATGTTGCATATTACCAAGGAATTCCCCGGTATAAAAGCCAATGACGACATTACCCTACAGCTCAAAAAGGGTGAGATTCACGCGTTGCTCGGTGAAAACGGCGCAGGCAAGTCCACTCTCATGAGCGTTCTCTTCGGTCTGTACCAGCCGGAGGCGGGCGAGATACGCAAGAACGGCGTGAAGGTCGAGATAAACGACCCCAACGACGCGACCGCGCTTAAGATCGGCATGGTACACCAGCACTTCAAGCTAGTCGAGGTATTCACAGTCCTTGATAACATCATCCTCGGCGCGGAGACGACGAAACTCGGCTTCATCCAGAAGAAGGAAGCACGCGCCAAGGTACAGGCGCTGAGCGAGAAATATGGTCTGCATGTCGACCTCGACGCAAAGGTCGAGGACATCACTGTCGGCATGCAGCAGCGTGTTGAGATCCTCAAAATGCTCTACCGCGATAACGAGATACTGATTTTTGACGAGCCTACCGCCGTCCTCACCCCGCAGGAGATAGACGAGCTTATGGCCACCATGCGCGAGTTTGCTAAGGAGGGCAAGAGCATCCTCTTCATCTCCCACAAGCTCAATGAGATTATGGAGGTCTCCGACCGCGTCACCGTCCTGCGCAAAGGCAAGTATGTCGGCACCGTCAACACCAGCGAGACCAACAAGCAGGAGCTGTCGAACATGATGGTCGGCCGTCCCGTCCAGCTCGAGGTCGTGAAAGACGAGGCAAAGCCCACGGACGAAGTCCTCCTTGTCGAGCATTTCAGCGTGCCCTCCCGCATTCACAAGCGCAACGCTGTGGACGATGTCAGCTTCTCCGTGCGCAAGGGCGAGATCGTCTGCGTCGCCGGTATCGACGGCAACGGCCAGTCCGAGCTTATATACGGCCTTACCGGGCTTGATAAGTCCTCCGGCGGCAAGGTCACGCTCTGTGGCGAGGACATCACCCATACTTCCATCGCCCACCGAGGCAAAAACATGTCGCACATCCCTGAGGATCGCCATAAATACGGCCTCGTGCTCGACTTTACGCTGGAGCAGAACATGGTCCTCCAGCGCTTTCAGGAGCCGCAGTTTGAAAAGGCCGGCTTCATAAACAACGCCGCCGTGCGCGAGTACGCTGATGAGCTTATCGATAAGTTCGACGTCCGCTCCGGTCAGGGCGCGGTCACCGTCGCGCGCAGCATGTCCGGCGGCAACCAGCAAAAAGCCATCATCGCCCGCGAGATCGACCGCGACAAGCCCCTTATCGTCGCCGTCCAGCCGACCCGCGGCCTTGACGTCGGCGCAATCGAGTACATACACAGCCAGCTTGTCTCCGAGCGCGACAAGGGCAAGGCCATCCTGCTTGTCAGCCTTGAGCTGGATGAGGTTATGAGCCTGTCCGACCGCATCCTTGTTATGTACGAGGGCAAGATCGTCGGAGAATTTGACCCGAAGAAAATCACAGTGCAGGAGCTCGGCCTTTACATGGCCGGTGCCAAGCGCGCGGACGAGGAGGGTGAAGCGGTATGAAAGAAAAGCTGTCCGCGTTCTACGCGAAGGATTCCACGCAGAAGGTCGTCGCGTCGCTGCTGTCCATTCTTATCGGTCTGGTCGTCGGCAGCCTTGTCATCCTCATCGTCGGCCTAACGAGCAAGAGCATTTCCACCAAGGGCGCTTGGGAGGGCATCCGCCTTATCTTCGCCGGTATATTCAGCACCGGCCGTGACGCCTCCGGCGTGCTGAGCTGGGGCTTCAATCCCACGAGCGTCGGCAATATGCTCTTCCGCGCGACCCCGCTCATCATGACCGGTCTTTCCATCGCCGTCGCATACAAGACGGGTCTGTTCAATATCGGCGCTCCCGGTCAGTACCTCATGGGCACGATGGTATCCCTGATGCTCGCTCTCAGTCTCCCGACCGAGACTATGGGCGCGTTCCTCGTCTGGCTCATCGCTTTCCTCGGCGGCATGCTCGCCGGTGCGCTCTGGGGCGCAATCCCGGGTCTGCTCAAAGCATTCCTTAATATAAACGAGGTTCTCGCCTGCATCATGACAAACTGGGTCGCGGCAAACCTCGTCACATGGCTCTTCGATATCAGCAATTTCAAGAACATGGTCGAGGGCACGAAGTCCGGCTATATCTATAAGACGACCTATAACGGCGTCGCCACGGCGAAGCTCGGCCTCGACAAGCTCTTCCCCGGCTCTCAGGTAAACGCCGGTATCCTTGTCGCGATCCTCTTCGCGATAGTCATGTACATCCTCATCAACAAGACCACCCTCGGCTACCAGCTCAAGGCCTGCGGCTCCAACCGCCACGCCGCGCGCTACGCCGGTATCAAAGACAAGCGCAATATCGTTCTCTCTATGGCAATTGCCGGCAGCATGGCCGGCGGCGGCGCTGCGCTCTACTATCTCTCCGGCAACACGGAGTTTTTCTGGAGTACCTATCAGTCCCTGCCCGCGACGGGCTTCAACGGCATCCCCGTTGCGCTGCTCGCGGTCAACAACCCCATCGCCGTCATCTTCACCGCGATTTTCATGTCGATGCTCGATATCATCGGTCTTCAGCTCACGAATCTCACCGCGTATAACGAGTACATAACCGATGTTATCATCGCCGCGATCGTTTACCTCAGCGCGTTCGCTCTCGTTATTCGCATGATAATCGCTCCGAAAAAGAAGCGCTCCGCCGAGGCAGAAACGGAAGGTGCAGCCACTGCCGAACAGACGGACAGCGCAGACACTGAGAAAGGAGGCGACGAAGCATGACATTCCTTATCCAACAGACCATGCTTTTCGCGGTTCCCCTGATGATTGTCGCGCTCGCCGGTGTGTTCTCCGAGCGAAGCGGTATCATCAACCTCGCCCTTGAAGGTATAATGATTTTCGGCGCGTTCATCGGCGTTCTGGCAGTCCGCCTTCTCCAGTCGAGCGAGGCCGTTCTTGCCGCCAAGGCCGCGAAGAACTGGGCAGCCATGCAGGGCTATGAATTTCTCGCGATGCTCGCCGCCGCCGTCATGGGCGCGGTGTTCTCGCTGCTGCTGTCTTTCGCGTCCATCAACCTCCGCGCCGACCAGACCATCGGCGGCACGGCGCTGAACCTGCTCGCTCCGGCACTCGTCCTGTTCTTCGTGCGCATCATCGCAAACCAGAACACCCTCCAGATGCAGGAGGGTGACGCCGCAAGCTGGTTTATGATAAAAAAAACCACACTCGGCTTTGAAAAGAACGCCGACCTCGGTTTCCTCGGCAACACCCTGCTGCACAAGGTCTACCTTGCGACTTATGTATGCATCATCCTGTTCATAGTCCTGTCAATCATTCTTTATAAGACGAAGTTCGGTCTGCGTCTGCGTGCCTGCGGCGAAAATCCCCAGGCGGCCGACTCTCTCGGCATCAACGTCTATAAGATGCGCTATGCCGGCGTGACGATCGGCGGCGCGCTCGCCGGTATGGGCGGCTTTGTGTATGCACTCACCACTGCAAACTGCACAGCGAACGGCGATGTGGCCGGCTTCGGCTTCCTCGCTCTGGCTGTTATGATTTTCGGCAACTGGAAGCCCCTCAACATCGCAGGCGCGTCCATCCTCTTCGGCCTGTTCAAGTGCATCGCAGCCTCCTACGCGAGCCTTGATATCAACGGCGACGGGGTCTATGCCCTTGCAAATATCGGCATCAGCCCGCACTTCTACCGCATGCTGCCCTATCTCATCACCATCATCGTCCTTGCTTTCACCTCCAAATCCTCCCGCGCTCCGAAGGCCGAGGGCATCCCCTACGACAAGGGCTCAAGATAAACATCCTTATACCCTGCTGCGGCTTGCGCAGCAGGGTATTGCATTATACCTTCTTTTCTGGTATCATAATATTTCACGGCAGCATGAGCGCCGCCCCGGCGCGCCGACTGTGAGCCGTAGCATCGCTTTTACGGCAGCATGTACGCTTTTTGATAAAAATATCGGTAAAGGAGCAAACACATGAACAAGTATCTTGACATTTCCCCCGAAGTAAAGAAGGCTCTTGACGAGGGCCGCCCGGTCGTCGCGCTGGAGAGCACCATCATCTCCCACGGCATGCCCTACCCCAAGAACGTTGAGACCGCACTTCTCGTCGAGCAGACCATACGCGACAACGGCGCAGTTCCCGCGACCATTGCCATCATCGGCGGCCGTCTCAAGGCGGGCCTGAGCCATGAAGAGATAGAGTACCTCGGCAAGACCGGACGCGGCGTCGCCAAGGCAAGCCGCCGCGATCTCCCCGCACTTGTCGCACGCGGAGCGGACGGCGCGACTACCGTCACCACCACTATGATAATCGCCCACATGGCCGGAATAAAAATATTTGCCACCGGCGGCATCGGCGGCGTGCACCGCGGAGCGACCGAGACCATGGACATATCCGCAGACCTTGAGGAGCTGGCGCAGACCCCCGTCATGGTCGTGTGCGCAGGCGCAAAGTCCATTCTTGACCTTGGCCTCACGCTTGAATATCTTGAGACCCACGGTGTGCCCGTGATCGGCTACGGCACCGACGAGCTGCCCGCCTTCTACACCAGAAAGAGCGGCTTCGGCGTTGATTACCGTGTGGATTCCCCGAAGGAGCTGGCAGACATGTTCCGCGCCCAGCGCGGCCTTGAATTCAAGGGCGGCATGCTCGTCACCAACCCCATCCCCGAGGAGTACTCCATGGACAAGGCCGTTATCGACAAGGCCATAGACGAGGCGCTTGCACAGGCAAAGGCGCAGGGCATCCACGGAAAGGAGACCACGCCGTTCCTGCTGGCAAAGGTTGTGGAGCTCACCGGCGGCGACAGCCTCGAGAGCAACATCCAGCTCGTGCTGAACAATGCCCGCGTTGCGGCAAGGACGGCCGCAGAGCTGGCAAAGTAAGAAAACAGAGTAAACGCGTTAGCCGGACGGCCGTGATAAGGCTGCCCGGCTATCTTTTATGTTGAAAAGCTGCGCGCTTCGGGGTATAATAACATGATTTACTATACAGTAATAACAAGAGGAGCCGGAATATGGGCGAAAAATGCAAGGTATCAGTGCTGTGCACGGCGTACAACCATGAAAAATACATCCGCGACGCGCTTGAAGGCTTCGTCAGTCAGAAAACGGACTTCCCTTTCGAGGTGCTTGTAAATGACGACTGCTCTTCCGACGGCACGGCGGACATCATCCGTGAATACGCCGGAAAGTATCCCGATATTATCCGTCCCTTTTATCAGGAGAAGAATCTCTATTCCCAGGGCGGCATGACGCATCTTTTCGCATCGGTGTTCTATCCCAATGCGCGCGGCGAATATATGGCGCTGTGCGAGGGGGACGACTACTGGTCGGACCCGGAGAAGCTGCAGCGGCAGGTGAGCTTTCTTGACGCGCACCCGGATTATACGGCCTGCGTGCACAACACCGTGCTGCACTACTGCGACGGCTCGGCGCCCGACGCGGCGCTGCGTCCGGAGGGGCAGGGGGACAGGGACGTGGATTTCAACACGGTCGTCAACGGCCCGTCCGGCTCGTTCCACACAAGCTCCATCCTTGCCCGCCGCGAGTACATCGTCGACCCGCCCGATTTTCACTATACCGCCGCCGCTCACGGCTTCACCGATTACGCTATCGGCCTGTGGCTCGCGCTCAACGGGAAGATCCGCTTTATCGACCGGTCCATGTCGGTCTACCGTATAGCGAGCAATCCCGCCGCGTGGAGCGCAAAGCTCGGCGCGCATTACGCAAGGCTCAAGGAATTCATCGTGGGAGAGCTTGCAATGATGGAAAAGCTGCTGCCGCACCTGAATGAGGAGCAGGCCGCCGTGACGAAGAAGGTCATGCTCGAACGCCGCTATGAGCTTTTATACATCGAGGGCAAGGTGGACGAGCTCGTAAAACCGCCGTTCGACGAAATTTTCCGCGCAAAACCGCTCAAATACCGTATGACGGTCACGGTAAAGCGCATGTTTCCCGCGCTCCACCGCCTGTACAGAAAGCGCAGGGGCTACGAGGATTACTGACCGTATATCGGAGAAGCTATGGATAATAAACAGAAGGTAGTTTCCAATCTCATATGGCGCTTTATGGAGCGCTTCGGCTCACAGCTCGTGGCGATGGTCGTGCAGATCATTCTTGCGCGCATGCTCGATCCTGCGGTGTTCGGCACCGTGGCCAAGGTCACGATAATCACGACGATCCTGCTGGTGTTCGTCGACAGCGGCATGGCAAACTCGCTCATCCAGAAAAAAGACCCGGACGATCTCGACTTCTCGTCGGTGTTCTATTTCAATATGGCGTTCTGTCTTGTGCTGTATGCGGGACTCTTCGCCGCCGCGCCGGCGATAGCGCGGTTTTATGACGACGCGCAGCTCACAGCGATAGTCCGCGTCCTCGGCCTGACCGTGGTAGTTGCGGGCGTGAAAAACGTGCAGCAGGCCTATGTTTCCAAAACTCTGCAATTCAAGCGCTTTTTCTTTGCGACCCTGGGCGGCACGCTGCTGAGCGCCGCGGTAGGGATCGTCATGGTGTTCTGCGGCTTCGGCGTGTGGGCTATCGTTGCCCAGCAGCTCACGAATGTCACCGTAAACACCGCGATACTCTGGCTGACGGTCGGCTGGCGGCCGAAGCGGATGTTCTCGTTTGAGCGGCTCAAGGGGCTGCTTGGCTACGGCTGGAAGCTGCTTGTCTCCGGCCTTCTGGACACGGTGTACAACAAACTCCGCGAAATAATGATAGCGGTGTTCTATACCGACGCGGATCTTGCCTACTATAACCGGGGAATGACCTACCCCAATCTCCTTGTGGAGAATATAAACGCCTCGATCGACAGCGTGCTGCTGCCGGTGCTCTCGGCGGAGCAGGATCATAAGGAGCAGGTGCGGAACATGACCCGCCGCGCGATACGCATAAGCACCTATGTGATGATGCCGATGATGATGGGCCTGGCGGTCTGCGCCGAGCCGCTCATACGCCTGCTGCTGACGGAGAAATGGCTGCCCTGCGTGCCGTATCTGCGCATATTCTGCTTCAGCTATGCGTTCTATCCGCTGCACACGGCCAATCTCAACGCGATAAAGGCCATGGGCAGAAGCGACCTGTTTTTGAAGCTTGAGATCATAAAGAAGGTTTTCGGCGTTATCATCCTGCTTGTAACGCTGCAATACGGCGTGTACGTCATGGCGCTGAGCCTGCTGTTCACGAGCGTTATGTCGCAGCTTATAAATTCCTGGCCCAACGCGAAGCTGCTGGACTATGCCTACGGCCATCAGCTGATGGACATGCTGCCGGCGATACTGCTGTCGCTCGTGATGGGCGCCGCCGTTTATCCGATACAGCTTTTCGGCTGGAGCGATTGGGTGACGCTGCCCGTGCAGGTCATAGCAGGCGCCGCGGTGTATATCCTCGGCTCCGTGATCTTCCGGCTCGACAGCTTCAGTTATCTTCTCGGAATAATGAAAAAACTCATGCACCGCGGCGAAAGCAGCGCGCAGTGACGGAGGTGTTTTAATGGCATATGCCCCGGATGTGAAAAATATACTCGTCTTCCCGGCGGGGACGGAGATCGCGCTGGAGATACACGACGCGCTGAAATTCAGCAAATTCGTAAAGCTTTTCGGCGCGACGAGCGTACCGTGCCATGCGGAGTTCGTGTATGAGCGCTGCGCGGAGAATGTCCCCTATGTGGACGATCCCGCGCTCATCGACAGCCTGAATGCGCTTATAGACGAATGGCAGATAGACTATGTGTATCCCGCGCACGACAGCGCGCTGCTCCGGCTCACGCAGGAGCGGGACAGGCTGCACGCCGCAGTCGTGACCTCGGCGGAGGAGACTGTGGAGATTTGCCGTTCAAAGAACAGGACTTATGAATATCTCGCAGGCGCGCCGTATCTTCCGCAGAGCTATCCGGACGCGGCCGCCGTGCCGTCCTATCCGGTGTTCATAAAGCCGTCGGTCGGGCAGGGCGCGGTCGGCGCGCGGCGTATCGACGACAGGGAGCATCTGGACGAGGCGCTCGCCGACGGCGTGGAGTATGCGATATGCGAATATCTGCCTGGCGACGAGTTCACGGTGGACTGCTTTACCGACAGGCACGGGAAGCTGCTGTTTGCAGGGCCGCGCTCCAGAGCGCGGATCCGCGCGGGCATATCGGTCCGGTCCGAACGCTTCGAGGCGGACGGGGGGATCATGACCATCGCGGAGGACATAAACCGCCGCTTTGACTTCAACGGCGCGTGGTTCTTCCAGCTCAAAAAGAATGCGGCGGGGGAGTACCGGCTCATGGAGATCGCCCCGCGCATTGCCGGTACGATGTGCGTTTCGCGCAATCTCGGCGTTAACATGCCGCTGCTGACGCTGTACAATATGTGGGGCTATGATGTGAGCATCATAAATAACGGCAACGCGGAGCTTCTTGACCGCGCTTTCATCAATCGCTTCCGCACGGATATAAGCTACAGCACCGTGTACGTCGATTTTGACGACACGATCACCGTGCGCGGCAGGGTGAACGCGATACTTATGATGTTTCTCTATCAGGCGCGAGGCGCAGGAAAAGAGATAGTGCTGCTGACAAAGCATGCCGACGACATCGAAGAAAGCCTTGATAAATACGCCGTCTCTCCCCATCTCTTCAACGAAGTGATACACATAAGGCAGGGCGAGGACAAGACGGTATATATAAAGCCCGATTCAATATTCATAGACGACTCTTTTGCCGAGCGCCGGGCGGTACATGACAACTGCGGCATACCGGTTTTTGACCTCGACATGGTGGAGAGCCTGCTGGACTGGCGCGCCTGAGCACTGCGCGCGGAAAGGAGATCATTACATATGAACGAAACGATAAATGTCACGCGTTCCTCAATGCCCGGCTTTGAGGAGTACTGCGAGGAGATAAGAGACATATGGGACAGCCGCTGGCTGACAAATATGGGCGTGAAGCATCAGAAGCTGGAGGCCGAGCTGAAAAAGTATCTGGATATACCGAACGTCACGCTTTTTACCAACGGCCACCTCGCGCTTGAGAATATCATCGAGGCGCTGGAGCTGAAGGGCGAGATCATCACCACGCCTTTCACTTTCGCATCGACAACGCACGCCATAGTCCGCTGCGGCTGCACGCCGGTGTTCTGCGATATAAACCCGGAGGACTATACCATTGACGCCGGGCAGATAGAGAGCCTTATCACGGACAGGACCAGCGCGATCATGCCGGTGCATGTCTACGGCAATCTCTGCGATGTCGAGGCGATAGAAAAGATCGCCGAAAAACACGGCCTCAAGGTCATATATGACGCGGCGCACGCATTCGGCGTGAAGAAAAACGGCGTAGGCGCGGCCAATTTCGGCGATGCGGCGATGTTTTCGTTCCACGCGACCAAGGTGTTCCACACCATAGAGGGCGGCGCGCTGTGCTACAGGGACGCGGCGCTTGAGCAGAGGCTCAAGGATCTCAAGAACTTCGGCATACACGGGCCGGAATCCGTGCCTTTTGTCGGCGGGAACGCAAAGATGAACGAGTTCTGCGCCGCAATGGGCATCTGCAACCTCCGCCATCTTGACGGAGAGATAGCAAAGCGCAGAAAGGTCGTGGAGCGGTATGACACGCTCCTCGGCGGGGTGCCGGGCATAAAGCTCAACGCAAAGCAGCCCGGCGTGGAGTCGAACTACGCATATTATCCCGTGGTTTTCGACGGCTATAAGTACAGCCGCGATGAGGTGCATGCGCGCCTTGCAGAGGAAAATATCATTGCGCGCAAATATTTCTACCCGCTGACCAACTCCTTTGACTGCTACCGCGGCCAGCCCGGCTATGACCCGGACGCGACGCCCGTGGCAAAGCATATGGCTGACCGAGTCCTCACGCTGCCGCTATACGCAGATCTTGCGCTTGAGGACGTCGACCGGATCTGCCGCATCGTCCTCGGCTGAAAAGCCGGAAAAATAAAAAAGGGCTGCTGCACAAGTGCCGTTCATGCACTCATGCAGCAGCCCTGAAATCATTTTCAGACCAGATTTATTTCCATGCAGCTGCCGCTGCCGAAAACCTTCTCCATTTCAAGCCTGTACTCCGGAAAATAATCCTCCGGCATAAGGGCCTGCACACAGCCGGCAAAGCCGCCGCCGTGTACGCGCCACGCGCCCTTGCCGTTCAGCAGCCTTGCGCTCAGCTCAAGACCCTGCTCAAGCTTCGTGTCGCCGCTCGCGCTGGTTGTTATATTGGTCAGAAGCTGCTCGGAGGAGCGGCCCGACTCATTCATCAGACGCATATAGGTCTCGCCGTCGCCGGATTTGAGCGCATCGCGCATCTTCGGCACGCGCTCATTTTCGGCGAAAAAGTGCATCGCGCGGCGGACGGGGCGGTTGGAGGGGTCCCAGCCCTTGCTGTAAAATTCTTTGGGGTCGACGTCCGCGAGAACGCCTTTGTCAAAAAGATTGGCGATATATATCATATCCGCAGGAATACGGGCATATGAGGTGTCGAGACCGGCATGGCTGCCGCCGGTATTCGTCAGGCACAGGGTCAGTCCCATCATGGCAAAGCTGGCCTTTATAGTCTCCAGCTCGCCGGTCTTGAGATCGGCGTAAATGGTCTGCCCGATGGCGCAGGCAAGCTGGCTGGTGAGACCGCAGGGCTTGCCGAAGTAACGGTTTTCGGACTTCTGCCCGGCGCGGGCTATGACGAGAGGATCGACCTCGCCGTTATTGAAAAGCTCGCTGAACATACGGCCGATGAGCACGGAAAAAGCGGCCGACGAGCTCAGCCCGGAGCCGACGGGAAGCGTGCTTCTTATTTTTGCGTCAAAACCGCCGACGTTCAGCCCCAGATCCTTGAAGGAGGCGACCATGCCGCGTACCAGAGACTTGGGCGTGCCGAATTCGCGCGTGCGCACCGAGAGATGCGTGAGCTGCACGTCAAAGGGCTTGAAGCCCTCGGACTGGATATGGATGACGCCCGAGCCGTTCGTCTCGGCGGTGCCGAAAATGCCCAGATGTATTGCGGAGGTGAGCGTTCTACCGTTCTGATGATCCGTGTGGTTGCCGGCAAGCTCAGTCCTTCCGGGCACAAATATCTGTTTTTTCATTCAGTCAACCTTCATGTTTTGATAATACAGGCCAAATTCCTACATATATCAGGATATACCAAAAACGCCGCAAAGTCAACCGTAAAGCGCTTTATACGGCGGTAAAAAACAATGTTTTAACATGTTCCACAAATAGCTTGCGTTTATTTCGTGCAGAAGATATAATAAACCTGTGGTGTAAAGAACACGTAAAACCGGCGCGCAGCGCGCATAATAAACGTACATGCACCGCATCCACGCAAAGCGGAACCACGCAGGGCAAGATCACCCGTCCGGTATGACCCGGATAGATTTTCAATAACTGTTTGTGCGGCAGAGCCGCATGGAGGATTAGTATCATGAAGAGTGCCAACGGTATAAATCTCACAATGCTGTGCGATTTTTATGAGCTGACAATGGGCAACGGCTATTTCGTCAGCGGAAGAGAGAATGAGATCACCTATTTCGATATATTCTATCGCTCCGTGCCTGACGACGGCGGCTTTGCCATTGCGGCCGGACTTGAACAGATCATCGACTATGTGCAGAAGCTGCACTTTGATGAAGAGGACATTGCATATCTCCGCTCCCGCGGGATATTTGACGAGGGCTTCCTTGACTATCTGCGCAATTTCAAATTCACCGGCGACATATGGGCCATCCCCGAGGGTACGCCCATCTTCCCCAGAGAGCCGGTGCTGACGGTCCGCGCGCCCGCGATACAGGCGCAGCTGCTCGAGACCTATATGCTGCTTGAGTTCAACCATCAGAGCCTTATCGCTACAAAAGCGAACCGCGTCTGCCGCGCTGCCGACGGCCGCGCCGTGCTTGAATTCGGCTCAAGGCGCGCACAGGGCATCGCGGGGGCGGTGACGGGCGCCCGCGCCGCGTTCATAGGCGGCTGCGCAGGTACGGCCTGCACGGTGTCCGATCAGCTCTACGGCGTTCCGGCGGCCGGGACCATGGCGCACTCATGGGTGCAGATGTTCCCCAGCGAGTACGAGGCCTTTGTCAGCTACTGCAAGGCGTATCCGACCAATGCCGTGCTGCTTGTCGACACGTACAATACGCTCAAGTCCGGCGTCCCCAATGCGATCCGCGCCTTCAATGAGGTGCTCAAGCCCATGGGCATCACCAAATGCGGCATCCGCCTTGATTCCGGCGACATGGCGTATCTCACGCAGCACGCCCGCCGCATGCTCGACGAGGCCGGATGGACGGACTGCACGATAACCGTGTCAAACTCCCTTGATGAGAGGCTCATTGCCGAGCTTCTGCGTCAGGGTGCGAAGATAGACTCCTTCGGCGTCGGCGAGAGGCTCATTACCTCCGGCAGCAGCCCCGTTTTCGGCGGAGTGTACAAGCTCTGCGCTGTAGAGGGGGATGACGGGGAGATCATACCGAAGATAAAGGTCAGCGAAAATGTCGGCAAGATCACGAACCCCGGCTTCAAGAAGGTCTACAGGCTCTATAACCGCCATACCGGAATGGCTGAGGCGGATTATATCTGCATGCATGACGAGACTGTCGACGACACGCAGCCCATAGAGCTGTGCGATCCCGAGGCGCGCTGGAAGCGCAAGGTCTATACCGATTACCGCGTCGAGGAGCTTCTCAAGCCCATCTTCCGCGGCGGCGAGCTCGTGTATGACATGCCCACGCTCAAGGAGATAAAGACCAACTGCGCTTACTGCGTCAGCACGCTCTGGCCCGAGGTCAAGCGCTTTGACAATCCGCACCGCTACTATGTCGATCTCTCACCGAAGCTTATGGAGCTCAAAGACCGTATGCTGGCCGAGCATTCGCACCTGATATAAGGAATATATTCGGCTGACCGCTGGACAAGCGGCGGATAATGCTGTATTATAGAGTGCAGATCAAATTGGGATGAGGTACACGAATGTTAGACAGTGAAATTTACGGCATGATAGTTGCCTTGGGAATACTTCTGGCCATGTTCCTTGTTGGCGTGTTCTGCGTGACTGTGAACGTGGACAATATAAAGCTTCAGCGCAAGTTTAAAAACGACGACTCCATGCGCGAATTTGTCAGCCGTGAGACTCTGAAGGGGCTGGCGCTGATCCTGCTGGAGATACTTCTGGCCGCCGCGCTGCTACTTGTCAAATCCAAATTCCTCAACTGATAAATGAAAAAAGGCTCCCCCGCAGTTGAAGCTGCGGGGGAGCTTTTTGAGACTGGCGAAAAACCCGTAGGGTTTTTCCGAGCCGTTCCGTTTCTATTCCGTCATTCCCAGCTCACGCATCCTGCGCCAGAGCGTCGTGCGGCTCATCGAGAGTATTTTTGCCGCACCGGCGCGGCTGCCGCCGGCAAGCCGGAGGGCGTTTTCTATCTCGGCTCTTTCCGCGTCGCCGGCACCGGCCTGCACGCCGCGGTCGAAGTTTTCATAGATCAGCGCCTCCTGCACGCTTTTTTCTATATCCTCGCCGGGGACATAGTTGACGCAGAAGCGCTCTATAACGTTCCTGAGCTCACGGATATTTCCGGGCCAATCATAGTCGGCAAAGCGCGGGGAAGTGCATATCTTCTCCGTCTCCTCCCTTGTCAGATCGCTGCGGTTATATTCAAGAAAGTCCTTGATGAGCAGCGGAATGTCGCATTTGCGCTCGCGCAGGCTCGGCAGGTGCAGCTCGAGCACGTTTATCCTGTAATAAAGATCCTCACGGAAGCTGCCCTCGCGCACAAGAAGGCGCAGATCCCTGTTCGTCGCGGCGATTATGCGCATATCCACCGGAACGGGCTTGTCTCCGCCGACGCGGAAGAACTGCTTTTCCTCCATCGCGCTCAGAAGCCTGGCCTGGAGCTTCATCGGAATATCGCCGACCTCGTCGAGAAACAGCGTTCCCTGATGGGCAAGCTCCAGAAAGCCCGGCTTACCGGCGCGCTTCCCGCCGGCAAAGCCCTCTTCATATCCGAAGAGCTCTCCCTCGAGCATTGACGCGGGTATCGCCGCGCAGTTTACGCGTACAAACGGCTCGTTTTTCCTCAGGCTCGCATTGTGCAGGCACTGCGCGAAGGTCTCCTTGCCGCTTCCGGTCTCGCCGAAGACGAGTATGGTCGAGCTGCTTCTGGCGTAGCGCACAGCCCGCTCGCGCACGGCTTCGAGCTGCGGACTGCGGGTCTTGATTTCGTCAAAGGTGGATTTTGCGATATAGCCGCTGAAGTCCTGACTGCGGCGGATGTTCTCCCCGGCCTGCTTTATTGTGCTGGTGCTGAAAAATGTCGCAAGAGAGCCGATGACCTCCTTGTTGCATATGATCGGACTGCGGTTCGTGACTATCTTTACATTGCCGAGATCCTGTATCCGGTTGAACTGCGCGCGCTTTTCGCGCATGACCGTGTGCAGCTGCGTGTTGGGCAGCACCTCCGCGCACTGGCGGCCGATGATGTTTTTCCGGCTGCGGCCCATTATCCGCTCTGCGCTGTTGTTGAACTGCGTGATTATGCCGTTGCGGTCCGTGACTATGATGCCCTCGGCGGAATAATCCATGAGGTAATCCAGCGTGCGCGCCTTTTCCTGCAGGGCCTTTTTCTGGCGCGCCAAGCTTATCGCGGTCTCCAGCGCCGTCCGCACGCCGTCAAGCGACCAGATGAAATGCCCGCGCATGTCGAACATCTTGGCCTGCTCAAGGACGAGCGCAGTCCCGATAACGTCGCGTATTCCTTCGGCGCAGAGAGACTGGAGTATGAGACTCAGCTCCTCCGGCGTCTGATATACGAGCGGACGGAGATCCACATTCAGAGTAGATCTTATCTCGTCGAGCTGCGGAATGGGACTGTGTGTGATAACGGCGATGCTTCTGCTGTAAGCGGAGGCGTTTTTTACGGCGTTGAGTATGTCAAAGCCCGTTACCTTGACCTTTACCAGCGGTATCGTCTTCAGGTAGTGCTGGAGATAATCCGCGTTTCCGCCCGAGGCGACAAAAATGTCGACGCTGTTTTCCGCTTCGATGCGCTTGACGCTGCGTTCAAGCTCGGAAAAGAGATCGTTGAGTATCACAAGCTCCACATCATCCGGCAGCTCCGGCCGGAGTTTCTCTACGAATTGGAAGAAGCTTGCGTAATTTGCCACACCTATTCTGATCCCCAAATGAATTGCCTCCTCTTCTGTTTATGCTGCACAGGCCGGGCGGCCCATGAAAATTCGTGCGCGCGTTCCGGCCCGATAAGACTGATGCTATCTTAGCACATGCGGCAAAAAACGTCTACAGCTCAAAGGCGGAATGCGGCCGCCCTTGAGCTGTGAGTTTATGGCGCTGTTTTCTTTTATGCGCCCTGTGTATATCAGGAAATTACTCCGAGGACGGTGAGAATGGATGCAAATACGATGGAGCACACGGAGAGTACCATGAGGGAGACGAACAGCTTGCTCTTCTTGCTCTCGTCGGTCTCGCCGGCCATGGTCATTGCGCCGCCCGTGGAGAACGGGGACACGCCGGCAAAGTGGCCGCCGACCATAATAGCGGAGATCAGAGCGGTCGCGTGTACGCCGGTCGCGGTGGAAATGCCGGGGATGAAGGGGATGAGCGTCGGGCCGACAACGCCGAGAGTGCTGGAGAAGAAGCTCATTGCGCCTGCGCACAGTGCGATGATAGCCTTTGCGGCGAGCGGGCTGAGGTTTCCGCTGACCCAGTTGGACAGATAGTCGATAGCGCCTGCGCTCTTTGCGACGGACACGAGCATGCCGGTGCCGCAGACGAGGACGATTGTGCCCCAGGGGACGAAGTTGAGAGCCTTCTTTTCGTCTCCGAGCTTCATCAGCAGAGAGATGACGAGCAGCACGCAGAACAGCAGGCTGGGCTCGATGGCGCTCTTGATGGTGCCGAATACGGCCACGCTCGGGAACAGGCTCTTGAGGAACGGGAACACGACGGCTATCACGAGACCGAGCAGGATGACAAGCGCCGTCTGGGTCTGCTTTTTGCTGAGAGCCTCGGGCTTCTTTTCATAAACGGGGCTCTCGACCTTCCATGCGCGGCAGATGATGTAGATGACGATGAAGATCAGCACCTGCGCGAGAATGTTGTTGAAGGCGATCTTCGGCAGCATTGCCGCGGCCTCCGCGTCGGTATATCCGGCGTTTGCAAGGCAGGTCTTGACCGTGGCATAGCACAGGCTTATCGGCGTATAGCCGCCTGCCACGCCGCCGCCGACTATACATACGGCCGAGACGAGCTTGTTGAGCTTTATGCGGTCGGACATGCCGAGGATTATTGCGGGCATGAATGCGAATATGGTCGTGGGGCCGGGGCCGAGGCCGGAAAGGATGAAGCAGGACAGCCACATCATTACCGGGATAAGGTACGGGCGGTTGCGGAACGCATAAATAGCGTGCTCACTGAGCAGGCCGAGCGTTCCGTTCGTGACGGCGATGCCGTAGAAGAACGACGCCATCATTATGAAGAAGAACAGGCTCGTCGGCCAGAGAGCTATTATCTCCTTCGGCTTCATTCCAAGCACGAAGCACCCGAAAATATACGAAAACGCGATCGCTATGAGGCCGACGTTTATCTTTTTCTTATAACCGATAGCAACTGCCACAAATATTGACAGTACGATCAACAGACTTATCATTCGGCGGCCCCTCCTTTACTTTGCGTCGCAGCCGCAGGAGAAGGACTTTTCAAGTGCGCGCAGATCGTGCAGGCCGATCATCTCGTTGAAGGTCGGGAAGTCGACCTCGTACTTCATGCACTCGCGTATATCCTCGGTCTCCTTCAGAACGGCGAGCATTTCGGACACGGCCTTCGTGGCTGCGTACAGCGGGGCGACGGGGTAGATCGCTATCCTGAAGCCCATTTTGTAGAGGTTTTCGGCGGTGTCCAGCGGGGTCTTGCCGTGCTCGACCATGTTGGCGAAGAGCGGCGCCTTTACAAGCTTTTCGGCGTTCTCCACCTGCTCCTGATTCTGCATCGCCTCGACAAAGATGACGTCGGCGCCGGCTTCCTTATATGCGACGGCTCTGTCAATGGCGTCTTCATATCCGTTGACAGCGATGGCGTCTGTGCGGGCGATTATGACCGTGTCGGGGTTCTTGCGCGCGTATACGGCCGCGCGTATCTTTGCGACCATCTCTTCCTTTGCGATGACCTGCTTGCCCTCCATGTGGCCGCAGCGCTTGGGCATTACCTGATCCTCAAGCTGAATACCGGCGACACCGGCCAGCTCGTATTCGGTCACGGTGCGGATGACGTTGAGCGTGTTTCCGTAGCCGTTGTCGGCGTCGGCGATCACGGGGACGTCCGTGCAGTTGCAGATGTTCTTTGCGGCTTCGGCCATTTCCTGCATCGAGATAAGGCCGATGTCGGGTCTGCCGAGGACGCTGGCAGACACGCCGTAGCCGGTCATATATACGACGGGGAAGCCGGCTTTTTCAATAAGTCTTGCCGACCATGCGTCGTATGCGCCCGGCGCCATGATAATTTTGTTCTCCCTGAGCAGCTCTCTGAGCTTTCCTGCCTTGGTCATTGTATTTTCCTCCTGTCAGTTTTTGTTGTGAGGTTATCTTTACGACTATATGCTAACAGGCGCGGCTGCCGTGTGAAAGTGTTTTTGCGGGCAGCGCAAATTTTTTGGGCATATAGCAAAAAAACACGGCCTGTGGTTTTGTGACAGTTCCACAGACCGTGTTTCAGCTGTTGTTTCGAATGTGTTCACGCGAGAAACGCTCTGCCGGGCAGCCCGGCTTCGGCGTTTTTCGCCGGGAAACCCGCAGAAACGCCGTGTTTCAATTTTCTGCCGCATCAGCCGGATGCAGCTCCGGCTCGCGGCGGTAAAGCCTGCATACGGCATATATGAGAGCTGCCGCGGCGGCCAGCATGACAAGCTCCAGCACGATCGTGGGCGCGGCGGCCGACATCAGCACCGCGGCCGCATCCACGGCAAAGTGCACGCCGAAGGAGATGAAGAAGAACCGTTTCTCGCCGTATTTTACCGCGCGGTAGACAAGATACGACATGCCGAGGTGGAGGGCAATGGCGGACAGGCGCTCGACCCCGCTCATCAGGAAGAGATAGGGCTCTGTCGTCCAGAGTGCGGAGACCTGCTGCACCGCCGCCTCTGCTGCGGCGGCGTCCAGCGCGGACAGCGCCGCGGTGAGGCTGCCGGAATTTATCATAAACGAGGCGGCTATATTGGATATGTAGCTCAGCCCCACAATGACGACGGCCTCAATGCCGCCGTGCCCGACGCCGTACATAAGCGCATTTTCACGGGAGAGCGTCTTTTTCATGCCGAGCTTCATTGCGATAAACCGGCCGCCCTCCTCAAAGAGGGCCGCCATTATGCCGCCGTAGAGCGCCAGAAGAACGGTATTGCCCTGTATGGCACCGCCCACGGCGCTGCCGAGAATGAGCCTGTGCGCGCCGGATTCCAATACGAGCGCGAACAGCACGAAGGTCACGGCCCCTATCAGCACGGGGAGAAGCTTTCCATGCAGCTTCTTCCTGAAAAGGACGCACAGAGCGACGGGGAGACCTATCGAAATAATAAGCGTGATGAACATGAATACAATGGATATTACAGGGACAGCCTGCATCATCGGGTTACCTCCTTTTATCATATATCCAGCTCCGGCGGCACGTCGAGCTCCGCAGGACGCGGCGAGCCGTTCTTCCTGCGCTGGCGCACACATTCGGTCAGCAGATACTCGATCTGCCCGTTCACGGAGCGAAAATCATCCTCCGCCCATGCGGCTATCGCGTCGTACAGCTTCGCGGACAGGCGCAGGGGTATCTGTTTTTTCTCGTTGGCGGCCATGATCAGTATATGCTGCCGGAGTTGACCACGGGCTGCGCGTCGCGGTTGCCGCAGAGCACCACGAGAAGATTGGACACCATAGCGGCCTTGCGCTCCTCGTCAAGCTCCACGACCTGCTTTTCGCTGAGGCGCTCGAGCGCAAGCTCTACCATGCCGACGGCGCCGTCGACTATCAGCTTGCGCGCGTCGACTATCGCGCTGGCCTGCTGGCGCTGGAGCATCGCTGCGGCGATCTCGGGCGCGTAGGCAAGATAGGTTATGCGCGCCTCGATTATATCGAGCCCGGCGTCGGCCACCTTCTGCTGGATCTCCTGACGGATACGCTCCGCCACGACCTCGCTGGAGCCGCGCAGGCTGCCTTCGTCGGCGACGCCGTCGCCGGTAGTGTCCACGTTCTCCGCCACGTCGTAAGGATAGATGCGCACGATGTTGCGCAGCGCGCTGTCGCACTGGAGTGAGAGATATTCCTTGTAGTTATCCACATTGAACACCGCCTTCGCAGTGTCCGTGACGCGCCACATGACTGCGATGCCTATCTCGATGGGATTGCCGAGACGGTCGTTTATCTTCTGGCGGGCGTTGTTGAGCGTCATTATCTTGAGCGAGATCTTCTTGCTGGGCTGCTCGGCGGAGCTTACGGGATTTACCCCGGCGCTGAGCAGCTGGAGTGCGGGAGACTGGCCGCCGTCGACGTCGCTGCTCTGGTTGAGCCGCGTCTTTGCCGCGGGATTGACGCCCACGCAGAATGGATTCACATAGTAGAAGCCCGGCTCACGCAGCGTCCCTATATAGTTTCCGAAGAGCGTCAGCACAAGCGCCTCCTGCGGGCGCAGCACCTTCAGGCCGAGGAAGAATATCCAGCCCAGAGAGATATACACAACGCTTATGACGATCAGCGGGATATTCGCGTTAATGCCGCCGATGACGGCAGCGGCGACGGCCGCCGCATAGAGCAGAGTAAATACAAGCAGCATAGCCATGCCGTTTTTGCTTTTGTTCAGGACCTTTTCCTGCATTTTCATATACCCCCTTATGTTGGTAGCTATATGATATCATAATGATATCATAATGTCAAGGGACGCGGAGAATGTTTTAAGGCGGAGAGCATGTTGTATTTTTCCCGCGGCTCTGCTATACTGAAATAAACATTCTTTACCGGAGGCATGGCAATGCGCTTTTCATGGAGACCGGAAAAATTACATATATCACTGCTGGCAGCGCTGCTGTGCCTTGGGCTCGCAGGCTGTGCGGAGCGGGTGGATTTTGACGAAAAGAACGTATCCGCGGAAAAGCAGGAAATATCAATAGTGCTTCAGCCGGGAGAGACGGAGAAGCTGGATCAGATGCCGGAGCTGAAATACGCCGATCTCAGCGGCAGCGAGTGCTATGACGAGATACTTGCGTGGAGCAAGGCGCATCCGGAGGTCGACGTGCTCTATACGGTCGCTTTTCCCGACGGGACGGTTGCGGATAATCACGCGCAGAGCGTGACGCTCGGCAGCATAAGCCCGGACGATGCGGCCCGTACTGCGGAGCTTGCCGGATACCTCCCGGCGCTTGAAACGCTGGATATTACAGCCTCCGGCCTTTCGCCTGAGGCCGCGTCCGTGATAGCTTCGGCGCTGGACGGGGTGGATGTGAAGTACAGCTGCACGATCCTCGGACAGAGTGTCGGCTTTGAGACGACAGAGCTTGACCTGCGCGGAGTGAGCGCGGAGCTGCTGCCGGAGGCGGAGCTGCTGAAGTATTTCCCGGCCGTCAGGAGCGCGGACCTCGGCAGCGAGCAGGAGAACCCGCACGACTGGGAGCTCATTGCGGAGCTTGTCAAAGCCTGCCCGGAGGTCGACTTCAATTATTCGTTTACGCTCTACGGCAAGCCGTTCACGCTTCTTGACACGGAGATGGATCTCAACCATATAAGTATAGACGACGGCGGTGCGCTTGTGTACCGTGTTGCGGCCTGCATGAAGAACCTCACATATCTTGACATGGATTTCTGCGGCGTATCGAACGAGGATATGGCGGTCATACGCGATGCGTATCCGAATGTCAAGGTCGTGTGGCGCGTCTGGTTCGGAGATAACTATACGGCGCGGACCGATGTCGAGAAGATATTGGCCTCGAAGCCCTCCGCGGGCGGCGAGCTCAGGGACCGCGATGCGCAGATACTTAAATACTGCACCGACGTCAAATATCTGGACGTCGGACACAATGTGCTTTTGAGCGACATGTCGTTCGTGGCCTACATGCCGGATCTGGAGGTCGCCATTCTTGCGATGGACGCTTTTACCGACATCACGCCGCTTGAAAACTGCACCAAGCTTGAGTATCTTGAGCTTCAGACGAACGACAATCTTGTTGACATCACGCCGCTGGGCAAGCTTACAAATCTTGAACATCTCAACATAGCCCACTGCCGGAAAATAAGCGACATTTCCCCGCTTTTCAACCTCACAAAGCTCAAACGGCTGTGGCTTGGCAGCACCGGGCCCGTTCCGAAGGAGCAGATCGCGGCGCTTGAGGACGCGCTGCCCGACTGCGAGTTCAACACCACGGTATATGACGATCCGACGAGCGAGGGCTGGCGCATCGACCATGTGGACCCGTGGACGAACCAGGTATATTATAACGAACGCTATGAGCTGCTGTGCAAGCAGTTCGGATATATAGAAGGCGACTACTCCCTGCCCGGAAACGATCCGAAGTACAAAGGATAATAGAGAACATAACTGTAATTTGAGCAGCTATTCTTAATGAATGGCTGCTCTTTTTTTAATAATTTTATAAAACCTGTTGACAAGGCTGTGAATACTGTATATATTATATATACACAGCTGAAAGGGGCGGGGCCGTGAACATATTCATAGACAACAAGAGCGGGCTTCCTATATACGACCAGATATATTCGCAGATAAAAAGCCAGATCATGAGCGGGGCGCTGCACGAGGATGAGGCTCTGCCGTCAATACGCAGCCTTGCGAAGGATCTGCGCATAAGCGTGATAACCACAAAGCGCGCATATGAGGAGCTTGAGAAAGAGGGCTTTATTTACACGCTTCCGGCAAAGGGCTGCTTTGTCGCGCCGAAGAATCTTGAGCTTCTGCGCGAGGAGAACCTGCGCGCGATAGAGGCGCATATTGCCGAAATAGTGCGTCTTGCCGCAGAGAGCGGCCTGAGCACGGACGATATTATTGAGATGCTGCGTTTTGAGACGGAGGAATGAGGATATGAACGCGATAGAAATAAAGGGACTGACGAAAAGCTACGGCGGATTCAGGCTGGACGGGCTGAATCTGACGCTGCCGAGCGGCTGCATAATGGGGCTGATCGGCGAGAACGGCGCCGGAAAAAGCACGGTAATAAAGCTGATACTCAACCTGATAAGCCGCGACGGCGGCACGGTGAACGTGCTTGGCTGCGACAACCGGAAAGATATGAAGCTGACGAAGAACGATATCGGCGTTGTGCTCGACGAGGTGGGCTTCTCCGGCTGCCTGACTGCGCGTCAGGTAGGAAAGATAATGAAGCAGATCTATAAAAACTGGGACGGCACGGCATTTGACGGCTATGTACGCCGCCTCGGCCTGCCGGAGGATAAGCAGTTCAAGGATCTCTCACGCGGCAACAAGATGAAGCTCGGCATTGCGGCGGCGATGTCGCACGGGGCGAAGCTTCTGATCCTGGACGAAGCCACGAGCGGGCTTGACCCGGTCGTGCGCGACGAGGTGATCGACATTCTGTGCGAATTCACGCGCGACGAGGACCATTCCGTGCTCATGAGCTCACATATCGTAAGCGACCTTGAGAAGGCCTGCGATTATATAGCGTTCCTCCACGAGGGAAAGCTGCTGCTGTGCGAGGAGAAGGACCGGCTCTATGAGGAGTACGGCGTTGTGCACTGCACGGCGGCGGAGCTCGCGCAGATCGCGCCGGAGGACGTTATAGGCCGCCGCACGTCGCCATACGGTGTAGAGGCGATAGTACGGCGCGAAGCCGTGCCGTCAGGGCTGGAGCCCAGCCCGATAAATATCGAAGAGCTCTTCATATTCATGGTAAAGGGGGACCGGTGAGATGAAAGGACTTCTGCTCAAGGATTGGTACATGATAGCAAAATATAACCGCATATTCCTGCTCGCGCTGCTGGTCATATCCGCAATGCTTTATTTCGACGGCAACACATGCTTTTTTGTGATTTATCTGTGCGTGCTTACAGGTACGCTGCCTGTGTCTGCGCTGAGCTATGACGATAGGGAAAAATGGTGTGCCTATTGCCAGACGATGCCCGTCACACGGGCGGAGTATGTCGGCGGGAAGTATATTCTCGGGTGTCTGTTCGCCGCGGCCGCCGTTGCACTGAGCGCGCTGCCGCTGCTTGTCCGCGGCGCGGCAGCGTCGGAGCTGGCCGGGCTTCTGCCCATCCTGCCGCTGCTGGCACTTGCCCCGTCCGCCGTATGCCTGCCGCTTTTCTTCCGCTTCGGCGCTGAAAAGGGGAGGATGGCCTATCTGATCGTGATAGTGGTGCTGTGCGTCGGCGGAAACACGGTGAATCAGGCCGGGCTTGATTCTCTCACGGCGTCCGGCGGCTTCGGCCTTGCCGCACTCGCTGCGGCGGCGGTGCTGTACGGGCTGTCGTGGCTGCTGTCCGTAAGGTTTTTTGAGAAAAAAGAGCTCTGAAAAGCCGTTTCAGGGTGCCATATAAAGAGATTCAAAAAAGGAAACCGGTGCAGCGGAGAATATCCCGCGGCACCGGTTGAGCATGTCATCCGGCTTTCATCTCTATACGGCCGTAGACGTTCTTTTCCCAGCAGTTGAAGGCCTCTAGCGTGAAGCTCTCGCCCGGATCGCATTTATAGAGCACGTAGCCGGTCACGTATTCGCCGTTTTCGTCCGGCTCCAGCGCGCCGCTGCCTGAGCTTGACGGCAGCTCCGTTCCGTCGGCGGCGTATATCCTGAAGCTGAGGCCCTCGCTGTCCAGCGCCTCCATGACCGCGGCGCCGCGCGTGCAGCGTATCTCAAGATAGGTCTCGACATCCGTCTGCGTTACGGCAGCGCTGATGACGGCGGCGTTTATGCCGGGTATCGCACCGCTGCCGGAGGGGACATAGCTGCGCTCCTCACTGAGCGCGCCGTTTTTCAGCTTCACATTGAGTTCACGGCGGGCGACGCCGTCCGCACCGCCGCGGTGCGCGGAGAGATCGAGCGTGAAGTCCATATCATCAGCCGCGGTGTTCGTCACCGCGCTTATCATCACGTCTATCACGCCGTCGGACACGAAGCGGTAATCTATCGACTGCGAGTTTATATCCAGCGCGCCGTCGTATTTTATGCCCGCGCCGATCCACATCAGCGTCAGACCCTTTGACTGCGCGTATTCGCCGACGGTAAGACTGCTGTCAAGCCCCAGACCGGCGGCGGGGTCGCTCTCCATCGCATCCTGCGGCAGGAGCAGCAGCCGTTCCTGACTGTCCGCGCTCAGCTCTGCGACAAGACGCACGCTGCGCCCGTCGGTGAGAGCCTCTTTTACGGTGCAGTCAAGCGGAAAGCCGTCATCCGCCTGCGCGGCGGCGAGATCCGTCTCTATAAGTCCGCGCGCCTCGTCCGGCAGTGCGCGGCCCCCGGTCAGAAAATCAAAAAGGCCGAAGTATCGCCCTGCGGCGACGGCCGAGACCGTCAGCAGGCTCAGTATCAGCACTGCGGCCAGCAGCGTGCCCGCAAATCTGCCGTGTGAAACGCGGCGGGTATTTTTTTTGTTGTCCATAAGTTCGATAAGCTCCTCAACGTATCTGCCGCCGGCGCAGCCTATCGCCTCCATAAGCTTCTCTGAATTCACAGCAGGCCCTCCTTTTCAAGGTGCTTTTGCAGCTTTTTGCGCGTTCGGTGCAGCGAGGTCTTGACCTTTGCTTCGCTGCATCCGGTGAGCGCCGCCGTTTTTGCAACGGAAGCCACAAGCCAGTAGCGGCACATGAATATTTTCCGCTCGTCGGGAGAGAGGCCGGAGAGGAAAGCGTCTATAGACGAAGCAAGCTCCCTCAGCTCGACGCGGCGCGCGGGGTCGCTTCCGCTGCCCGCAGTGCACTCGTCCAGCTCGTCAAGCGCCGCGGGGTATTCGCCCCCGCCGCGGCGCTTGAGGCATTTTTCCCTCACGCGCGACACGCTTATATTGCGGACAACGGTGCAGATATATGCCCGGAAGCGCTGCGGCCTGCGCGGCGGGATGGCGTTCCACGCGGCGAGATATGCGTCGCTGATGCACTCCTCCGTGTCCTCCCTGTCGCGCAGTATGCCGGAGGCCACCGTGCGGCAGAGCGCGCCGTATTTTGTGTCCGTCTCGGTTATCGCGCGCTGATCGCGCTGCCAGTACAGCGCGATTATGCTTTCGTCATCCATGACTTTCTCCTTTGGGCGGTGTTGTTTTTGAGAGCTCTCACAGATCATGTCGCGTTTTCCGGCAAAAGGTTACAGAGAATTTGAAAAAAGCGCTGCAAGAGCTTCAGCTTGCAGCGCCCGTTATTCATATTGTCAGTATTTCCTCCGTGCCGCCGGTGTCGTAGCTGACGGTCAGCCCGCTTCCGGTGCTGACGCGGATGTTTTTCGCGTCTCTGTTTTTGAGAAGCTGTGCATACAGCGCTCTGGCCTCGCCGGTATACTGCCCCATGTTGTCTGAGCACAGCAGCATGCCGCCGAAGAGGCTGTTGACCGTGGCAAGCTTGTATTTCTGCTCGGGGGTGAGCTTTATGTTGTCCTCGCGCAGGAAGAATACGTCCGGGTCGCTCAGATAGGCGCGGCCGTTGAGCTGCCGGCGGAATATGCTGTTGAGTATCGCGCGGTAGGTGGACACGGTCTCGCGGTTGGCGTTTCTCACGATGAAGTTGTTGTTCCAGTCAAGCCCGACGTCGCAGCTTATGCGGCAGTAGTCCACAAGCCCGAAGGCCGGCATGACAGGCACGCCGCAGCCGAGTATCAGCTTGTCTCCGCACAGGCGGCGCAGCAGCTCGAGCGCGCGCGTCATACGCCCGGCGCGGCTCTCGCGTTCGTCCCCGTAGGGCGCGGCGGCATATAGAAAGTCGAGCTTCACAAGGTCAAAGCCCCAGTCGTTCAGCACGCGGTCAAACGTTTTTTCAAGATAGGCTTCAAACTCCGGGTTGTCGATGTCCAGCGCGTAGAAGCCTCCCCAGTTGCAGCCGCAGTACCACGGCTTGCCGTTGTGCATGAGCAGCCAGTCCGGGTGCTCGCGCATGATCGCCGAGTCCTTCTGGCACACGAACGGCGCAAGCCACAGTCCGGCAAGAAAGCCGCTGTCATGTATGCTGCCGGCCAGCGGCTTCAGCCCGTCCGGAAACTTTTTCGCGTTGGTCTCCAGCCAGTCGCCCACGAAGGGCTCCCAGCCGTCGTCGATCTGAAACAGGTCGCCGCGGCGCAGGACGGAGGAGCAGCCTTCAAGGTCGGCGCGTATGCTCTCGGCGGAAATGTCCTGATAACGGTTATACCAGCTTGAGTAGCCCGCAAGGCGGCGCAGCGTGCGCGGCGCGATGCGCATCTCGGCAAACCATGCGTCAAATACGGCGTCCTCGCTGCCCTCGGCAAAAAAGAGGTCAAAAACGTGATATGTGCCGCAGCATTTCACGCCCGCGCAGTCGCGGCGGACCGTGAGAGTCCCGGCGTTCGCGTCGACACGGAAAAGAGTGTAGCCGGGGCGCTCGTTGAGCGAGGCAATGAGCCGGAAGCTTTCGCCGCGGCGGAAGTAGCACCAGCTTTCGCCCTGCAGAACGCCGCGCTTTTTCGGATAGTCTATAAAATGATAGTCGCCGTAGCGGTCCATGCCGTAGTGATCGCGGATGACCCGCGGATACGGGCCGACGCCGCGCTGCCGGCTGCGCTTTGTGTATTCCGGGCACGAGGTCCAGGTCTGGTAGCCGTTTATGAATATCCGCTCGTCGTCCGCAAGCTCCAGCGCCATCACGGCCTCGGCAGAAACGATCCTGTCCTCCGGCAGCAGCGGCGCAAGATGCCAGACCTCGCCCGCAACATCCGCGTAGCCCTCGACGGGCGCATGCTTTTCAAACGTGATCTTCCATTTTATCTTATACATCGTCAGCCCTCCGTTCTGACCGTAAACTCGATTTTTACACTTTCAAGCCCCTGTACCCGCAGCGTCAGCGTGCCGGAACCGGCGCGGCCGAGAGAGCGCACATAGGTGCCGCACATGCCGCCCTCGGCGGTCACGGTATGCGGCCCGGCGATTCCTATCACGCCGTCCGTCTCAAGCTCCACGGGGAGCTGGGCGTAGGAGGCGGTATTTCCATACTCGTCGAGCAGGCGGATGCGCACGGCGGCCATGTCGTAGCTCGCCCGCTCCGTGAGCGCAGTGCTGCTCACACGCGCTTCGATATGCAGATGTTTTCCCGGCGCGCGGGTGCAGCTGGCGACGGTCCTGCCGTCCCGGATACCGTCGAAGCGCCAGCGCGTGGCCTCGCCGCCCCAGTTGCCGACATATTTGCCGTACAGCTTCACGCCGTCGGCAAAGGTCAGCTTATACATCGCCATGCACCGCAGCATTTTCAACTTGTCGCCGAGCGGCATGTTTGCAAGACCGTGCTTCCCGGCGGACACGAGGCAGTCGTGCAACAGCTTTTCCTTTGCGCCGGTGAAGCCCTCCTGCTTGTTCAGCAGGCAGCCGATCGTGTCGTCGGCCAGGACGGGGCCGTGCGTAAGTCCGCTCCAGCCGGACGGCCGGAAGCTCGTGACATACCGGTCGTTTTTATACAGCGCTACCTCGTCCGCGTTCGTGAACACGTACACCCTGCCGGTGTTGCCTGCGGCATAGTCGCCTATGTCCATGGGAGAGCCCACCTCGAGCACGGGGGTCTCGCCGCTCTGGCTCGCGTAGAGCGCGGCGGCGGTCTTGGGATTGCGGAATGCATCCATTACGCCGTGATAGCACACGCGGTCGCCGGAGCCGAAGTCCTTGTGCGTGGGATAGTCGAACATGCACCAGCCAAAGCAGCCGGCATGCTCACCGTCCGCGGCCGCATCGTTCAGTACGCGCGCATGGCGCAGCGCCTGCGCCTGCCGCTTCTCCCACGGGTCGAAGGACTTTGTGGGGAACATGTGGCCGTTGTGCTCGGAAACGATCAGCGCCCTGTTCATATCCGGCGTGACCTTCCTCTTGGGCTTTACGCCGGCATTGTCCCCGCAGTGTGAGAAATCGTTGTATGAGTACACGTCCTCGAGCAGGCTGCTCTTTTCAAGATAACGCACGCCGGAGGTTGCGCGGCTCGGATCCAGCTCATGTGCAATGGCGTTTGTGCGCCGGTAGAGATCGTCGTCGTCCACGCTTTCATTTATACGCACGCCCCAGAGCACAATACTCGGATGATTGCGGTACTGCATTATCATCTCGCGCACGTTCTCCACGGCCTGCGCTTTCCACTCCTCGCCGCCGATATGCTGCCAGCCGGGCAGCTCGGTGAATACGAGCAGTCCCTCGCGGTCGCACTCGTCGATGAAATACCGGCTCTGCGGATAGTGTGAGGTGCGAACGGCGTTGCAGCCGAGCTCGTGCTTTAATATGCGCGCATCCTCGCGCTGGAGAGATTCCGGCGCGGCATAGCCTATGTACGGATAGCTCTGGTGCCGGTTCAGCCCGCGCATGAAAACGCGCTCCCCGTTGAGATACAGCCCGTCCGCGCGGAATTCAGCCGTGCGGAAGCCAAAGCTCACGCGCTGCGTATCGCCATTGTCCAGCACGGCCTCAAGCGTGTAGAGCTTCGGATGTTCGGGGCTCCACTGCGCGGCGTTTGGGACGGATACGTCAAATTTGCTGCCGTCTCCGCCGCATTCGGCGAGGCAGACCCCACCGTCGAGCACGCGCAGACGCACATGCTGCTGCCCGCCGCTGACGGTGAGCACGGCGCGGACGCGGCCTGCTGCGGGCGTCGTGACAAAAATATCTTCAATATACGCCTGCTCGCGCACATCCAGCCATACCTCGCGGTACAGACCGCCGTAGGTGAGATAGTCAATGACAAAGCCGAAGGGCGGGATCGCGGGGTTCTCGGTGCAGTCGAGCCGCACGGCGACGAGATTGTCCGCGCCGTACCGGACGAGCCCGGTGATCTCCACACGGAAGGCCGTGTAGCCGCAGCGGTGCGTGACCGTCTCCCGGCCGTTTACGAATACCGACGCAATATGCGCGGCTCCGTCAAATTGCAGAAAGAGCCGCTTGCCCTCGTACTCCGCCGGAATATGCAGCACTCTGCGGTAGCCGCAGAGCATTTCATAGTCCTCGGGGCCGGCGTAGTGCAGCGGCAGCTCGCGCACGGTGTGCGGCAGCCGCACATCCTCTGCCTCTCCGGCACCGGAGAGAAATTCTTCAGACCAGCTTTCGGCAAACTGCCAGCCGCTGCATAAACTTATCATCGCGCGTCACGCTCCTTGAATATGAATATATGATATAAGACAGCGCCGCACGATGCGGACGAATGATTTTGTATGCTGCCTTATAATGAAAACCGGCGGGGGACAGGAGTCCCTCGCCGTTATTATAACCTTATTTCTTTACCGCTGCAAGCAGTGCGCAGGTCTTATCCGTATCCTCCCAGCGCACGCCCAGATCCTCGCGGCCCATGTGGCCGTATGCGGCGAGCTTGCGGTAGATGGGCTTTCTCAGATCGAGCTCGCGTATAATGGCGGTCGGGCGCAGGTCGAATACCTCCTGCACGGCGTCAGCCAGTGTGAAGTCGTCCACCTTTCCGGTGCCGAAGGTCTCAACGAGCACGCTCACAGGCTTTGCAACGCCTATCGCATAGGCGAGCTGCACCTGGCAGCGGCTGGCAAGCCCGGCGGCGACAACGTTCTTTGCAATATAGCGCGCGGCATAGGCTGCGGAGCGGTCGACCTTCGTCGGATCCTTGCCGGAGAAAGCGCCGCCGCCGTGGGGCGCGCTGCCGCCGTAGGTGTCGACAATGATCTTGCGGCCGGTCAGGCCGGAGTCGCCCTGCGGTCCGCCTATGACGAAGCGGCCGGTCGGATTGACAAAATATTTTGTGTTTTCGTCGAGCAGCTCTGCGGGAATGATGGGCTTGATGACAAGCTCAATCATGTCGCGGCGGATGGTCTCAAGCTCGGCCTCGGGGGCGTGCTGGGTGGATATGACGACGGTGTCCACGCGCACGGGGCGGCGGTTCTCGTCATATTCGACTGTGACCTGAGTCTTGCCGTCAGGGCGCAGATAGCTGACAAGCCCGGTCTTGCGCACCTCTGCAAGGCGTTTTGCAAGCTTATGCGCCAGAGAGATGGGCAGCGGCATGAGCTCAGGAGTCTCGTCGCAGGCGTAGCCGAACATCATGCCCTGATCGCCCGCACCGTTCTGGAGCTCGGCGTCCTCGCCGGTCTTGGTTTCGAGCGAACGGTCAACGCCCAGCGCAATGTCGCCGGACTGCTCGTCGATGTTGGTGATGATACCGCAGGTATCGCAGTCAAAGCCGTATTTGGAGCGGTCATAGCCGATCTCACGCACGACCTCGCGTGCGATACGGGGAATGTCGATATAGCATTTGGTGCTTATCTCGCCCATGATGTGGATAAGGCCGGTGGATGCGGTCGTCTCGCAGGCGACGCGGCCGTCAGGGTCTTCTGCAAGTATCGCGTCGAGCACGGCGTCGGAGATCTGGTCGCAGATCTTATCGGGATGCCCCTCGGTCACAGACTCGGATGTAAAAAGATAGTGCTTCATATTTTCTGTTTCTCCTTCTTGATGTGTGAAAAACGGCAAACAAAAAACCCCGCCGTCCGACGGGGCACCAAAGTGTGCAGCAAAAGCCTCATCTTTCGTTTCACCGCCGGATTTGGCACCTTGCAGACGCAGGTTGCCGGGCTTCACAGGGCCGTTCCCTCCACCACTCTTGATAAGGTGTTCAATTGTGTCATACATTATAACAGCTTTCACCGGTTTGTCAATCGTCCCGGTAAAGATTTTCTTCATTTTATACCGGAAAAGTGGTATTATGCCAATATACCCGGCCGCTGCCGGGAAAGGCACCATATACCATTCAAATGCGAAAGAAATTAAAGTACAGGAGAAGAGAATGAAGAACAGAAAATTCATCCGGCGCCTCCTGGCGCTGGCAGTCCTGCTGGTGCTCTGCTTCGGCGCACAGACGCTGCTGCCGGAGGATACGGCTCCGGCAGGAGAGGCGCAGCAGACCTCGCAGGCAGCCGTTACGGCGGACTACGGAATACTACAGGACAGCCCGGACGCGGGCGAAGCGGCTGACGCTGCGCCCGGCGGGACGGAGGCGGCAATAGACGAGGACGGCAGCTACGATTCAAAGGATGAGGTCGCGCTGTATATCCACACCTACGGACACCTCCCGTCAAACTATATCACCAAGGCCGAGGCGGAAAAAGCCGGCTGGAACGGCGGCCCGGTGGACAAGTACTGCCCGGGCAAGTGCATCGGCGGCGGACGCTTCGGAAACTACGAGGGGCTTCTGCCGGATGCGGAGGGGCGCGTGTGGACAGAATGCGACATTAACACCCTCGGCGCGTCCTCTCGCGGCCCGGAGCGCATAGTGTTCTCAAATGACGGACTTATATATTATACGCCGGATCATTATGACAGCTTTGAGCTGCTCTACGGCTGAAAAACTCCGCTGAAAACCGAGTTATGTAAAATTTGCTTCCATAAAATTACTATTCGACCTTTATCGACAAGAGACTGTAAAAAATTCACTGGAAAAATGTCGAAAATTATTGCGACATAGAAAAAGATGTTATATTATGTCAACAAGTTATCCGCGGGAATCGACAGTATTCTGTTGTCGTATAAGTGTCAGCTATGGTAAATTTAATGCGACAAGACGGTGAAAACTGCTTTTAAAATACAGCATGCTCCGTGATAGCTAATTGGGAGGAAAGGAATTATGGAAACCAAAACTCGCGTTCTCACAGCAGACGCAAATCTCGACTTTTGCAAAATGCTAGAAAAAATGGCAGCCGCCGAAAACGATATGGAAGTTGTCGGCAAGGCGGCGGACGGAATGGAAGCGCTGGCTAAGATAGCCGAACTGCGGCCGGACATCGTGCTGCTGGATCTGGTGCTGCCCAAGCTGGACGGGCTTGAGGTGCTGCACCGTTTGCCGGAGACCGGATGCAGGCCGCATGTGATCGTGCTTTCCGGCTTTGTGAACAGCGGCGTCGTGTCGGCATGCTCGGCGGCAGGGGCGGATTATTTCATCCCCAAGCCCTGCGATGCACCGATGCTGCTCGGCAGGATCCGGCAGCTTATGAATTCTGACAGGCCATTGGCGCCCGCGAGCGGCTTCGACTGCCGTGCGGTCACCGCCCAGCAGCGAAAGCAGAATGATGCGAATCTTGAGGCGACGGTAACGGACATAATTCACGAGATCGGCGTACCGGCACATATAAAGGGTTATCAGTATCTCCGCGAGGCCATTATTCTCACGATCAACGACATGGATATGATAAACGCGGTGACAAAGGTGCTGTATCCGGAGGTCGCCAGAAAATTCGGCACCACGCCCTCCCGCGTAGAGCGCGCCATCCGCCATGCCATAGAGGTCGCGTGGGACCGCGGCGATATTGAAACGCTCCAGAAGTTTTTCGGCTACACCGTGTCGAATATCAAGGGCAAGCCGACGAACAGCGAGTTCATAGCAATGATCGCCGACTGCCTGAGCCTCCGCCGCAAGCAGCAGGCCATGCAGAGCTGAGAACGGCGCGAACCTGTCTGCCGGGCAAGCCGGACCGGCGTTTGGAAAGCCGTAATATTTAAAAACAAAAACAGGGTGCAGGCTTTTGCCTGCACCCTGAAGTTTTATGCGGTCAGAGTCCGATCAGAAGATCGCAACGACTGCGCCTTCGTAGGTGTCTGCGATGAACTGCTTGACAGCGTCGGTCTGGAGAGCCTTGACAAGAGCAAGAGTCTTCTCGCTGTTCTCATCGCCTGCGCGGACTGCGATGATGTTTGCATAGGTCTGAGCGGCGTCGCCGTCAGCGGACTCGGTGGCGAGTGCGTCTGCGACCTTCAGGCCGGCCTGGATCGCGTAGTTGCCGTTGATGACGGCGATGGTGCCCTCATCGCTGCTTGCCAGCTGGGAGGGAACGGTGTCTGCCTGAACCGGGGTGATGTTGTAGCCGCCGTCGTCGACGATGTCGAGGTGGCTGACGCCCTTCTCAGCGCTTGCATCCTCGGGGAGAGTGATGAGGCCTTCCTGCTGGAGGAGGAGAAGTGCGCGGGTCTCGTTGGAGTCGTCTGCGGGGATGATGATGGTAGCGCCGTCTGCGAGGTCAGCAAGAGAGGTCACGCCGTTGCCGTAGATGCCGAACGGCTCGTAGTGGATCAGAGCTGCGGAGACGAGGTCGGTTCCGTTGGACTCATTGTAGCTCTTGAGGTAGGGGGTGTGCTGGAAGTAGTTTGCGTCGAGCTCGCCGTCGGCAAGAGCCTTGTTGGGCAGGATGTAGTCATCGTAAACGACGACCTGAAGATCGTAGCCCTCTGCGGCGAGAGCTTCCTTGACGGACTCAAGGATCTCGGCGTGAGGAGTTGCGCTTGCGCCGACAACTATGGGAACGAGGTCTGCTGCGGGGGCTTCAGCCGCATCGGCGGCTGCGGGAGCCTCGGTCGCGGCGGGAGCGGTGCTTGCGGTGCTGCCGCAGCCGGTCAGAGCTGCGAGAGCCAGTACGAGTGCGAGGATAAGAGCGAATGTCTTTTTCATTTTTGTTTTCTCCTTTTTATTAAAAATTTGTGGTTGGCATATCAGGCTGACTGAGCCGGAGCATGGAGATCTCAGACCTCCGGCCGGTCACAGCCGTTTGTCGGTCTTGCGGGCAATGAACATTCCCGCCTCCTGAATTATCTGCACGATAATGACCGTCAGGAATACGCATATCCACGTAATGTCGGGGTTGGAACGCTGGTGGCCATATATGATAGCTATCTGGCCGAGGCCGGTGCCGCCTATCGTGGCAGCCATGGCCGAGTAGCCGAGGATAGTAACAACGGAGATAGCGGCGCCGGTGATGAGCGCGGGCTTGGCCTCGGGGATGAGGACCTTTGTGATGATCTCAAAGTTGTTCGCGCCCATGGACTGCGCGGCCTCTATGACGCCGGCGCTGACCTCGGTGAGCGAGCTTTCGCACATGCGCGCCACATACGGAGCCGCGGCTATGATGAGCATCACGATCATGGCCTTGTTGCCGAGTGCGGTGCCGACGACGAACTTTGCTACCGGAAGCATTGCAACCATAAGTATAATGAAAGGTATGCTCCTGAAGAAGTTGACGATAAAGCCGAGGACCTTGTTGAGCACCGGGCGCGGACAAATGCCTTTCTTGTCGGTGACGCAGAGGATGACGCCGAGCGGCAGGCCGATGAGATAGGCAAACGCGGAGGAAATAAAGGTCATATATACGGTTTCCCAAATGCCCATCTGTATGAGACCGTTGTCCCAGAGCTTGTAAAACATTTCGGATAACATCGCTTATATCTCCTCCTTCCATGAAACGCCGCTGCCCTTGAGCCAGGCGACTATTTTTTCCGCTTCCCGTGTGTCGTTGGGGAGCTCTATGACCATGTGCCCGTGGAGTACGCCCTCGAATATCCTTGTGTCTGCAAAAAGTATATTGACGGGAGCGCCGCACTCCAGAACCATCTTGGAGATGAAGGGCTCATTGGTTTTCTCCTGACCGTTGAAGGTGAGACGGATGCGCCGTCCGCCTTCGGTGCTGATGGCGCGGCTGTCCTTGGGGACTATAAGGTCGCGCGCTATCTTGGACTTGGGATTGGTGAACACCTCGGCCACCTTGCCCATCTCGGCGATGTGACTGGAATCTATGACCGCCACGCTGTCGCATATGCGGTCGATAACGCGCATCTCGTGCGTTATCACGACTATCGTCACGCCGAGCTTCTCGTTTATCTCCTTGAGCAGGTCGAGTATCTGGCGGGTAGTGTTGGGGTCGAGCGCGCTTGTGGCCTCGTCGCACAGAAGGTATTTCGGGTTCGTGGCGAGCGCCCTTGCGATAGCGACACGCTGCTTCTGTCCGCCGGAGAGCTGAGAGGGATAGCTCTCGCCCCTGTCTTCAAGGCCGACGAGCTTGAGGAGCTCTTTCGCTCTTGCAGCTGCCGTTTTTCTGTCTACGCCCGCTATCTCAAGCGGGAAGCAGATGTTGCGGATGAGGTTTCTCTGTTCGAGGAGGTTGAAGCCCTGAAAGATCATGCCGATCTGCTGGCGGAGCTTGAGCAGCTCCTTGCGCGGCAGCTTTGTGAGGCTCTGACCGTCGATCACGACCTCGCCACCGGTCGGCTCTTCGAGAAGATTTATACAGCGCACCAGCGTTGATTTGCCGGCACCGCTCAATCCTATGATGCCGAAGATCTCGCCGTCGTGTATCGTGAGATTTATGCCGTCTAGAGCGACGATCTCGCGGCCTGCTGCGTGGTAGGTTTTGCTGAGGTTTTTAAGCTCAATCATTTATTTCTTCCACTCCCAAAAATAAAGGCCTGAAAGCTCGGATGCTTTCAGGCCTGTGAATACTGTAATGTATTAAAGACAGGTTATGAAGCAAGCGGGCATTTCCGGGCGTGCATCATCATGCACATGTACATCATCATGCGCATCATACCCATCATCATGTTGTCGTTGCGGCGAATAAACATGAGCGGCCTGCTCCTTTCCTTTGATGGCCTGATTATATTCCTACCAAACGAGTATGTCAACATGGAAAAATTAACGGTGTTGCACAAAACATAGCCGCTATTATTGTCAGGTTTGAACAATAATAGCGGCTTGAGGCGCCGGAACGGCTAAAAAGTGCACCCGGAACCGTATTGCCGCAAATCTCCGGCCTGCCTGTAAGGCGGGGGCCTTGTCCAGCCGATGCCTTATATGATCGGGGGTGCCTTTACAAAATATAAATAAAAATGAAGTCCGTCTTTCGGCTAATTTGCCGATTGATTCAGAGCGGATTTTGCCGTAAAATATCACAGGTGCCGGGCGATGCCGATAGATTTTCCGCCCGACACTATATTTTGTGTTCAAAGCGGTTACAGGACGATTAAAAATCAATATTTTGTGCCGCAGCTATTGACAAGGACGCAAGGAGAATATATTATATTAAGGCTCTCGCATGTTTGACGTGCGGAGGGAAGGAGGAACGGGTATGCTGATCTCAGGTTTGCAGAAGCTGACCCTGCTCGATTATCCGGGAATGGTGGCGTGCACCGTGTTCACGGGCGGCTGCAATCTCCGCTGCCCCTTCTGCCACAATTCATCTCTCGTTCTGCCGGAGCGGCTGGCTCACGACACGGACGAGGAACAGGTCCTGAGCTTTCTCAGAAAGCGCCGGGGTACGCTGGACGGCGTCGCGGTCACAGGCGGTGAGCCGCTGCTGCATAAGGATATAGACGGCTTCCTCGCCAGGGTGCATGAGATGGGCTATAAGATAAAGCTGGACACGAACGGCTCTTTCCCGGACAGGCTCATGGCCATAGTAAAGGCCGGACTTGTGGACAGAGTCGCCATGGACATAAAAAATTCACCGGAGCTCTACTCTGAAACGGCCGGTATCCCCGGATTTGATCTTGAACCGGTGGAGCGCAGCAAGAATTTCCTGCTGGAAGGGAGCATTGACTATGAGTTCCGCACGACCGTAGTCAAGGGGCTGCATACGGAGGAAAGCATTACGGAGGCGGCGCGGTGGATAGCCGGCGCAAAGGAATACTATTTGCAGCAGTTCAAGGATTCCGGGGACGTGCTGGCGATAGACGGCCTCAGCGCCTACGATGAAAAGGAAATGCACGCTCTTGCCAGGGCGGCGGCGGTTTATGTGCCGGCGGCCGCGGTCAGGGGCGTATGAAGTAAAATATATGGGACAGCGGCCGTAACGTGCGGCGCTGACCCGAATATAAGTGTGGATTTGGGAGGATAAGTTATGTATCAGGTAGTAAAGCGCGACGGCAAGGTAGTGGATTTTGATATCGTAAAGATAGCCGACGCGATCAAGAAGGCATTCAATGCCACAAAGACAGAGTATAACGACAGTGTTATCGACTTTCTGGCGCTCAAGGTCTCGGCGGATTTCCTGCCGAAGATCAAGGACGAGAAGATCGCCGTCGAGGATATACAGGACAGCGTGGAGGCTGTGCTTTCCCGCGGCGGCTATGAGGCGGTTGCAAAGTCCTACATACTTTACCGCAAGCAGCGCGAGAAGCTGCGCAATATGAAGTCCACCTACCTTGATTATAAGGAGACCGTGGACAAGTACCTCAACATAGAGGACTGGCGCGTCAAGGAGAACTCCACCGTCACCTATTCCGTCGGCGGACTCATACTCTCCAACTCCGGCGCGATCACAGCCAACTACTGGCTCAGCGAGGTCTACGATCAGGAGATCGCGGACGCGCACCGCAACTGCGACCTGCATCTGCACGACCTGAGCATGCTTACCGGCTACTGCGCCGGATGGAGCCTGCGCCAGCTGATAAAGCAGGGTCTCGGCATCCCCGGCAAGATCAACTCTTCCCCGGCGAGCCACCTCTCCACGCTCTGCAACCAGATGGTCAACTTCCTCGGCATCATGCAGAACGAGTGGGCGGGCGCGCAGGCTTTCTCATCATTTGACACCTATCTTGCACCTTTCGTGAAGGTAGACAACCTCACCCAGAAGGAAGTCAAGCAGTGCATCCAGTCCTTCATCTTCGGCGTGAACACGCCGTCCCGCTGGGGTACTCAGGCGCCGTTCTCCAATATTACGCTTGACTGGACCGTCCCCGCAGACCTGAAGGATCAGCCTGCGATAGTCGGCGGCAAGGAGATGGATTTCACCTACGGCGACTGCAAGAAAGAAATGGACATGGTCAACAAGGCCTTTATCCAGATCATGATAGAGGGCGACGCGAACGGCCGCGGCTTCCAGTACCCGATCCCGACCTATTCCATCACCCGCGACTTCGACTGGTCTCCCACGGAGAACAACAGGCTGCTCTTCGAGATGACCGCAAAGTACGGCACTCCGTATTTTTCCAACTATATCAACTCCGATATGGAACCGAGCGACGTGCGCTCGATGTGCTGCCGCCTGCGCCTCGACCTGCGTGAGCTGAGAAAGAAATCCGGCGGCTACTTCGGCTCCGGAGAATCGACCGGTTCCGTCGGCGTCGTGACCATCAACATGCCGCGCATCGCCTACCTCGCCGCCGACGAGGCAGACTTCTACAGCCGTCTCGACAAGCTCATGGATCTCGCCGCGCGCTCGCTCAAGATCAAGCGTACCGTCATCACAAAGCTGCTCGACGCGGGTCTTTATCCTTACACCAAGTATTACCTCGGCACCTTTGACAACCACTTCTCCACGATCGGCCTTGTCGGCATGAACGAGGCGGGGCTGAACGCCAAGTGGATACGCAAGGATATGACGCATCCCGAGTGTCAGGAGTTCACCAAGCAGGTGCTCGACCATATGCGCGAGAGACTCAGCGACTATCAGGAGCAGTACGGAGACCTCTATAACCTTGAGGCGACCCCGGCGGAGTCCACCTCCTACCGCCTTGCAAAGCACGATGTCGAGCTTTACCCCGACATCATCACCGCGGCAGAGCCCGGCGGCACTCCGTACTACACCAATTCCTCGCACCTTCCAGTCGGCTTCACAGACGACATCTTCGAGGCGCTGGATATTCAGGACGATCTCCAGACACGCTATACCTCCGGCACCGTATTCCATGCCTTCCTCGGCGAAAAGCTGCCGAGCTGGGAGGCCGCTGCAAACCTCGTGCGCAAGATCGCAGAAAACTACAAGCTCCCGTATTATACGCTCTCACCGACCTACTCCGTGTGCAAGAACCACGGCTACCTTAACGGCGAGCAGTTCACCTGCCCCGAGTGCGGCGAGCCTGCCGAGGTCTACAGCCGCATAACCGGCTATTACCGCCCGGTGCAGAACTGGAACGCCGGCAAGACGCAGGAGTATAAGGAGCGCAGGGAGTATGACGTCGGACACTCCGTGCTGCACCACAGCGGCCCGCTGCATCCCGATGCGGCTCCCGCCCCCGCGGAAGAGCACGTTGACGAAGCGCACAGCCGCGCGATACTGTTTGCAACGCCCACCTGCCCCAACTGCCGCATAGCCTGCTCGTATCTCGACAAGGCCGGCTTCAAGTATGAAAAGCTCATGGCAGAGGAGCATGCGGAGCTTGCGCTCAGCTACGGCGTGAAGCAGGCCCCGACGCTCGTTATTACCGACGGCAAAGAGTTTGAAAAATTCGCCGGCGCGGGCGCGATAAAGACCTTCCTTGCCGGACAGAAGCAGTAAAGAAAATCAGACGCAAAAATTAAAATCATAAAGCCCGGTATAAAAGCCGGGCTTTATTTACAGGAGATCAGAGGTCATCCGAATGTACGATATTATCATAATAGGCGGCGGCCCGGCGGGGCTGACCGCGGCAACATACGCAAGACGCGCGGGGAGATCCGTGCTTGTCATAGAAAAGCACGCCTTCGGCGGACAGATCACATGGTCGCCGAAGGTGGAGAACTTTCCGTCGGTGCTGTCCATATCCGGCACGGAGCTTGGAGACCGGCTGCTTGAGCAGGCCATGGAGCACGGCGCGGAGGTAGAGCTCGACGAGGTCACGGGCGTTTCGCTCGACGGGGATATAAAGCGGGTGCACACCGAGTCCGGCGCGGAGTTTGAGTGCCGCGCGCTCATCATTGCGACCGGCGCAAGGCCGAGAATGCTCGGCATCGAGCGCGAGGATGAGCTTGTGGGCAGCGGCGTGTGCTACTGCGCGGTATGCGACGGCGCGTTCTACAAGGGGCATCCCGTCGCGGTCAACGGCGGCGGCAACAGCGCGCTGCAGGATGCGCTGCTGCTGAGCGAAAAGTGCAGCCGCGTCTACCTCATCCACCGCCGCTCCGCGTTCCGCGGCGAGGCAAAGCTCGTGGAGGCGCTGCGGGAGCGGGAAAACGTGGAGTTTGTTCTCAATGCCTCAATAGTCGGACTTACGGGCGGCGGCGAGCTTGAGGGCGTCGTCGTCGAGCAGGACGGGGCGCGCCGCGAGATACCGGTGGACGGCCTTTTCGTCGCTATCGGACACGCGCCTGACAACGGCGTGTTTGCGCCGCTCATGGATCTGACCGAGAGCGGATATGCCGACTCCGGCGAGGACTGCACCACCAGAACACCGGGAGTGTTCGTCGCGGGCGACTGCCGGAGAAAGAGCGTGCGCCAGCTCACCACCGCAATGGCGGACGGTTCCGCTGCGGCGCTTGCCGCATGCGGCTACCTCGGGTGAAGCCGGTGAGGATACGGATAAGAGACTATATGGCCGCGGTCAGCAGATACCGCAGCCATATCATGGGCTTTGCTATACTCTGCATCCTCTTTTTTCACGGCGGAGTCCGCATTGCCGAGCCGTGGAACTACTTTCTGAATCTGCTGTGGGGCGTGGATATATTCTTCTTCTGCACCGGCATGGGCGTTTACCGCTCGCTGAGCCGGAACGCGGACACGCTTGCATTTTATAAACGCCGCTTCTCGCGCATATATCCGTACTATCTGCCCGTGGTGCTGCTGTTTTTCATCCCGGTGCTGGTGCGCGCCGTGAGCGCGGGGGAGACCCTGCCTGCACTGCGGTCCCTGCTCGGGAACCTCACCATGCTCGGCTGGATAAACGGGCTTGACGCGCAGTTCAACTGGTATCCCCAGGTCATATGCATGTTCTATCTCGCATCGCCCGCGTTTTTCGCCGCGGTGAAGAGCTTCAACGGCAGCGGGAAAAAACTTGCGGTGTTCTTCGGCTTCTTTGTGCTGACGCAGGTATGCTTCTTTAACTCCGGCCTGCTCATCGCGTATTCGCGCCTGCTGTACTTCCTCATGGGGCTGATCGCGGCGGAGCTTGCCGAAAGGGATGCGGAGCTGCGCCTGAACATACCCGTGCTGCTCGTGTTTTTCCTTGCCGGAAACTACCTCATGTACTACGGCCAGCGCTTCCCGACGGAGATACTCTGGGGCTACGGGCTCAGCTGGTATCCGGGACTGCTGATAATTCCGGGGGCGATGCTCCTGCTGTGCCGCGTATTCGCGCTGTGCGAAAAGGTGAAGCCACTCGGCCGGCTCGCGCGGCTGTTTGAGCTGATGGGCCGCCGCTCGTTTGAGATATTCCTCATACACCTGCTTGTCTTCGGCTATATCGCCGATCTCGGCCTGCCGGTGCAGGGGAATCTGATGTGGCTGCTCGTCATCGTACTGTGCGTACCGCTCTCTTTCGGATATGGCAGGCTCATAGACCGTGTAAAAAAATGAAAATGAAGATGAAATATACCCACCTTGCTTCGTCAAGGTGGGTATATCCGTATTCCGTCATTTCAGAACGACGTTTTCATTGCCCAGCATTTCTTTCAGCTCATCGACCAGAGCCTCGTGTATGAGGCAGCGGGCGACGAGCTTCTTTTTTTCGCGCTCGCAATATATGACCAGCTGCTGCTGGCCGGGGAACATCGTGAGAATCAGCTCTATCCGCTTCATCCGCGGATCGTCCGCCGACGGGAGCCTGACCCAGAGCTTCTGCGGCGCGGGCTTTGCGGCCGCGGTGGCCGCGCCTGCGGCTGCCGTAGCTCTGCCGGCCTCAGCCTTGAACATGTTCGCCTCTTCTATCGGGCGCAGCGTATCGACCATGAGCTGAGGCTCCTTCTCGTCGCGCACGGAGATGCGCCCGCGCACGACAAGCGCGGCGTTTTCCGTAATGTACGGCGAGCTCTGATCGAGCACGCGCTGAAAAGCGATGAGCTCCATTGTGCCGGTGTCGTCCTCAAGCGTGATGTAGCTCATGAGGGAGTTGTTCTTTGTCGGCCGCGTCCTGACCGCGGCGACTACTCCGGCTACCGTGATATACTGCCCGTCGGAATAGCTCTGCGGGCCGTCCTCGGCGGCAAAGTCGCCCATCACCGCGCCGATCGGCACGGCGCCGATCCTGCGCACGGCATCACGGTATTCATCCATCGGGTGTCCGGTGAGATAAAGCCCGGTCGTTTCCTTCTCCATTGCCATCCTCTCGCGCGGAGAATATTCCTCAATATCCGGTATGGGTATGGATTCCGGTTCAGATCCGCTGCCGCCGTCTCCGCCGCCGAAAAGGTCCATCTGCCCTGAGATGTTGTCCTTCGCGGCGCGGCTGATGCTGTCAATGACCGCCCCGCACACCTGCATGAGCGCGCGGCGCTTGTAGCCCATGGAGTCGAACGCGCCGGATTTTATCAGATTTTCCACCGCACGGCGGTTGAGCTCCTTGCCGGACATGCGCCGGCAGAAGTCCTCAAAGCTTTTGAACAGGCCGTCGCGCTCCCTCTCGGCGACCATGCCGTTTATTGCGCCCCAGCCGATGCCCTTGATTGCGACAAGGCCGTAGCGCAGATTCTCTCCTGCGACTGTGAAGTTTGCGCCGGATTCATTGACGTCCGGCGGCAGCAGCTTTATGCCGAGCTCGCGGCATTCCGCGATATACTCGGCGACCTTGGGGCTGTTGTCGAGCACCGAGGTCAGAAGCGCGGCCATGTACTGCTGCGGATAGTGCCGCTTCATATAGGCCGTGCGGTATGCGACGATAGCGTAGCACACGGCGTGCGCCTTGTTGAAGGCATAGCTTGCAAAGTCGAGTATCTCGTCATAGATGCTGTTCGCAACGGCCTCCGGCACACCGTTTGCAACGGCGCCGGGAATACCGCGGCTGGGATCACCGTGGATAAAGGCCACGCGCTCTGCATCGATGACCTTGTGCTTTTTCTTGCTCATCGCGCGGCGGATCATATCCGCCTGACCGAGAGAGAAGCCAGCGAGACGGCGGAATATTTCTATGACCTGCTCCTGATAGACGATGCAGCCGTATGTGACGGAGAGGATTGGCTTCAGAAGCTCATGCTTGTAGCTGACCTTCTCCGGGTGCACCGAGCATTCGAGAAAGCGCGGAATAGAATCCATCGGGCCGGGGCGGTAGAGCGCTATGAGAGCTGTTATGTCCTCAATGCTCTTCGGCTTGAGGCCGACGCATACGCCGGTCATGCCCGTGCTTTCAAGCTGGAACACGCCGCTCGTGCGTCCGGCGGCGAGCATTTCATAGGTCTCCGCGTCGTCCTCCGGCGCGTCCTCTATTTTGAAATCCGGCTTTATCTGCCGCACGAGCTTCACTGCGTCGTCAAGCACCGTGAGGTTTCTGAGCGCGAGAAAGTCCATCTTGAGAAGGCCGAGCTCCTCAAGCGTCGTCATAGTATACTGGCATACGACGGCTTCGTCATTTTTTGACAGCGGAACGTATTCATATACGGGCTTTTCCGTGATGACGACGCCGGCCGCGTGCATGGAGGCGTGGCGCGGCATGCCCTCGAGAGCGCGCGCAACGTCGATGAGCCGCTTGAGCGTCTCGTCGCTCTCATACATCTCGCGCAGCGGCTTGGAAAGCTTGAGCGCCTCGTCGAGCGTGATGTTCAGCGCGCCCGGGCCTGACGGCACCTGCTTTGCCACGGCGTCGGTCTCGGCGTAGCTCACGGAGAGCGCGCGGCCGACATCGCGCACGGCGTTGCGCGCGGCCATCGTGCCGAATGTGACGATCTGCGCGACGTGATCCTCGCCGTAGACGCGCTTGACGTAGTCTATGACCTCGCTTCTGCGGTTGACGCAGAAGTCGACGTCTATATCGGGCATGGATACGCGCTCAGGGTTGAGAAAGCGCTCGAAGAAGAGACTGTACTTTATCGGGTCGACGTCGGTAATATGCAGGCAGTAGGAAACGACGCTGCCCGCCGCGCTGCCGCGCCCGGGCCCGACGGGGATGCCGTTTCTCTTGGCATAGCCGATGAAATCAGAGACTATGAGAAAGTAGTCCACGAATCCCATTTTGTTTATCATGTCAAGCTCGTATTCAAGCTGCGCGTGGACCTCGGGGCTTGACGGGTAGCGTTCTGCAAAGCCCTTTTCACAGAGCTTTTTCAGATACTCATAGCTGTCCGTTTCCCCCTCCGGGAGCTTGAAGCGCGGCAGGTAGTAGTGGCCGAAGGTGAAATCGTAATTGCAGGCATCTGCGATCCTGACGGTGTTGTCAGCAGCTTCCTGCCACTCGGGGAACAGCGCGCGCATCTCGTCCTCGCTCTTGAGATAGAGCTCCTGCGACTCGAATTTCATGCGGTTGGGATCGTCGACGGTCTTGCCCATCTGGATGCACATGAGGACGTCCTGATAATATGCGTCCTTCTTTTCTATATAGTGCGCGTCGTTCGTGACGACGAGCGGGATGCCCGTATCCCTGTGCAGCCTGATGAGTCCGTCTGCGGCGCGCGCCTCGTCGGGTATGCCGTGATTCTGTATTTCAAGATAAAAGCCGTCCTCGCCGAACAGCTCTCTGAGCTCCAGCGCGCGGGCCTTCGCCGCCTCATACTCACCGCGGATCAGCTTCTGCGGGATCTCGCCCGCAAGACAGCCGGAAAGGCAGATGAGCCCCTCGGCGTGCTCGTGCAGAAGCTGCCAGTCTATGCGCGGCTTGACGTAGAAGCCCTCGATGAAAGCCATGCTGACGAGATAGCAGAGGTTTTTATAGCCCGTTTCGTTGCGGCAGAGAAGGATGAGGTGCGAGTAATCGTTATCTATGCCGTGCTCCTTGTCCATCCTGCTGCGCGGCGCGACATATACCTCGCAGCCGATGATAGGCTTGATACCGGCAGCCTTGCAGGCGCGGTAAAAAGCGACCGCGCCGTACATCACGCCGTGATCGGTCACGGCGAGTGCGGTCTGCCCCAGCTCCTTTGCCCGCTCGGCGACCTTGTCAACGCGGCAGGCGCCGTCAAGCAGGGAATACTCGGTATGCACATGTAGATGGACAAAACTCATTATTTTTCCTCATCAGGTACGAAGCTCATGATTTTTTTCAGCCTGTGACTGAGACAGCTTTTGGTCACGGGCGGGTTTGAAAGCTGGGCGAGGTCGGCAAGGCTGGCCTCGGGATTCGTTATACGCAGCAGCGCCGCATCCTTCAGTGGCTCGGGAAGCGCGTCAAGCCCGTATTCGCGGGCAATGTATTTTATCGCGCGCAGCTGCGCGGCGGCGGCGAGCACCGTCTTGTCCGCGTTCGCGGAGTCGCAGTTGATCTGGCGGGTGACGGTGTTGCGCATCTCCTTTTCGACCTTCGCGGTCATTATCTTCATCGCGGTCGACGGTGCGCCGATCGTTGTAAAAAAGTCCGCTATGGCGTCGGCCTGCTTGAAATACAGCAGGGAATTGCCGCCGCGCTCCGTCTCTCTGGGCGAAAAGCCCATGTCGAGCAGCATCGAGTACAGCTCGCGGCTGACGCTGCGGTGGGATGTGGCAAGCTCAAGGTGATAGCGCTTGTCCGGGTCCGTGACGCTGCCTCCGGCCAGAAATGCGCCGCGCACAAAAGCGGCGCGGCAGCAGTCCTCCTCCAGCACGCCGTAATTGACGTGGTGGGAGACGAGCCCGTCTATTTCCGCGCCGTAGGTGTCAAGTATCTTTTTTATTTTCTCCCGGCCGGATACGGAGAAGGTGCGCTTTCCGTGCGCGCCCTCCGGCGGTACGGCGTCGAAGCTCAGGCCGAAGGCGCGGCGCCACAGCCGCGGCAGGCGGGCGGCAAATGCGTCGCTCGCCGTTATTATCCTGATCCCGGCAGGGGAGAAGGTGTTGCAGTACATCAGCACGCCGTAGCTCTCGGCTATGGCATCGCACTTTTTGTCCGGCTTTGACTGGCAGAGCTCGGCCTTTGCATCAGATGAAAAGGACATATCGCACCGCCTTACCGGTCAACATCGCGGTTGATGTTCACGGAGTTGATGCCCTTGGCGGTCAGATAGTCGTTGAGCGCCGAGGCGATGGCAACGCTGCGGTGGCGGCCGCCGGTGCAGCCTATGGCGACCGTGAGCGAGAGCTTGCCCTCCTCAATATAAAGCGGCAGCAGATAATCTATAAGCTCTTCGAGCTTCTGCATGAAGGTCCTTGTCTGCTGATAGCTGAACACGAATTCAAACACGGGCCTGTCAAGGCCGCACAGCGGGCGCAGATCCTCAACGTAGTAGGGATTCGGCAGAAAGCGCGCGTCAAAGACAAGGTCGGCGTCCATCGGCAGGCCGTGCTTATAGCCGAAGCTCATCACGGTCACGTCTATCTCGCGCTTGCGGCCGCCGCCGGCAAAAAGCGTGAAGAGCCGGTTCTGGAGCATGCCGAGCGTCAGATTGGAGCTGTTTACGATAAAGTCCGCGCGGTCCCTGACCGGAGCGAGCAGCTCTTCCTCTTTTTTTATGGCGTCCTCCACCGTGATGCCGCGCGTTTGCAGCGGGTGGCGGCGGCGCGACTCCTTGTAGCGCTTGACGAGCGTCGCCTCGTCCGCGTCCATATAGAGTATACGGCAGTTGCAGTCCATCGTGTTGAGCTGGTCGAGCGTGGTGAGAAGCTGGTCGAAGCCGTCCTTCTCCCTGACGTCCGTCACAAGTGCAACGCGCTCATAGCGGCCCTTTGTCGCCATGCACAGCTCTGCAAAGCGCGGCATGAGCGCCACCGGCATGTTGTCCACGCAGTAGTAATCCAGATCCTCCAGCACGTCGGCCGCGCGGCTTTTCCCCGCGCCGGACAGCCCTGTTATTATAAGAAATTCCATGTCTTTCTCCTTGAAAAAGGCTTCAGTTCTCCGCCGGAGGAGCCTCCCAGCCGTCGTCCGGCATCATGCGGATAATATCGTTCCTCGGCACCTGCGGCCCCCGGTCCTCAAGCTTGTAGTCGGGCGGATAGAGTATGATCTCCGGCTCAAGCAGTATCTGCGAGCTCTCATAGACCTTTTTGCGCACCTGCTTCATAAGCTCGTGTATGTCGGCCGCGGTGGCGCTGCCGGTGTTGACGATAAAGCCGGTGTGCTTTTCACTGACCTGCGCGCCGCCGACGGCAAAGCCGCGCAGGCCCGCCTCGTCTATCAGCCTGGCGGCGAAGTGCCCCTCGGGGCGCTTGAAGGCGCTGCCGGCGGACGGCAGATCGAGAGGCTGCTTTTCGCGGCGAAGCTCGTTGAACTCGCGCATCTTCGCTGCGATCTTGTCCTTATCTCCGCTCTCAAGACGGAAAACGGCGCTCATTATCACATTGCCGGGCATTTTCTTGAACAGGCTGTTCCTGTACTCAAAGCCGCACTTATCCGCCGTGACCTCATAAAGGCGCTGCTCGGGCAGATAGTAGCACACGACGCTCTCCACGGCGTCCTTGAGTTCTCCGCCGTATGCGCCCGCGTTCATCATCACGCCGCCGCCGACGGTGCCGGGTATACCGGAGGCAAACTCCAGCCCCGCAAGTCCGTTCTGCTGCGCAAAGGCCGCGAGGCGGCTCAGAGGTACGCCGCTCTCGGCGTATATCGCGCCGTCGTCGAGCAAAAACAGCTTCGAGAGCTTTTCAGTGCACACGGCGAACACGTCCGGCATACCCTCGTCGGGGAACACGGTGTTTGTGCAGTTGCCGAGCATCAGCGGCGCAAGCTCGTGCTCCTTGAGTATGCAGCAGAGCTTTGCAAGGCTGGACACGTCCGACGGGAAGGCGAGCGCACGTATAGGGCCGCCCACGCGGAATGAGCAGTGCCGGTCCATCGGCTCGTTCTCGAGTATCTTCATGCCCGGAAAGGCGGTTTTTATATCAATTATCGCATTTTCAAGTTTTTCCATATGACCCTCCTGAGGTATAAGATCAAAGCAGGCCGGCGTCTATCGCGCTGTCGTGCGCAGATGCGAGCGCCTCCGCCGCGTTGTAGCCCATCTTCTTCTGGCGGTTGTTCATGGCGGCAAGCTCCACGATCACTGCGAGGTTCCTTCCGGGACGCACGGGGATCGTGACCTTGGGCAGGCTCACGCCGAGGATCTCTTCGGCCTCATCGGTAAGGCCGAGCCGGTCGTAGGCCTTGCCCTCCTCCCAGGGCTCCATCTTCACAACGAGGTCAAGGTTGCCCTTGGGCTTTATCGCGCCCACGCCGTAGATATGCCGCACGTTTATTACGCCTATGCCGCGCAGCTCCATATAGTAGCGTATGAGCTCCGGCGCAGAGCCGACGAGAGTTTTTCTGTCGATGCGCCTGATCTCCACGGCGTCGTCGGCGATAAGGCGGTGGCCGCGCTTTATCAGCTCGAGCGCGGTCTCGCTCTTGCCTATGCCGCTGTCGCCCATGAGCAGCACGCCCTCGCCGTAGACCTCGACGAGCACGCCGTGCGTCGTCAGCCGGGGGGCAAGATAGTGCTGAAGGGAATTTATGACGTCTGCCTGAAACTCGGAGGTGTCCTCGCCCGTTATGAACACGTTGCGGTCGAACCGTGCCGCCATCTCAAGACATTCGGGGAACGCGGCCGCGCCGTGGCAGATGACGAGCGCCGCAATATCGTACTGCATGAAGCGCTCAAACGCCACAAGCCGCTCCTCATGCGTGAGCGTGTCGAGATACGTGCTCTCGACACGGCCTATGATCTGAAGGCGCCTCGGATCAAAGTAGTTATAAAAGCCCGTCAGCTGCATGGCCGGACGGTTGACGTCGGACGTCGTCAGTACGGCCTTTTCATAGTCCGCCGAGGTGTGCAGCGGCATGAGCCTGTGCTCTTCCACGATGGTTTTGAGTTTTACTGTGTATTTGTTCCGCAAGGTATTATCCTCCTGTGCGTTATTCTCTATCTTATTATATTAACTAATTTTCTCCGATTTGGCAACTGCTTTTACGCGCGGCGAAGCATAAAATCGCAGGCGCGGGGATGGTTACAAAATTTTTTCAGAACCTTAATTTTTCTCTTGCATTTTATGTTCACTTCTGCTATCATATAAAAGCTGTTCAAACAGCGAAACACAAGCAAGGAGGTGCTTCAACTCATGGCAAAGTGTCAGTTCTGCGATAAGGACATGGCGTTCGGCATCAAGGTCAGCCATTCCCACAGACGCTCCAACCGTACCTGGAAGCCCAATGTGAAGCGCGTCAAGGCCATAGTAGACGGTTCTCCCAAGCACGTTTACGTCTGCACCCGCTGCCTGCGCAGCGGCAAGGTCACCCGCGCTGTGTAATTCAACATTACCCGAAACAAGCCTGTCGTAGTCGACGGGCTTTTTTCGGTTTACCGGCTCCATATCCGCCGCGGACCTGAAGCCGGAGATAAAATATATTCAAGGGGGATAATCATGAAGCTTCTGGAGCAGCGTATACTCACCGACGGGCAGGTCAAGCCCGGCGGAATACTTAAAGTCGACAGCTTTCTCAATCACCAGCTCGACCCCCAGCTCTTCTATGAGATGGCGTGTGAGCTAGGCCGCCTGTACGAGGGCGAAAAGATAGACAAGGTGCTCACGATCGAGGCCTCCGGCATCGCGCTTGCCATCATGGCCGGATATGTGTTCGGCTGCAAGGCCGTGTTCGCAAAGAAGAGCAAGTCCAAAAACATCTCCGACGATGTGTATTCCGTTGAGGTCGAGTCCTTCACCCACGGCAACACCAACACCGTCATAATCTCCAGGGAATATCTGCACCCCGGTGAACGCGTTCTGATCGTGGACGATTTTCTCGCCACAGGCGCGGCGCTGATAGGGCTGCGCGATCTTGTCAGGCAGGCGGGCGCGGAGGTCGCCGGCGCGGGCATCGCGGTCGAAAAGGTGTTCCAGGGCGGCGGCGACAGGCTGCGCCGCGAGGGAATGAGAGTGGAATCTCTCGCCCGCATCGCATCCATGTCCGACAGCGGGCTGACATTCTGCTGAGCGGGCGGGCCGCTCTTGGCATGCGGGCAAATGCTTCGTGCAAGTTCGACAAATATGGCCGGGCTTTTCTGTGAAAATAGTCGAAAAAAGGCACTTGACTTTTTTCGCGCGCGCTGTTAACCTATAAGTGTTCCAAGCTTCCTTAATTGAATAACGCTTTCGATATAAACAAATGATATGGATTTGAAGTTTCTACCCGGACACCGTAAATGACCGGACTATCGGAATGATCGAAGGCGCAGGTTTATTGTCTGCGTCTTTGTAATTTCTATCAGAGTCACTGGTTTCTTGCCTTCCTTCCGAGGTAATGCTCCGGTGAATTTTTATTCAGTTCAATTCCGCATATGCGGTTTTGATATAGCTTCCAAAATATTTACAGAGGAGAATTTGAAGAATGAAAAAGATCATCGCAATGCTCCTGGCGCTCGTTATGGTATTTGCACTGTGCGCATGCGGACAGTCCGCAGCACCCGCAGCCACCGAGGCTCCCGCTGCCGACGCAGCCGAGGCTCCTGCCGCCGAGAGCGATGCCGCCGCATCTGACGTCGCTGACCTGAAGGTCGGCTTCATCTTCCTGCATGATGAGAACTCCACCTATGACGCGAACTTCATGAACGCTGCCAAGGCCGCGTGCGAGGAGCTCGGCCTGAGCGAAGATCAGTACATTTTCAAGACCAATATACCCGAGTCCCAGAAGTGCCAGGAGGCAGCTGAGGAGCTCGCCGACGCAGGCTGCAACATAGTGTTTGCAGACTCCTTCGGCCATGAGCCTTACCTCATCGCCGCCGCCAAGGAATTCCCCGAGGTCCAGTTCTGCCACGCTACCGGCACCCGCGCCCACACCGAGGGTCTTGAGAACCACCACAACGCTTTTGCTTCCATCTATGAGGGCCGTTACCTCGCCGGTGTCGCAGCCGGTCTCAAGCTCAACGAGATGATCGCAAACGGCGACTTCACCGAGGACGAGGCTAAGATCGGCTACGTCGGCGCTTACACCTACGCAGAAGTCGTCTCCGGCTACACCTCTTTCTTCCTCGGCGCACGCTCCGTCTGCCCCACCGCTACCATGGAAGTCACCTTCACCGGTTCCTGGTACGATGAGACCGCAGAGAAGGAAGCGGCCAACAAGCTCATTGACAGCGGCTGCAAGCTCATCAGCCAGCACGCCGACTCCATGGGCGCTCCCACCGCATGCGAGACCGCAGGCATCCCCAATGTTTCCTACAACGGCTCCACGGCCGCAGCCTGCCCCAACACCTTCATCGTTTCTTCCCGTATCGACTGGACTCCTTACTATGTCTACGCCATGAAGGCTTACCTCGCAGGTGAGGCCATCGACACCGACTGGACCGGCACCCTTGCCACCGGCTCTGTCGTTCTGACCGAGATCAATGAGGCCGTTGCCGCAGAAGGCACCGCCGCAAAGATTGAGGAAGTCAAGGCCGCTCTCGAGGATGGCTCCATCCACGTCTTTGACACCGCCACCTTCACCGTCGGCGGCGAGACTCTCACCAGCTACATGGCCGACGTCGACACCGATGCCGACTACACCGCTGACACCGAGGCTATTTCCGACGGCTACTTCCACGAGTCCGAGTACCGCAGCGCTCCTTACTTCGACCTGCGCATCGACGGCATCACTCTGCTCGACGAGGCATACTGATCCCAATAACGAAATATCAGGAGACCCGACCCTGTGCCGGGTCTCCTTTTCCCCTATAATGCTGCCGGATGCATCTACCGTAAAGGGCAGCGCAGCGTACTCTCCTCGTTGCGTTGCCCTTTGCGGTATGTCAGAAGAATTCCGCACCGTTCCGCTTCTGCCTTGCGGCAAAAGCCGCGCTGCGGTCTCTTTCTTCCGCCGGTCAGATGCAAATTGTTTCATATACACCCCATATTTACTTAGGAGCGTGAAGCCTTTGGACAACAAGATAGCCGCAGTAAAAATGCGAAACATCACAAAGACCTTCGGCCCTGTCGTTGCAAACGACAAGGTCTGGCTTGACATCTACAGGGGAGAGATACTCGCCCTGCTCGGTGAGAACGGCAGCGGCAAGACGACGCTGATGAATATGCTCTCCGGCATATATTTCCCCGATGAGGGTCAGATCTTTATCGACGGGAAAGAGGTAGTCATCCGTTCTCCGAAGGATGCGTTCGACCTCGGCATCGGCATGATACATCAGCATTTCAAGCTTGTCGACGTGCTGACCGCCGCCGAGAATATCGTGCTCGGACTCAAGGAGCCGGGACGGCTCGACCTGAACCGGGTAGCCGCGCGCGTCAATGAGATATGCTCCGCCTACGGCTTTGAGGTGGATCCGAAGCAGAAGATCTACGATATGTCCGTTTCCCAGAAGCAGACTGTCGAGATCGTCAAGGCGCTCTATCGCGGCGCGGATATACTCATCCTCGACGAGCCGACCGCAGTTCTCACCCCGCAGGAGACGGACAAGCTTTTCGCCGTGCTGCGCAATATGCGCGACGCCGGAAAGGCCGTCGTCATCATCACACATAAGATGCACGAGGTCGAGTCGCTGTCAGACCGCGTTGCGATACTCCGTCACGGCCAGTTCATCGGCGATATGCCCACAAAGTCCACGAACGCGCAGGAAATGACCAATATGATGGTCGGCCACGCCGTCACGCTGAATATAGAACGTCCGGAGCCCGTCGATCCCAAGCCCCGTATCGAGGTAAAGAACCTCACCGTGCGCAGCATCGACGGCATCCTCAAGCTCGACAATGTCAGCTTCACCGCGAACTCCGGTGAGATCCTCGGCATCGCCGGTATTTCCGGCTGCGGCCAGAAGGAGCTGCTGGAGGCCATTGCGGGACTGCAGAAGGTGGACTCCGGCTCGATCAGCTACGTGGAGGATGACGGCACCCGGGAGGAGCTCATCGGCAAGGACCCCACGGCCATTGCCTCTATGGGTGTGTCCCTGTCCTTTGTCCCGGAGGACCGGCTGGGCATGGGCCTGGTGGGCTCCATGGACCTGACGGACAACATGATGCTCCGGTCCTTCCGCAAGGGCAAGTCCTGGTTTACCGACCGAAAGGACCCGAAAAAGCTGGCTGAGCAGGTGGTGAAGGAGCTGGAGGTCAATACCCCCGGCGTCAGCACCCCCGTCCGCCGACTTTCCGGCGGCAACGTGCAGAAGGTCCTGGTGGGCCGGGAAATCGCGGCAGCGCCCACGGTGCTTCTGACGGCCTACGCCGTCCGGGGTCTGGACATCAATTCCTCCTACACCATCTACGACCTGATCAACAAGCAGAAGAAGGCCGGTGTGGCGGTTGTCTTCGTGGGTGAGGACCTGGATGTGCTGCTGGAGCTGTGCGACCGGATTCTGGTGCTCTGCGGCGGCAAGGTCAGCGGCATTGTAGAGGGTCGTGGAGCCTCCAAGCCCGAAGTGGGCATG
>OIYO01000198.1_pt1 | contig 60920 bp, 85 predicted proteins | sample 1588191 | NCBI WGS metagenome assembly OIYO01 (sample SAMN03283275) | human gut metagenome | biome: human-associated habitat; material: feces | host: Homo sapiens | place: Peru | collected 2012 | reverse complement strand
ACCCCGACCGACGGCTGGAAATATGCAACAACGTTGACCTATACGGTTGAGTAAATCAAAGAAAAAGCTATAATTCACAATCAATTATTTTGGTAATTGCGAATTATAGCTTATTTTTTTTAGACCATCATACTTTATTTGTCAAACGACGGATTGAATGCGTAGAAATTCTTTGAATTGAGTTTATCAGTTGCGATTCTCAAGCCTTCACCGAAGCGCTGGAAATGAACGATTTCTCGTTCGCGCAGGAATTTGATTACATCTCGAACATCGGGATCGTCAACAAGGCGAAGAATGTTGTCATAAGTCAGCCTTGCCTTCTGCTCGGCAGCCATGTTTTCCATGAGGTCGGCAATGGTGTCGCCTGTTGACTGCATTTCTGCGGCGGACCATGGCAAACCGCTTGCCGCTGTCGGATAAACACCTGTTGTGTGATCGACAAAATAGGTGTCAAAGCCACTGCGTTTGATCTCGTCATACGAAAGGTTCCTTGTAAGCTGGTGGACGATCGCTCCGATCATTTCAAGGTGACCGAGCTCCTCTGTGCCAATATCCGTCAGCAATCCTTTAAGCTCGGGATATGGCATAGCAAAACGCTGGCTGAGATATCTCAGCGAAGCTCCCAACTCGCCGTCCGGACCGCCAGACAGTAAAGGAATATAACTTTATGTGTGAAAGAAAAAAACAAGTCTTTTTTTTGATTTTTCATACACGATTTTGGCAATAACGGTACGTAGGGTTTCATTTTTGGCTTTTTCGCTTACCGATGCATCTGTGACTGTTCGTAAAACCTGACGTATTCTTTCGCTGAATTCATCGACGTCAATTTCTTCAGCTTTATGTGAATTTCGTTCGCGCTCAAGTTGCTTTATTGCTTTTGTGATTCTTGCCTTATTCTCACGGTACTCATCGACGGTATCTATTTCGGCGAGGAAGGCCTCTTTTGCTCTTGCAAGCCTTGCATATTCCTTTTTAATTAAAGTATCGTAATCGACCGTCTGAGTGATATTTTCGGCAGGTACAAAATTGAATTGCTTGTTATTGACGAGCCTTTCAAGGTTGGCTATTACGAGCTTATTTGCCTTGCTTATTGACAGGCAGTGAGAAGTTACACACTTGCCCGTACCTTTGGTGTAAGCGTAACATTGCATTGACGGGCAGGACGTACCGAGCATTGTCAATGTAGCTCCGCACTCGCAGCGCATAAGACCTTTTAACATCCATTCTACCTGCTGATCGGGTCGCTGATTCTTGCCGTACATTGTTTGTATCTTTGTCAGTTTTGCCTGGGTAGCGTCCCACACCTCCTGAGAGATAATCGGCTCATGAATACCGTCTACAATTACGGTACTCGGATTTGAGAAGTCTCTTAATGAGCTTGCACGGCCGTCGGTAGACCAACGAATTTTGCCGACATATACGGGATTATAAAGAATATATCTGATAGTCCGAGCTTCGAACGGATTTCCCCTGTGGGTCCTGAGACCTTTTGCAGCACATTTCAGAGCAATTTGACGCATTGGCAAACCGCTGAGAAAGTCGTTAAATATCTCTATAATGTGCGGTGCTTCGTCGGAATTTATGATATATTTGCCGTCCTGTATGTCGTAACCGTATGCCGGAGGACATAAGGCTTCACCTCGTGAGAGCTTTTCAGTCATTCCACGCTTTACTTCTGTGGAAAGATTTATGAGGTAATATTCATCCATCCACTCAATAATACGCTCGATCAGATCGCCGAAAGGGGAGTCGATAATCGGTTCCGATATACTGATGACCTGTATGCCTTTTTTACGTAGGATGTTCTTGTAAACAATGCTTTCCTCCTGGTTTCGGGCAAATCGTGAGAATTTCCATACAAGAATGGCGTTGAACGGAGGCTCTTTCTCTTTGGCAAGAGCGATCATACGGTTGAATTGTGTCCGCTTGGTAGCCGTCTTTGCGCTGATACCGTCATCGAAGAAAATAAGCTCTTCCGGCACTTCAATATTGTTTTTCTTTGCATATTCTCTGATGAGCTTCTTCTGAGAATCGGGAGAATATTCGTCCTGACGCTCGGAGGAAACTCTGATATATGCAGCTGCTGTTGTCATAAAAAACACCTGCTTTATTTTTGAGTAAATTAAACTTGCAAAAACGAAGCAGATGTGATAATATATTTACGCAATCTGCTCCTTTTTAATGTGTATGTGTGTGGATTGTATCTTTTGCCGTTCGGTGTTCCAGCACCGGGCGGCGTTTTTTATTTTAGCTTCTTTACTTCTGTTTTTGCTTTTTTTTCGGTTTCTTTGATCGCTTCAAGGTATGACTGCTCAACGGGGGAGAGATTGTCTCGTTGATATTTGCGATATTCTTTTTCGGCTTTTTCGAGAGCCTGTGTGTGGCTTATTCTGCCCGAACCTGTGAGAATATCCCTGTTGCCGGAAGTAAGAACAGCGTCAAGCTGTCGGATATAATCTTTCATATACATCGGTCTGTGTTCGATGGCGTTGATTTCTGCCAAGTCAAAGTAACCGGAAACGAGGTTGTTTAAAACTCTTAATTCGTCCTCAGAGAGGTAATTTTTAGCAACCTTTGTATCGCTTAAAACAGGAAAATCACCTTTAAATGAGGTTAGTCCCATAAACGGCTTTTCTGCGTCTGCACGTTCATATATTACTTCTGCGGCGGTGTGACCGTGCGTGGCATAGTGCAATTTATTTTGAACTATTTTGAAAAATTGAACGGATTCGTCGCTTTTGGGGTCATAGTCAATACTTGTTGCATACAAATCTAAAACCTGTCTGTAAAGAACTTTTTCCGAAGAACGAATGTCACGGATTCTGGCAAGCAACTCTTTCCAGTAATATCCGCCGCCGACGGATTTAAGCAAATCATCATTCATCGAAAATCCTTTAACAAGGTATTCTTTCAAAATGCCGTTTGCCCAAATGCGGAATTGTGTGCCACGTAAGGATTTTACACGGTAGCCGACAGAAATAATGACATCAAGACTGTAGTATTCTACATCATATGTTTTACCGTCTGCTGCAGTTGTTGCATTTTTTGCAACAACTGAATTTCTATCCAATTCGCCTTCATCAAAAATATTTTTTATATGTCGTGAAATTGTTGATTTATCTCTTTGGAAAAGCTCTGCCATTTGAGACTGATTAAGCCAAACGGTTTCATTTTCAATTTTTACGTCAATATGTGTTAATCCGTCATCAGATTGATAGATGATGATGTCGCCGTTATTATCTGACATATTGAACACCTCTTTCTTCCCGTTTGCCAGCCCTGGGTAGAGAAACGGATTTTACCGTCTTACACTTTCATTTTTTGCTTTAATTTGGTCGAATTTGACCAAATTAAAGTCTGTGCTATTTGGATATATGACTGATATGTAAAGAATCTTCTGAGGCATCCTCTTTACACCTTGTTGCAAGACCGTCGATGTGTTCGTTAAGACTGGGTTTAATTGAATTCCATAATGGATCAAGAATGAAATCAATTCCTTCACGTCTTGCATGTTTTGCTGCGGGGACAAAGTCGCTGTCTCCGGCAATCAGAATGATTTGATCAACCAATTGCTTATGTGCTAAAGAAGCGATATCCAATCCTATACGCATATCAACACCTTTTTGCATTATATCAAGAATAAAATCATCTTGTGTTAAATCATTTACAGCAATTTCGCCACGCAAAAGTCTATTTAATGATTTTGATTTAAGATTATATCCACTTCCACTTTCAAGAAGCTCACCCATTCTTAAAGCGACCTTACGCTTTTTAGTTAAACATTTAAAGAAATCATTTGACCAAGTGTACATTTCGGTCGTTTTCATATCAATGTTTTTTTGTGTTAATGGATTAAAGATAACTGTATCGTATGGCTTACAGTCATAGTAAAAAATTCTATATAAATAGTGTTCGTTTTTTGAACCTTTCTTGTCTTTATAATGTCTTTCACAATACTCTATAAGCTCATCTGCTCGTTGCTGTGGCGTTTTTTTACCAAAAAGTTTTAATGCCCTTTTACGATAGAAGCCACCGTCAACAAGAATTGCTGTGCGAATAATCATTGCAAACATCCTTTCAAATAAAAAAGCTCCAGACCTCAACACATCCCCTATACCCGGGAGGTTTACTATCTGGAGCTATAATTAACATGTGTAACCGTAGTTACACTATTATAATATTCCCAAAAGGTTTAAAAGTCAAGCGGAAATTCTCCAGAACATTCATTTTTGTTAATTTTGACTAATTTTATACAAAATTATAAATTGTTATTTTCGCCACCGAGCGGCGTTTTTACTTCTATTGATGCGAAAATAAATCACAAATCAGTCTTTCGGGTAGGTGTCAAAGGTTTCATTTGTTGAAATGTCGATTACGGAGATTTCAAGAGGATTTTTGTCTTGAGATATGACCTGATAGAAAGCAACAGCGATTTGAATATTGAGCATTGCAAAGCTATCCATATTTTGGTTATAGGCGTTTTTATCAACATAAACGGATATTTTGCTTAAACTGTTGTTATAACCGATTTTCTTTACTGAGGGGTAGTTACCGCTTGTAACGATTTCATTTAATGTTTGAATGGTGCTTTCCTTTGTTTCGGCAACTATTTTGTTGTATGCACTCTTTTTAATGGTATATGTAACCGAACCGTCATCATTAACTTTTACCGCAGTATAACCGTTGGCTTTTTCCTTCTCGGTGAGCTCGTTTGACGGCTTCGTCTGTGAATCGGTATAAAACGATGCCGGGAAAGTTATATCAACAGTTAAAAGGTTATTATCAACCCAGTCGTCCTGCACGAGATTTTCGCTTTTGGAGTTTTTTGCAGTGTCTGTTGTCGGCTTGTTCAATTCTCCGAAAATGAGAATACCAGCCGAAGCAATAATTGTTATGCTCCAAATCAACACTATTGTGATAATAAATTTTTTGTCTATCGGTTTTTTCATAATTGTTTCCTCTTATAATTCAATCTTCTCGTTGCTTGCAATATTATTTTGATTATAGCTTTTTGTTGCAGATTTCAAGCGGTAAACATCGTTTTGCATGGGTTCCAGCAATAAGTTTTTTACTTCTCCGTCTTTTCCTTTATATACCACGGATAAGAACGTTTTCTTTGAAACAACTTTTTTTGTCTTTGCTCGACCGCCAAACGCCGCACCTACAGCACCAAGCATAAGTCCTCCGGCCAGAGCACCGCCGGCAGAAGAAACAATTTGTTTTTGGATGTTCTTACTTTTATCAACAACAACAGAGATAATGCGTTCCTTAGGTATAGAAAATTCTGTACCGACAGATTTACAAAGAATGCAGTTTGACTTCAGATATAGAGAACATTTTGTCCCGGTTGGAATAGGAAGACCCTCAACCACTGTTGTTTTAAAATAGTCTCTGAATGCTGTTGCTTTATAGGTAGTTTCTTGAGCATATTGTGCTACAGCAGCCGGTGTAATTTTTTGTGGAATATCTGTTTTATTAGATGTCTTAATGTCGTTTTGTTCGGGCTCCGAGGGAACGGTTTCTATTGACTGAATCGTCGGAGCTTTGTCAATTTGTATCTCACCCTCATGGAGATAAGCCGGAACAGCACTCAACTCGGCACTTAATGTCTTAAATTGCCTACCGTTTTTTATCAGCCCTCTGATTAGAAAAACATCCGGAATTACACACAAAATAACGGGAATCAGCACAGATAAATCTTCATTAACTATCAATAAAAGAAGAATTTGGGTTAAAACAAATCCTGTAAGCCAAATACTAAATAATACAATCTTAATGGTTACTTTAGTCTTTTCTTTCATAATGATCCTCTTTTCCGCATTTTTGACAAAACATAATTTTTTTCTCCTCTTTTTTGAATTATTTATCACACCGCAAGGCGGTTATGAACTAAAGCTAATCAATTTCTCTTATAAGCAGCCTCGGCACGCCGATAACACGGCAGTGTTCGAGGTCTTCGTTTTCTATGGTTTCGGGCTTATATAGCGGATTGAGCGGCACAAGGCGCAGCCAATCCTCGCCGTGAACAAACTCGATCTTTTTCAACGTGGCGCACTCATCTTCATAGATGATAGCACCGATATCGCCGCTTCGGTCAAGTGTAGTTTGCCTTAAAATAAGGACTGTGTCGCCGTCCTGATATAAAGGATACATCGAATCGCCGTGTACCTTTAATACCATATAATCGGTTTTAGGTCTGCCTTTTAAATAGCTTGTCGGAACTTCAACCGTGTCACCGCTCCAATCTTCGTTGGCAACGCAGTTATATCCTGCGGCTATTTCTCCGATAACGGGAAATGTTACAACATCGTCCGTTACGGTAGGGGAAACGAGCTTGTATTCTTTCTCCATCGGCACGTCGGCACCCATAAGCCATGCTATAGATACATTTAATGTTTTGGCAAGCCTGTCAAGATTTTCTTGCGTTGCCTTATATGCACCCTTTTTATATTGGCTTATTGCACCCTCATTTACTTGAGATAATCTTGCCAGCTCAGCGGCAGACATTTTTCTTATGGCTAACGCCTCTTTCAATCTGTCTTTAAATTCAGCCATGTAATCACCTCTGGTAGATTTATAATATCACAAATATTTAGATATTTCAAGAAAAACTTTAAAAATTTAAAAGTTTTTTTCAAAAAGCTATTGACTTTAGATATCTATAGTGATATAATCTATCCATACCAAGGAGGTGAACACAGTGAGTAAGCAAAAGAAAAACGGTCGCAAGAACCCCACCACTACCGAAAAGGTGCTTCTTGCAACCGCCATAATACAGCTTATCTCAACGGTTGTTGAAATAATCAACAAACTGTTATCGGGATAAGCGCAGGGGCGAAAGCCCCTGTATGGTTATCATATATTATTTTGCTCTCATTGTCAATATATAAAGAGGTGCTATTTATGGAAAAAGTATCGTTATTGCTTGATATAGCTGTAATTATCGGCGATATCGCAGTCATTTTGATGATTTTAAGGAGGTGGAAAGAGTGAACTATGTTTACGATTATTCCAAGCTTCTCGGTCGGCTGCGTGAGAAGAAGATCACGCAGTCAGAGCTTGCCGGAAGATTGGGAATAAGTGATACATCTCTTAATCTCAGTCTTAACAATAAAAGACCGTTTAAACAGTCTGAGATTAGCGGTATTTGCGATTGTCTTGCTATTCCCGATGAGTGTATCGACACTTATTTTTTTGCACGCTGACTATAGATATCTATAGATAAACAAACGTAATAAAAAGCTTTTTACACGAAGTACAAATCGGACGGCGTGGATATTACAAATGAAATATCGATTTTATACAATATGTCAAAAAATAGGATTTTTGTAAAAAGGTGTTGACTTTTGGTTAATTAGGCTCCGCCTAATTAGGCTTTATAATATAACCAAGTTAAGCGCAACGGCTTAACAAATAAAGCCAGGGAGGTCAAGACGATGCAAAGGCAAAAGAAAAGCCGCAAGGACTTCAAGGAGGTGAGGATATGACGAAAAAAATTAAGCTTCTGCTTAAAGAAAAAGGAATATCACAAACCGAGCTTGCCGAGAATGTGGGCGTTTCACAAGCGATGATAAGCTACATTGTAAAGGGGTTCAAAGCTCCGTCGGTGACTTTGCTGAAACGCATTTCCGATTATCTCGGCGTAACGATGGACGAACTCGTACAATAATGCCGCGTAAACGCAAGAACAGGAGGTCACTATGAATTACCCTGAACATACACATCGCAAAAGAGGACTTCAAACGGCGCAGGTTGTTCAAGTTATACGAACCGAATCAGTAATCGGAACAGGCGAAGAAAATGACCCTTGCCGAAGAGTTGTTGAATACTTCACATTCAAAGGAAAGAAAATCGGAACGGTTGATGTTCAAGATTTGTATGAAGTCTATACAGAACAGGAATAATTTACTTTCGCTCGATTTGAAGGGCTTTTTCTACAAGCAACTCGCATTCTATAAATGAGACCATTGTTTTTAGAAAATCTTTAAGGTTGGAAACATCATAGTTATTATGCTTACGGATATAATGTGCTTCATCATTGCCAAGCCAAGCACATCGTTCTGCAAGAACCTTTATCTTGGGGTTATCGATTTTTTGCAGTATAGCGGTGCTTAATGGCATCTTAGATATTTTTTCTATCTCATTAGGTTTCATTTTAATTAAATAGTCTTTAACAAGAAATTCCAGAGCTTTTCGATATCCAAGACCGCATATCTCATTCAAATTACTTTTTTCAGCGTAAAGAGCTTCGTTATAGATATCAACAAATTTGGGTGATAATTGTTCTATTTCAGGCTGAAAACTTTCTTTACGAATTGTTTTAGGTGCTAAATCAAACAACTGAGAATTTAAAGTTTCTCCGTTATGAACCTTTGAATTATAAATAGCGAGAAAACTTTTTCCACAATTATTACAGTGATATGTGACATAAGTTTGATATGCAAGAATTGTATTGTTGTCAGTGTCATATTGAGGTGCACGATGTGCAAATATATATTTCCCGCCAAAAGAAGCATTGCACATGGGGCATTCTTTTGGGGCAACAACGTATTCCTCAAAATTTCCATTATATTCAATATCCTTGTATTGAATTCTAACTTTCATATGATATCACCTTTTCTGCTTTTTGAAAATTATATCATATAAAAAAGGTAAACGCAAGAACAGGAGGTCGCTATGAATTCTGATCTACTCAAACAATTAAGAAAAGAGGCTGGATTAACTCAATCTGATATGGCGCAAAAGCTGGGTTATAAACATAAGACCGGATATCAAGCACTTGAATCAGGTACGGTGAAAACGGAAGTGAATACGGCTTTTAAGATTAAGGATATTTTGAAAATGAAAGATGAAGAGTTTGATGCCGTCTTTCTTGACAAGTCATTAGCTGTTGAACCGTACATTGAAATTCCCGAAGCAAAGCCTGCTGATAAAGAAACAGAGCTTGAGCAGCTTGAAGCTGTGCTCCAAGAAACAAAAAAGAGCTATATACAAGGCATACAGCTCGGATTGAGTATCTCGGCATTGATTATTTCTGTCATTGCTTTATCAATGCAAATATGGAGGTGATTCTGAATGTTACAGTCAAAAGAAAGAGAACTTCTCGTCAAGCAGTTGGAGCTGTTATCCGAGAAGTCCGCAAAGACAAAATCAACATTGAAGTTTGCTATCTTAACAAGGCTTATGGTTGACCTGTCTCTTGCACTATGTTCTGCATACAAGTAGTGAATGAGGTTCAGTTATGCAATCACCAAATTATAACCACTTTACAGGCAAAAAGAAGCCGATACAAACACAACGGCGAAAGTTCGGCAAGGTAAAAAACACACGCACACATAAAAACAAGTATTCTCATTTTTCAAAGGCTGAGGATATCAAGAAAAAGAGAATATATAGCAAGTGAAATTATTTCACGTTATCAAGGAGTGTCAATTATGAAAAACAGTAATCACACTCAGAACGGCAAGAATAGGACAATTTTACACACACATACACATTAAATATATGACGAAAGGAGCGTGTTAATATGGCCGGAGAATTGACCTGTTACAACATTCTTATCAAAGAGGACGGAACGGAAGTACCGTTCGACGATCTCACGGAAGAAGAAAGAGCGGATTTCGCCGAGCGTGCCGGTCAGAAAATGGCCGAAGCGTTTCAGGACTGGTTTTCAAGACACCCCGAAGAATTCTGAGGGGCAACACGGACAAGCATTGAGAGGAGCTTTTAAATGGAAAAGTTTATACATAAGCACATTTATTACATTGCCGCTACCTTGATTTTTTTGATAGGTCTTGTGGGCGGAATACTTATAGGAAGCATAACAGGACAAGCCGTACCCGAAAGCAAAACAACGGCAGTTTCCGATGAAGCAGATCACATTGTATCTGTTATGCTGTCGGACAAGCCGAAAAGTCTCGGAGAGTTCAAGCTGACGGCATATTGCACCTGCTCGAAGTGCTGTGATGAATACGCTGACGGTTATACAGCAACAATGACCGAAGCTACGCCCGGAAGAACAATAGCGGTTGATCCCGACGTAATTCCTTACGGAACAAAGGTAATTATCAACGGTAATGTGTTTGTTGCCGAGGACTGCGGCGAAGCAATCAAGGGCAACCGAATTGATGTTCTCTGCGCTTCACACGAGCTTGCAGAACAGTTCGGTGTTCAATATGCGGAGGTTTACATTGCAAACGAATAAGGCTCGCTTGAGCCTTATATGAAGGCGTAGTCAAACGGTAAGACAACAGACTTTGACTCTGTGATTGTGGGTTCAATCCCCGCCGCCTTTGCCAAACCCATAGAAAACCCTCTGGATTGTTACCTCCATATATTTTTCATTCTTTCCATTTTATTAACTCAGAGGTTTGGAACGGACACCGATACAAGTACAGTAAAAAGGGCATTCGGTTGACGGCTCGGAACAGACGAGCAACACGGGAACGTATTTCAACGGCAGAAAGTTCGCTATATGGACAGATGTGAGTTCGACTCTCACCGTTCCCGCTTGGGTGTTTTCCCATTTTTCCCCTTTCATAAATGATGAGCCACGACGGATGTGAATATATCATTGCTCTCGGAATCCGTGCGGTGAAAATCCGCAATATTTTTAGAAAAGGAGGTCAGAACGATGCAGCTTATATCAATGGTTGAAAGAATTCTCGGAGATGAACCGGGTGTTGAAGAATTCACCGATGCTTTTAACAAGGCTCAGCAGAAGCTTCACAGAATTATTCAGCGTGAGGGCTCCGACGGCGGACTTCGTTTCGGCGGCAGTTATTTTGCACAGCTTATAGCTGAGCAGATAACAGAAAAGAGAGCCTCCGATTTAACAGAAGCTCTCTACAAAAGCAAAAGGCGCACTGCTCACACAGATACGCCCCACATCACATTGACTATTGTATCACTTAATGAACGATAAGTCAAGTAAAGAAAGGATGAAAATTTTGTCAGAAGTAATTGAAACCACTGCGGAACAGATTGTTGATGTTCCGACAGGTAATGATTTAATGGCGGTTACTCAACTGCCGGTTATCACAGAACAGCTCGAATCGCTTACAAATGTAATCAAGGCGAAAGTCGATTATGCACTCAGTCTCAGCGTCACTGAAGAGTCATATCGTGAAATTAAGAGCATAAGAGCTGATCTGAACGCAGATTACAACGACCTTGAACAGCGCAGAAAAACGATCAAAAAAGCTATCAATGCACCGTATGAGGCGTTTGAAGATGTCTACAAGAGATGTGTTACACAAAACTTTAAGCCTGCAATTGACGAGCTGGGTTCCCGTATTTCAGAGGTTGAAGCAGGTTTAAAGGAAGAAAAGAAGCAAAAGGTTCTGCAATATTTCAATGAGTATTGCGAGTACAAAAACATTGATTTTGTTTCGTTTGATTCGTTGGGATTAAAAATCAATATGTCGGGCAGCTTGAAATCTCTTAAGACTGCTGTTACAGAGTTTATCGACCGAGTTTCAGATGATCTTGAAATGATTAAGGCCCAGGAGCATTCGGCAGACATTCTTGTTGAATATAAGAAGTCTCTGAATGTGTCACAAGCAATCCTTACGGTACAGAACAGGATAAAAGCTATCGAAGCGGAAAAGGCAATGATGGCAGAGCGTGAAGCAGCTATGAGAAGTGCTGAAGAAGCCGCCGCAAAGGTTGATGAAGTCCTTGAAGAAATTGAACAGGACGAAGCATTTGAGGCTCCCGAACAGCTTCAGATGCCGACAGAAGAACATGTCGAAGAAGCACCGAGAAAGAAATATACGGTTGCGTTCAAGTATTCGACATACGACCTCAATTCAATCAGAGAAATCAAAAACATAATGGAAAGGAACGGAGAATATGAACAACTCTAATGCGGTTGCAGCACCGCAGAAACCAAAATTCAGCGTGGCTATATCTACCGACAAATACCGTAAGCTCATAAATAATACCCTCGGCGATCCGAACAGAGCAAGACGCTTTGTTGCCGCTATTTCCTCAGCGGTTGCCGTAAATCCTGCTTTGCAGGAGTGTGAGGCAGGCTCGATACTTTCGGGAGCACTTCTCGGTGAAAGTCTTAACCTCTCACCGTCGCCGCAGCTCGGGCAGTATTATCTTGTGCCGTTCAAAAGCAAGGCGAAGAAAGACCGTGAAGGACGTATTATATCCCCCGAATGTACCAAAGCGCAGTTTATTCTCGGCTATAAGGGATATATTCAGCTTGCAATCAGAAGCGGTCAGTACACCAAAATCAATGTTATTGAGGTAAAGGAAGGCGAGCTTGTTCACTTCGATCCGATAACGGAAGATGTTGATTTGAAACTCATTGATGATTACGAAGCAAGAGAAAAAGCTCAGACTGTCGGTTATTGTGCGACGTTCCAATATCTTAACGGTTTCCGCAAAACGATATATTGGAGCAAAGAAAAGATGCTTTCTCATGCCGATAAATTCAGCCCTGCGTTTTCAAAGGAAAGCTACTACAAAATACAGAACGGTCAGATTTCTGACAGGGATATGTGGAAGTATTCTTCATTCTGGTACAAGAACTTTGACGATATGGCAAAGAAAACAATGCTTCGTCAGCTCATCAGCCGTTGGGGTGTAATGAGCATTGAAATGATTACCGCCTTTGAAAACGATAACAAAGAGATTGAAACTACGGCGAACGGCGATTTTGTTTCATCTGAAACTGAACCAACAGAAACACCGGCATTAAATTCACAGCCGGAGGTGACAGAGGTCGAGGAACAGGTTGACCTCAACAGCCTTGATTAAATATAACATCATTTCCACAGGCTCAAAGGGCAATGCAGTCATTATAGAAAAGGCCATACTGATTGACTGCGGTGTAGGTTTTAAAGCCTTAAAACCGTTTTATTCGGATCTGAGATTGGTGCTGTTAACACATATTCATTCGGATCACTTCAACAAGCGGACAATCAGACGTTTAGCGGCAGAAAGGCCGACGTTGCGCTTTGCTTGTTGCAGATGGCTTGTTGAACCCTTGACAGCCTGTGGTGTGTCAAAAAATAACATTGACATTTTGGAGTTTAACAGACTGTACGGATACGGCCTGTGCAACGTTATCCCCGTTCCACTCGTTCACAATGTCCCGAATTGCGGTTGGAAAATACATTTTGCTAAGAAGGGCAAGATGATATATTGCACCGACACGAACAACATGAACGGCATTATGGCTCTTAATTATGACTTGTTTATGGTTGAAGCCAACTACGATGAAAACGAAATAGAAGAGAGAATCCGTCAGAAGAAGGAAAACGGCGAATACGCCTACGAACTCCAAGTGATAAAGAACCATTTATCAAAACAAAAATGTGATGATTTCATATACCGTAACATCGGGCCTAACGGCGGTTATGTTTATATGCATCGGCACATAGACAAAGAGGTGAACGGCATTGATAACGACAGCGAAAATACTCAAGGTAGTTGATAATCAGCTTATATTGGCACCGGATGCAGACCTTTCAAGAGAAATTGCAAAGAAGCATATAGGAAAGGTTGAAATTCGTTTGAACGATGGAAGAACGATATCCAACGAACAGCGCAAGAAGATTTTTGCGATTGTCAGAGATATCGCTATTTGGAGCGGACACGAGCCTGAGTACATAAGAGCTTTTTTAACCTGGGATTTTTGCTTAAAGTCGGGTGTCGATGCCTTTAGCTTATCAGATGTCGATATGACAACAGCAAAGGATTTCATAACATATTTGATTAACTTCTGCTTTTATAACGATGTTCCGACAAAGGACACGCTTCTCAATCAAACTGACGATATCGGGAAGTATCTGTATATGTGCCTTGAGCATCGTAAATGTGCAATCTGCAACAAGCCTGCGGAAGTTCATCACGTTGACCGTATCGGAATGGGCAGAGACCGTGAAAAGATAGTTCACGTCGGACTTAAAGCAATAGCTTTATGCCGAGAGCATCACGATGAAGCTCATCTCCGAGAGAAAGATCTCTTCAAAGAGTATTTTGTATACGGTATCAAGCTGGACGAATATCTTTGTCGCTTTCTTAATCTCAATACCAAGAAAAGGCGGTGATCGTGTGGCTCGTCCCATAAAGGACGGGGTTGATTATTTTCCCAAAGATACCGATTTCTATCAAGATGATAAGGTAAGGTTGTTAAGGGCAAGATTTGGGCCCAAAGGGATGTATCTGCTCGATTACATCCTCTGCGAGATATATGGCAAAAATGGATACTATATGGAATGGAATGAAAACAAGTGCTTCTTAGTGTCAGACGGTGCGGGTTGTGCTTGTGATTCCGGATTTGTTCAAGAGTTTATAACCGGGTGCCTCCAATGTGCTTTCTTCGATGAAAGCGTGTTTAACGCGTTTGGTGTATTAACGTCTTTGGGTATCCAGCGCCGCTATATAAAAATGCTCAAATGGCGTGAAAAAGTTAAATTGATTTCAGAGTATTGGCTTGTTTCAAAAGAGGATTTTGAAACGATTTCTGCCAACACTCTTAAAAAAGTTGACTTTTTAAGTATTTCCCAACAGGGAAACCCTCAAAAACAACAGGGAAACCCCAAAAAACAAGAGGAAAACTCACAAAGTAAAATAAATAAAAATAAAGTAAATAAAAGTAAAGTAAATAATATTAGCTCGGAGCAAGTCGAGCTTGCAACCGAGCCGACAATAATTGCTTTACCGATGATTGACGGTAATGATTATCCTATATGCCAAAGTCAAATTGATGATTGGGCGGACGTTTTCCCAGCAGTAGACATATTGGCAGACCTAAAGAGGATGAGAGCTTGGCTAAATGCCAATCCGACAAAGCGGAAAACTCCGAGAGGGATAAAAAGGTTCATTGTGACTTGGTTATCAAAAACTCAAGACTCGGGAGGTACAAGAGGATACAGACCGAAACCGTCATATGATAAGACTGATCCGGCAGCTTATACCGGAGAGGATGACAGCGAGGCGTTTTTAAGATATGCGAGAGAATTGGAAAACACGTAAAAAGATATGTTCTGTTTGCGGCAATGAATATACACAAAGATTTGTTCCTTACATAAATCTTTGGTGCGGCGAATGCGACTGTGTTATCAACCAAAGAAGAGCAGATGAACAGAAATGGCACGAGGCACAACGTCAACGCAAGATTGAAAGGAATATTCGTAACAGCAATATTCCAAGATTATATGACGAAAGTACATTTGAAACCTTTGAGATGAGACCCGAGCTCAAAAGGGCAATTGACATATCAAAGAAATATGCAGAACTTTTTCCAAAATTAAAAGAAAACGGCAAAGGGATATTGTTTATCGGCAATACGGGCAGCGGTAAAACACACCTTGCGATTGCTATTGCACATGAAGTTCTTAGACAAGGCTATACCGCCAAATTTACTTCTCTGACAAATATAATTGCACAAACAAATTGTGCAGACGATTACGGAAGAACGGAAGCGGAGACGATTATGTCACTTTCAAAGTGCAGTTTGCTTATTCTTGACGATATATGCGTAACAAATGTCAGCGACAGATGGAAAAGGGTTTTGTTTACGATCATTGATAACCGTGTCAATGATGTCAAACCTACGATCTTCACCTCAAACATTTCAAACGCCGGGGAAATAAAAACGCTGCTGAATGAACAAATCTATGACAGGATAACAGGCAGCTGCACCACTATAAATGTGACTGCCGAATCCTACAGAAGAAAGAAGAGATAAATTGACATACGATGATTTTTTAAACAACAAAGTCTGCATTGCTGAGGACAGTGGCTTTGACGTTGCAGACGATGAAATAAATCCAAATTTAAAACCGCACCAGAGAGAAGCTGTCAAGTGGGCGTGCAAGGGCGGCAGACGTGCATTGTTCGAGTCTTTCGGTCTCGGAAAGACGGTACAGGAACTTGAATTCTGCCGACTGGTGTTAAAGCATGAGGGCGGTCGAGCACTGCTTGTTTTGCCGCTTGGTGTTAGGCAGGAGTTCACACATGACGCCGTAAATCTACTCGGTATTGATCCTCCGAAGTACGTACGAACAATGGACGAGATTGAAAACTGCAACGATGAAATATGTATGACTAATTATGAGCGTGTCCGTGACGGTGACATTGACCCGAAATGTTTCTCATGCGTTTGCCTTGATGAGGCGTCGGTTTTGCGCTCATTCGGCTCAAAAACATATCAGATGTTTCTGCCAAAATTCAAGGGCATTAAGTATAAGCTTGTCGCAACAGCAACACCCGACCCGAACAAATACAAAGAGATAATACATTATGCCGGATATCTTGAGGTTATGGACACCGGACAGGCTCTAACAAGATTTTTCAAGCGTGACAGCACTAAGGCGAACAACCTTACGCTTTATCCACACAAGGAACAGGAGTTTTGGCTGTGGGTGTCATCGTGGGCGCTGTTCCTTAATTCCCCGGCTGATCTCGGATTTGATTCAACAGGATATGATTTGCCGCAAATGGATATACGGTATCACAAGCTGACATCGGAAATCAGATATCAGACTGATCGCAGAAACGGACAGGTAGAATTTGAACTTGATGCGGCGCAAGGGCTTACACAGGCGGCGAGAGAAAAGCAGGATAGCCTTGAAGCTCGTATATCTTGTATGAAAGAAATTGTTGACAGCGCACCGAACGACCACTTTATTTTATGGCACGACCTTGAAAGTGAGCGAAAAGCAATCAAGAAAGCTCTGCCGGAAGCAGTTGAGGTTTATGGTTCGCAGGATCTCGACATCAGAGAGAAAAACACAATTGACTTTTCAGAGGGCAGAATCAGACTTCTTGCAACAAAAAAAATAATCAGCGGTTCGGGCTGTAATTTTCAGAAACATTGCCACAGAGCGATTTTTGTCGGCATAGACTACAAGTTCAATGATTTTATCCAGGCAATACATAGAATTTACCGTTTCTTGCAGACAGAGAAGGTCATTATTGACATTATCTACACTGCAAATGAGCAAAGCATACTTGACGAGCTGCTTGCGAAGTGGGACAGATTTAATTATCAATCTCGGCAGATGTCCGAGCTTGTCCGTAAAAATGGTATAAGCCATAAAGTCATTATGGAGAAAATGAGAAGGTCAAAAGGAGTGAAAAGAGTGGAAGTCAAGGGTGAAAGATTTACGGCGGTCAATAATGATTGTGTTGAAGAAACGAAGTCAATGCCGGAGAACTCGGTTGATTTGATCCTCAGCTCAATCCCGTTTTCAAATCACTATGAATACACACCGAGTTACAACGATTTCGGACACAATTCCGATAATGATAAATTTTTTGAGCAGATGGATTTCCTTACGCCGGAGCTTCTCAGGATTTTAAAGCCAGGAAGAATTGCGGCGATCCACGTCAAAGACAGAATTCTTTTCGGCAATGCAACCGGTTACGGAATGTCGACGGTTGATCCTTTCAGCGATATGACAGTTATGCATTTCACGAAACACGGCTTCCTCTATATGGGCAGAATTGTAGTTCTAACGGACGTTGTCAGAGAAAACAATCAGACTCGCCGCCTCGGTTGGACCGAGCAGTGCAAAGACGGCACCAAGATGGGCATAGGTTGCCCCGAATATGTATTGTTATTCCGAAAACTTCCGACAGATACGACAAAAGCTTATGCAGATATACCCGTCACAAAAGATAAGACAAATTATACCCGTGCACAGTGGCAGCTTGACGCACACTCTTTTTACCGTTCGAGCGGAGATCGCTTGTTGACAAAGGAAGAAATCAAAAAAATGAGCGTTAAGGATATCCAAAAAGCATACAAAAAGCAGTCAATGTCTAATGTCTATGATTTTAATCAGCATGTTGCAATGACCGAAGCTCTCGATGATGACGGCAAGCTCCCGGCAACATTTATGATGATGCCGCCTGCTTCGTGGTCGGATCAGATATGGGACGATATCAATCGTATGCGTACGCTTAACACGTCTCAAAGTCAGCGCCGTAAAAATCTGCACGTTTGTCCGCTTCAGCTTGATATCGTTGAAAGAATAATCAACAGATATTCCAACGAAGGCGACCTTGTCCTTGACCCGTTCGGCGGACTTATGACGGTACCGTACACGGCTGTAAAGATGAACCGCCGAGGATACGGAATTGAGCTTAACGCTGATTATTTCCGTGACGGCGTCGGATATCTCAAAAGCGCCGAAGAGCAGTGCGACACGCCAACTTTATTTGATTTTATAGGCGAGGGAGCGTGAATGTAATTTAGTGATATACAGTTCAAGCCAAAAATATTTAAAAGCACATTGAGAGGAGAAAAAATAATGGCTGATTGTAACAAAACTATTGATTTTTTAAGAGAATATGCACGGATGCACGGGAAACAAAAGGCAAAGAAGGACAAGAAGAAAATGTATTGTGAAGACTGTCCTCTTGCTGATCTCAGAGCAAGATGTTACTCGAATTGTATCCAGGCAATGCTAAAATTTCCTAAAGACGCAATTCAGATTGTGCAGAAATGGAGTGATGAACATCCAAGAGAAACAATGCTTGAACATTTAAAGAAACAACACCCAAAAGTACAGTTAGATGAAGATAACGTTCCACCATTTTGTCCGTCAAGTATAGGCTATGAAGAAGATCATAGCTGTGATAAGGATTGCATTAAATGTTGGAACAGGCCTTATATGGAGGAGAATGACAGATGAATAACCTTATATCAGAAGCCAATGACTTGTTAATGGCGGCGGGAATTGAACAGAACCCCGAATTACTCAGAAAGGCAATTAACAAAATTTCAGTGCAGATTTCACAGGCGTTAATGCCGCTCAATCCAATGAATTTGCCATTTGTTACAGCGGTTCTTTTGAGTTATACAGAGCTTCTTGAAAAGCAACTCAAACCGGATCAGTATGAAGCCTTTTTTGCAATGAGACTGATTATGAAAGACGGTGCCGAAAAATACACGTTTAAAGTACCGATAGCCGATATAAGAGGTGAATAACAATGTCGGATGTAATTAACTTGTTTGACTGTGACAAAGACTTTAAAGTGCTTGCGGTTGAACGCATAAATGAGGAACAGAAAGAATTTAAAGGCGATAAGTACGGAAATGCGGTATATACATACGTTGCAAATTCGCTTAGAGATTTCTGCAATCAAGATGAGCGTTTTGCAGAAGCTGTTGTTAAGAGCAACAGAGGATTCGAGGAATGTATTAAAAGCATAATGAAGGGCTGCGGTAATGCAATCTCCGATATCGAAGTCTACCGTAGGGCGGCAAAGTTTTTCTTTCCGGACAGCGAAGTGAGCTTCGTTATGACGATTAAACTCGGCGAGTTCCCGACGGAAAAATATCTTTCTCAAAAGAGTGCTGTGAAGAATGAGCCAAAAGGCTGTCAGCAAAAGAAGCCCGAACCTAAGCAAAAAGCAAATGCAGAGAAAAAGAAAGATCAAAATATAATTCAGCTTTCTCTCTTCGGCGAGGTGTGAATTATGCTGAACAAAAATGAGCTTAAAAAAATTCCTCTTTGCCCGATTCCGAAAATCGGCAAAAAGGAATTGAAAGACACAAAATTTGTCACCGCAGTAAAGGTCGTCGAAAATCCAAAATGCGGACAAATCTTTGTTGCCGATAATTATAGCATTGATGATAACAAATTGCAAGTAAGATTTTTTGCAGACAGAAAGAACAGCATAGTTTATAAAGTTAAGTCGGATCAATGGGTAGACAAATATTTGACCCCGATGTTTACCGACAAAAACAATTCGTACCGATCTTGCGTTTCGGCTGCGGTCAATGAAGATATTGAAACTGCAAAACGTTTTTTCGACAATCAGTCCGAGTACTTTTATATGTCAAAAACCGGGTGGCAATATTACACTACCCACGGCATAATTGCGGTTATTGACGGAGCGATCCAAAGGCGAAAAGCAGAGAAAAGGCAAGAGGCAAACGACAGAGCGGAGGGCTTGTTTGAAGAAAGACGGCACTGGTTCCCGAAGTATAACGACAAGGTAAAAAAATTCTGCAATAATGTCGCTTTTAAAGAAACCTACATATTTTTCTCAAACAAAGGTTCGGATCATACACGGGAATGCACCTGCACACGATGCGGTAAATCGTGGACAACAACAGAAAATGTCAAGCACAAGTCAGAAACAGCATGCCCAAAGTGCAAAAGCAAGGCTTTGTGGTGGGCAGTACGATATGAACACTGCATAAGAAATATAACAACCATCGTGACGCCTTACAAAAAGGCAAATCAGCTCATTTTACGTTGGGCGGTAGTAGCAAGACGGTTCTCAGGGCAAAAGCCTTTAATCGCCTTTGAGGACGACGCTTACACGTTTTACCTGAACGAAAAAGGCAAACAGAAAATAGTGTCATATTTCAAAACCAACAGTTATTATGCAAGCGGAGAGTTCACAAAGGCTTTTATCAATCAAACTTGCCGCCATGATGCCTATGTTTATACCGGAGATTTGAAACGGACATTCAGCTATAAGTATTACAATGTTAATTTTTCGGAAGTGTTAAAGGCCCAAAACAGTCCAATGAACTTTATCGGACTTTTAGATAATTTGAAGAACTATCCGCAAACCGAATATCTTTGCAAAATGGGATTGGCATCGTTAGCGTCTTATTTTACTCAAACTGATTTTTTAAATGACGGTTGCAGGATAGAAAGGCAATATCTTGATATGTACCGTAATATGGGCGTGACTGTTTCTGAGCACAGGTTTATAAACAGCACAGATAGGTTTGTTCACGAAAACGATTTAAAAGAGATAAGAAGGTTACACAAAGCCGGAATGACGTATGAATGTCTGCAACAGGCTGTTCAATATCAAAGACCTGACATATTGCATGATTATATCTTACGTCAAAAAGCCGTAACGGGTGCTCCGATTTCACACATAAATTATTGGCTTAGGGATTACTACAATATGTGTGACAGCCTTGATGTTCCGATAATGGGGCAGACTGCAAGGCCGAAAGATTTAAAGAAAGCTCACGATATAATCCTCAAAAAATACGATGAGGTCAAAAATCGGATTGATGCAGAAAAAAGCAAGGCTGCATTGCAGGTTGTTAATCAATGGTTTAAAGGCTATGAAAAAGACGGTATGTGCATACAAGTTCCGCACGAAAGAGCTGACTTCATTCGTGAGGGACAGGCACTCAGCCATTGTGTAGGAAACGAACGTTACTATAAAAATCATATTGCAGGAACGCAAATGATATTTTTTATTCGCAAAGCGGCGTCGCCGGACAAGCCTTTTGTAACCTGCGAAATTGATATGCGTACCGGAATGGTTATTCAATGCTACGGTTTCGGGGATTCTGTTCCGCCGAAAGAAGTGAAAAGGTTTGCAAAAGACTTCGCAAGGTTCATTCAATCTCGGATTTCAGTTGTAAGAAAGGCGGGATGATTTTGATACAAAGAATATATCCGCAAAAAGTCGGTGCCTTAAATGAAGCCGAACGGCTTGAAATAGCAAAACTGCTTATAAAGGCAGGATATGCCGTAAAAATCGGAATTGAAAAACCGAAAAATACAAACGTTTACTTCATCGAATATTGGGATGAACAGACAAAGAATGATACATAAAAGGAGTGTACATATATGAAAGTCGAAAAGACTGAAATTGCAACAAAATTGAAAAAGCTGAAAGGTTTTGTGAAGTCCGAAAAAGAAACGGTATCGGGCATTCTTTACAAAGACGGAATGCTAATTGCTTCCGACGGTGAGGTGATAGCGAAAGCTGTATTGGAATGTCAGCCTGCACTGGATGAAACATTTGTGATACCGATAACGGTAGTCAATTTTATTGATAAACTCCCACAGGGAGTCGCAGAGATTACAGCGGATAAATCAACCGTTAAAATTAAATGCGGCAAAGCAAAAGGAACATTTGCAAACGTATCAGTTTTTGGGGGATTTGATGATGAGACGAAGTGGACTGCGGTATTCTCGGATGAAAACGGTGAGGTCTTTGAGAAAATCAAAGAAGTTATTCACTGTTCGTCAAAAGATGCAAACGGATCAAACGTAACGGTCAAAGGTGTGTATTTTGACACATTGGATGAGGAAGCGTCAATTGTAGCATGTGACGGATTCAGAGCTGCGGTATCACATTGCAAATGCCGATCTGAGGCAAAGCCTATTTTGGCTCTCGCTGCGACGCTTCAAAAGATTATGTCGTTACATAACGGTGAGCCGACAGAAGTTTTTACATCAGGAAACAAAGCGATGTTCAGATTCGGTGACTATGAGATAATCACCAAACAGTTGAGCGGAACTTTTTTGGATTATAAAAAGATATTCACAACTGAACCCGGAAAGGCGGTTTTCAAAATATCAAGGAGCGGCGCTTTGGATATTCTGAACAGAGCAGAAGCCTGTATCGGAGGAGCACAAATTCCCGTTATGCTTACTGCTTCGGAAGATAAAACCGTTACCTTCAGCGTTTTGTCGTCAACAACGGAATTTAATGAGTCAGCCGAGATTGACGGCGTTATCACAGAGACGATTGAAATAGCTTTCAATCCAAGATATCTGATTGACTGCATAAAAGCATTTCCAAAAGAGCAAATCGAAATGACTCTTTACGGTCCGACACGCTTTGCTATGTTTTCTGCAGGAGAACTTCAACAGATTATACTTCCAGTCAGAACAAGGAGAAATAAATAATGGCGGACATAAATACAGCGACATTCACCGGTCGACTTGGCTCGGACATTGAACTTAAATGCACACAGTCAGGCGCTTCGGTCTGTTCGTTCTCTATTGCCGTTGAGAGGCGAAAAGGTAAGGACGAAGAAACAGCAACGGTAGATTGGATTGACTGCGTTGCGTGGAGATCAACAGCCGAATATTTGTCAACATATTACGGAAAAGGCAGAAAAATCGGTGTTTCGGGAAGACTTCAAACCCGTATATGGGAAGATAAAAACGGACAGAAAAGAAAATCTGTTGAGCTTATCGTTGAAAGCGTAACGCCTTGTGACAGCAAGAGGTCAGATGCAGCGGAACAGAATGTTGCAAATATAGATCATTCCGATTTTGAGGAAATTCCGGGCGAAGATGATTTTCCGTTTTAATTTGAAAAGCCCCCATCTGAAAAGGTGGGGCAGAAAGGAAAAAAACAATGATTTTTGAATTTAATATTATGAGCTTTGTTTTTGGCGGATTTTTCGCCTACGGGCTCTTAGGTATAGGTTTAGTTGTATATTGCTTGATCTGCGGAGGAAAAGACGATGACAAGTAATGCAAATTGGCAGGGCAACTTGTTAATAAACAACAAGCGCGAAATCCTTGCCGGAGTTATTCGTAATAGAGGTGGATTTGTCGTTGTTGCATTCAGGTCAAAGAGCTATATTGACTTTGACGGATTTCAAACTTTAGAAGACGCAAGATGCTTTGCGGAAAGGGCGGTCGGATAATATGAAGCTACATACTGTATCGGATGTTTTTGAGCTTATGGGTACTGAAATACGTCTTGTTGGAGGAAATGGCTGGTCGAGTCCGATTTTTAAGGTTATCAGCAATTATTCAGCAACTCAATGTGAGCGAACTTTTATTTTTCCGCCGGAACATAACGTATTTAAAGCGTTGCAGAGAAATCCAAATGTTTTTATTTCAACGGGCGACAGTCTACTAACAATTTTTGATTGTGGTGAAATACTTGACTGCGGAAAAGTTGTTGCATCGTGGGCAAAAGTTGAGGTGGTTTAAAAATGACTGAACGTGAAACACAGAAAAAGATAATTCTTGAGCATCTGTCCGCAGGTGAAAAGCTGACACCTGCCGACGCATTCCGGCTTACGGGATCAACACGTCTGTCTGCTCGCATATATGACCTCCGACGTGACGGACATGTTATCAACACTGAAATGATAACGATTCGCAACCGCTTTGGCAGAACGGCAACGGTCGCACAGTACAGCATGGAGGCGAACTCTATTGAGCAAGTACAATAATCAAAAAATCAGAGTAGGCGGAGAATTGTTTGACAGCAAGCGTGAATATAACCGTTGGTGCGAATTGCGCTTGCTTGAGCGCTCCGGCATAATCTGCAACTTACAACGACAGGTAAAATTCCGCTTGATTGACAGTCAGAAAACGCCGGAGCGAACAGAACGCCCGTGTGATTACATAGCTGATTTTGTGTACTACGAAAACGGTAGCCGTGTTGTTGAGGACTGTAAAGGAATGAGAACCGACGTGTATAAAATCAAACGTAAACTTATGCTTGAAAAATATAACATCTCGATTAAGGAGACTTGACTATGAATACTAAAAAGATGAGGATCGTCCTTGATGATGGCGCATATATGCCTGTTAGAGGGCACAAGACAGATGCAGGGCTTGATATAAAAACGCCGAAAGATGTTACCGTTCCTGCAAAAGGATCGGTAATTGTTGACACGGGAGTACATATTGAATTGCCGCCGAATACAGTTGGAATGCTTAAAAGCAAAAGCGGACTGAATGTTAAATACGGAATAACCTCAGAGGGCGTAATTGATGTCGGATATACAGGCTCAATTGTTGCAAAGCTCTATAACCATAGTGAAACACATGTCATTTTGAAAAAAGGTAACAAGATTACCCAGCTTGTTATTCTTCCTATTGTTCCGGTTGAATTGGAACAGGCGAGTGAACTGATGGCTACAGAGAGAGGATCGGGCGGATTTGGCTCTACGGGTAGATAACCATGAAATCAGTAATAAGAACGGAATGTCTGCCGAAGGAGCAGAGGGTGGCTATTCGGAGGGCGTGTCAGGACGAAATTAAAAATCACAACAGGCGAATGCTGAAGCTGGCATGTATTGCACTGCATCAACGGTACGGCTTCGGACGGGAGCGTTTATTCGCCTTTATCGAAGAAATATCGGAGCTGTCAACCGGCAGAACAGACGATCCTGTCTATTGGCAGCACATAGATAAGCTTCTCACCGAAACACTCAAAATGGAGTGGGACGCCGAGAATTACGAAGAAATGGGGGAGTAGATATGCAAGTTTTAGTTGCTTGTGAGGACTGGGAGGAAAAAGAATGTGGCTCGTAAATTTTGCAAATGACAATTACGTTGAATTTTATGCGATTGACATTGAAGAATTAATGCTTTTGATAGTTGAATATACAAACAACGACCGAAAGTATTTTGAAAAAGCTATGAGCGGATTTAAAAACGATCCAGACAGAGAGAACCAATATATTGCCCTTTTTAACAATCTCTATAATCGTTATGGTGCAGATGAAATAAGTTGCATATATGAAATTAAATCAAAATACGAGGGGTGATTAATAGTGACAGCTTATGAATGTGACCGATGTGGTGCACTGTTTAAAAGAAATTGTGTGCCGAAAACAACAATAACTATTGACCAGCACCCGAACGGATTTGAACGTTTAGATTTATGCAACAAATGTCAAAAAGAACTTGAAAATTGGATTGGCGGGTTATCGTTTGACAGCAACCTTAATCCGACCCTCAACAGCGGAATAGACTTTGAGGTACGGGAAAAGCCGTTTACTGTTGATTATTCGATGAGAACGATAAGCGGTAACTGGTTGCCGAGAAAGGACGGAGACGTATGAGCATAGTGCTATTTGCAATGATTGGAGCGGCAATTGACGCAGGAACCTTTTACTGGGTTATGTTTGCAATATATTGTTTGTTTCAGATCATCGGATGGATAACGAAAGATTGAAAAACCGAAAGGAGCTAAACGTGAATTTCAACGATTCTCACATTCCGATTTGCAATGTGAATTTTATAAACGGCATAAACACATCACAGGTTTTTTATTGCCCAAATTGCGGTAAAAGGCTCAAAGTGAATCAAAGACAATGTGAATGCGGGCAACTGCTCAGATGGGATATCGAAGGAGGAAAGACAATGCAGTTAAACGATATCGTGAAACTTGCGGCAAAAGTCGGAGCGGAGGCGGCAACGGCGGAAGCTGCACGAAAAGAGAATCAGCGGCAGAAAGAACTGAAAGACAGACGGCTTTATAACACAAAGCTCTTGCTTACAAATTACCGTGAGTTTAAGGCTTGCAGTAAAGAAGCTATTTTCAAGGCTTCACAGGCGGATGAGCTTATCAGTGTGCTTGATTTGATGTGGGACCCGAACAATCGAACCGATGCAGTGGTTGAGAGCATAAAAAAGTCAGCGATAAAGACTAAGATCATTATGACACACATTGACGCGATGCTGTCGGTGTACGGTGAGATCGTTGCGGTTTCGGATAACGATATTGACCGCCGCCGGTACTACATAATGAAAGCAAGATATATTGATGATGAAGCTCGAAGCATACAGAGCCTTGCGAAAGAGTATTTCATTGATGAACGAACCGTTTACTTTGATCTCGATATAGCAATAGACAAGATGTCAAAGCTCCTTTTCGGCATCGAAACGATACGCAATGATTGAACTTCAAAATGTCTTCATTGACTATTCAAAAGCGGTATAGTATAATGATATCGTAAAAATTTATGTTGAGAGAAGCACTGCGGATTGTATGGTTCGCAGCGCTTTTTTGGTGTATGATGAATTCTGAATTGATAAGTGCAAAGAACATAATTGTTGCAGGTGAATATGATTTTCCTGTTATGAGAAAATGCAGAGCAATTCCAAATCGGTTATTGCCGTTTAACTATGCAAAAACAGCTAAAGATTATGATTGCTGGCTTCATTTTTTTATAGACGATTATCAATTTGAGAGACTTTGGAACAGCCCTCAAAGATATTTACCTCTTATTAAGAAGTTTAACGGAATCTTGGCTCCCGATTTTTCCTTGTTTTCGGATATGCCGAAATCTCAGCAAATATATAATTGCTGGCGAAACAGAGTTTTGTCTGCATGGTTGCAGGATAACGGAATCGAAGTAATACCTGTGATTGAGTGGGGCGATAGAAAGTCGTTGGAATGGTGTTTGGATGGAATACCACTGAACAGTACAATTGCCGTTCAGACAAACGGATGTTTTAAGAGTTCGGCTACAAAGTTGAGTTTCATAAAAGGAATGGATTATGTATGTGAAAAGCTGATGCCAACGTCTTTAATTATATATGGCAGGGGAAACGAATACAAAAACTATTTTCCAAACGTACATTTATTTGAATCCTATTGTCAAAATTTGAAAAAGAGGTTATAATATGGGTGGCGAAAAAGATTATTTGGAGTCCGGCGGATTTTCAAAGTATGAGTATAGAGAGGTTGGATATACCGATAATGGTATAAAAATTATACAGAAAAAGCACGGTAAAGCCAATACTCCGATGAAATCAAACACTCCAAATACAAATTATGCAAAGATAAACAATAGATCTAAAGAACTGGATCAAGTGACATCTTACAAAGGCAGGCAGAAGCAGAAAGACATTGACACAGGCCATATCCACGTTAATCCTGGGGATAAGCGCAGATTTGAAAAAGAAAACATACATGTGCACGACTATGTGAACGGCAAAAGACTACAGAATGCGCGCAGTCCATCAAAAAAGGAAAAACGTATGATAATGATTGCCAGATATGGAGGGAAAAAGTGAAGTATTTAGGATTTGAAAGCCTTGAAGAAATGGATGAGGCCATCAATTGCGGCGGATTTGACATGGTACAAGGTGATCAGGGTGTCTACTTTGATGTTGACGGCTGGGGTTACCGTGTTTATGAAGATGGTGTTGACAGACCGTATATGGATAATCATTATCCCACTTTGCAAGAAATGATTGACAACTATGTTTTCCCGGACGGAACTCCGCTAAAGGGATTGGTTGACGGAACTATTCCTGAAACAGGCGATGAATAAACAAATTGAATGATTATGAAGCAGACAGAATTACGCTGTCTGCTTTTTCTTTTGCAGATTAACATAACAGCGAGGTGGTGAAAGTGACTTGAAAACCAAAAGCCCCGAAAGGGAGAAAGCACGCAAATTGTACCTTAAAAGCAATAAGACAGCAAAGAACAAAGAGATAGCCGAAAAGTTGGGCGTTTCGGCATCGCTTGTTGCAAAATGGAAGAGCCAGGACAAGTGGAACAGCGAAGATTTACCGAAAGAAAAGGTAAAAAGTAAAGGTAAAAACAAATCAAAAGGTAAACCCGGAGCTCCTTTTGGTAATCATAACGCTTTTGCAAACCGAGGCGGACCGCCTCTTGGGAGTGTCAACGCATTAAAACACGGCGGTTACAGCCAAGTGTATTGGGATACGATAGACGAAGCCGAACGTGCTATGATACAGGATATGCCCGAAGATGAAGAAACAATGTTGCTCGATCAGATTAAGCTGTTTTCGGTAAGAGAACGGCGCATAATGCAAGCTATTGAAAAGGTAAAAGGTAAAGACGAGCAGCTGACGAATACAACGGTAAAGACGGAAGTACGGATGGATAACGACAGCAATGAGGCGGAGGACGAAAGCCCGAAACCATATACTTTGGTAACGTCAACCGAGAATAAACATAATGTTGCGGCAAGGCTTGAGGACGAACTGACAAGAGTACAAAGGGCCAAAAGCCAGGCAATAGCGACACTTTCAAAATTGAATATCGAAAAACAAAAAATTGCACTCATAAAGGAAAAGGACGATGTGGAAATCGAAGATACATCAGAAACGGATGCGGTGATATATGGCGAAAACATTTCATCAGAGTAGAACCATTCCGTATAACTTCGGGCAGAAACACATCGACTACATCCGAAAGAGTGCAAATTGTATTTATAACATAGCTGAGGGCGCCGTTCGTGCAGGAAAGACAATAGATAATGTTTACGCTTTCGCTCACGAGCTATGCACAACACCGGATAAGATCCATCTTGCAACAGGCTCGACAGCGGCAAACGCAAAGCTGAATATAGGCGATGCGAACGGCTTCGGGCTTGAATACTATTTCAGAGGTCAGTGCCGATGGGGCAAATACAAGGGTAATGAATGTCTTGTTATACAAGGACCGTCAACAGGGTACAAACAGAAGGTTGTTATCTTTTCAGGTGGTGCGCTGGCGAACAGCTATAAGAAAATTAGGGGTAAAACCGTAGGGATTGCCCTTACACACCTTTGCCACTTAATCAGTGGGGTATTTACCTTAAAGGTAAATGCTAACGGGGAAAGCAAAATAGCTAATCCCGTGGGAATGAATTGAATTTACCCGAAAGGAGTAATGAATGTATGGAAACTTGGAAGGAAATTACATGGACTAATGGCAGATATTATGTTTCTGATTTAGGAAATGTAATGAGCGTGGGAGGAAAGAAAAAAAGCAAGACCATAATGAAACCGCGAATGCAAAACTCAGGATATAATATTGTTAAATTGTTCGTTGACGGTCATCACATTACTTGTTTGGTTCACCGATTAGTTGCACTTGCATTTATTGGCGAACGTCAAGGAATGGACGTGAATCACAAAAACGGAAATAAAACTGATAATCGAGTCAGTAATCTTGAGTGGTGCACACGAAAAGAAAATATGGAACATTGTATTCATAACCACCTTAGGTCAGATATAAAGAAAGTAGCTGCACTTAAAGGTGGCAAAATTATATGTGTTGCAGATTTTTCAAGAGAACTTGCGGTTAAAATGGCGGACCTTTTCCCAAACAGCACTAATGTAGAAACTATTGCTCGATCAATGAGAAAAAAGATTGATACAGGCAAAAGTTATTACGGATATACATTCATATCAATAAAAAACCTGTAACGACTATCCGCTTAATAGCGGAGTACGTTTGCTATTGATACGCAAGCGGAAAAGGGTGTGAACCTGAAAAGGTTTAAGAGATAGTCTACTGAATTCATACGGCATGTGGATTGCGACAGAGATCAATCTACATCACGACGATACAATAAAAGAGGCGTTTAACCGTACGCTTGCATCGAAACGGCGTAAATTCTTTTGGGATTTAAATCCTGATAACCCGAATGCGCCGATTTATGTTGACTATATAGACAAGTATCGCAAGAAAGATGCCGACGGGACTTTGCTCGGCGGTGTAAACTATGAGCATTTCACAATCTTTGATAACATAAACATTTCCGAGGCTTCACGGCAAGCGACAATAAGCCAGTATGATGTCGGGTCATTATGGTACCGACGTGATATTGAGGGCGAGCGTTGTATTGCCGAGGGTCTCGTTTATGCTTTATTTGACGAGAAACGGCATATAGTTGACGATATACTTCCACCGAGCCCCCGACATCGTTATTTTGTTTCGATCGACTACGGTACAGTCAATCCTTTTGCTGCAGGCTTGTGGGACGTTGATGAAGCCAATAAAACAGCGACAATGCTCCGGGAACTGTATTATTCCGGCAGCAGCAACAATCGAAAGAGCGATGAGGAATATTACAAAATGCTTGATGAGTTCATCGGCGAATATGACATCGAGTGGATCGTAATAGATCCGTCGGCTTCTTCGATGATAGAAGCGATAACAAGGCACGGAAAATATATCTGTGTCGGAGGTCAGAATGATGTCAGAAACGGTATTCAATGTGTTACACGTTTTTTGAGAGCCGGAAATCTGCGGTTCAGTAGAAACTGTGAGAACACATTCAGAGAATTTAGGTCGTATTGCTGGGATAAGGAAGCAAGCGAGAAAAACGGCAAGGACGAAGTAATTAAGATGAACGATCATGCAATGGATATGATTCGTTACTTCTGTTATACGACCCTCAGAACAATATTCTGGTGGGTTACAGGAGAATAAGAGGCGGTGAATAATATGAGCTTTGGTTCTCGTCTCATAGGGAGGATCAGAAGAATGTTTAATTTAACAATGAAGAATGCTTCGGAGGCGTTCGGTATAGATATCATCCATTCCCCGGAAATGTATGCGGCACAAAGCAAGTGGAACTCCATTATTACGGGTATTCCGCCTTGGCTTGATGCTGAGGATGATATTGAAACGGTAAATCTTGCTTTGCTTATGTGCAATACAAGAGCAAGGCTGACAACGCTCGATATAGGCGTTGCAATGAGCCAATCTCCGAGAACAGAATACATGCAAAGCGTAGCTGATAATCTGTTATCAAAGGTCGGGGAGAAACTGTCAAGAGGTCTTGCCCTCGGCGGAATGATGATTAAGTATAACGGTGAGTCTTGGGACATAATGTACCCCGGGCAGTTTGCTGTTACGGATAAGGACAGCAACGGCAATATACAGGGCGCGATTTTTTCGGTTCAAAAGGTTCAGGGCGATTCGGTATATACAAGGCTCGAATGGCACAGATTTGAGCAAAGCGGAACCGGTAAGACTTATCGAATTACAAACAAGGTGTTCAAAAGTCCTTTGAACGGTAATGATGAGCAACTCGGCAAACCTGTTAAGCTCAATGCTGTTGAAGCGTGGAAAGACATTGAGCCCGAAGTAAGAATAGCAAATCTCGATAAACCGTTATTTGCCTATTTCAGAGTGCCCGGGGATAATTTCATTGACGAATCGTCTCCGCTCGGTGCTTCGGCGTTTGCGGGAGCGATATCTGAGCTTAAAGCGGTTGATGTCGCAATCAGCCGTAAGAATGCAGAAGTTGAGGACAGCAAGCATATTACTTTTGTCTCGCAAGTTGCTATTCAATCGGCACAAAAGCAGGGAACGAAACTTCCAAGGTTCGTTAAGGGGCTCGGTGTCGGAATTAACGCCAATGAAAACTCGGCTATACATGAGCACGTTCCAACAATGCTGACGGATCAGCGCATTAAGGATATCAACTTTAACCTTTCACTGGCAGGAACAAAATGCGGCTTCTCGGAGGGCACATTTGTTATGGACGGTCAAACAGGGATGATTACGGCAACGCAGGTTGAAGCCGATGACCGTGACACAATTCAGTTAATAAAAGATACCCGCGATGCCCTCAGACTTGCACTCGATCAGGCACTTTACGGTGCAGATCAGATTGTAACGCTTTATAACCTTGCTCCGCTCGGACTTTATGACATTGATTATAATTTCGGCGATATTACATACAGCTATGAAGAGGATAAAGCTTCGTGGAAACAATATGTAATTCAGGGTTGGGTTCCGGCTTGGAAATATTTCGTAAAGTTTGAGGGTATGAGCGAGGAAGAAGCAAAGGCTCTTGTTGCAGAAGCACAGTCGGCAAAGAAAGGCTTGTTTGAGGAGTGATATAAATGCTTACTCCCGAAGAATTAGCAACCATTGCCGAGACGATGCAGCCGCACCTTGATGAACTGAATATGTGGATATCGCAAGATATGATTCGCCGCTTTATGGCTCGCATGGGTCGTGGCGAAAAAGATCTTTTGAGCGGTACAGATCAATGGCAGGCGCAGGTTTATAAAGAGGCAGGCGGTTTGTATGAGGATTTACAAAAGAAATTACATAACTTCACAGGTAAATCCGAAGATGAAATCAAGGCTATTTTTGAGGATGCGGGTATAAGAGCTTGGAATGCGGACGACATTTTCTATGTTGCACAGGGCTTTGAGTCGGTGCCGTTGCTCAGCTCGGAGCGAATGTTAAATATCCTGACCGACTGTTATCAAAGAACCAACAACGAGGTTTATAACTTTACGAGAACGACGGCGAATGAAACTCAGCGGCGGTTTATCAAACTGCTTGATTCAACGCATATGAAAGTAATGAGCGGCGCACAATCCTATACTGCGGCGGTAAAAGAAGCTGTCAATGAGCTTGCAAGCACGCAAACAGAAGTTATTTATCCGTCGGGACATAAAGATACAATTGAAACAGCGGTTCTCAGAGCCGTAAGAACGGGCGTTGCACAGGCAAGCGGCAATATGACGCTGCAGGGAATGGAAGAACGTGACTGGGATTTGATAAGAGTCTCGGCTCATCTCGGCGCACGTTACGGTGACGGCGGCGAAAATCCGGGTAATCATTACTGGTGGCAAGGCAAACTATACAGCAGAACGGGCAGAGATAAGCGTTATCCCGACTTTATATCATCAACAGGCTACGGCTCGGGTGAGGGCTTGTGCGGTTGGAATTGCCGTCACTCATACGGCCCGGGGGAACCCGATCATAATCCTTACAAGGAATATGATGCAGAGGAAAATAAGAAAGCCTATGATCTCTCGCAAAAGCAGAGAAAGATTGAGCGTACTATCCGAGCTGACAAGCTGAAGGTTAAAGGGCTTCGGGAAGCTATCGACTGTGCAGAGGATAAGACTTTAAAAAAAGAACTGTCTGAGGACTACGAAAAAGCCTCTGCAAGGCTTTCAATGCATAATGCAGAATATAACCACTTTTGCGAAAGCAACGGTCTGAAACGCTATGATGACAGATTATCAATAGCCAAGTGGAATAGGTCGGAAGCTATGAAAGCGGTTAGGGCGGCGCAAAGACTTGAAAAAAAGAAAAAATCTGCTATAATTGATGCAGAGAAAATACGGAAAGACATACTAAACAATAAATACAATTTGAACCTTAATATCGGTAATCAAAATAAGCATATAAAGGGTTCACATTCGTACAACGAAGAAAATCATAAAAGTATTTTGTTCGGTGATTTAAATTATGCTCAAGGCTTAGTTCAAAAATATCACGGAACAGGTGATATAAAGATGACGGAAGATGGAGTGTGGACAAAAAAAGAATTCGTTGAGGCTAATTTTGATGTTGGGTTAAGTTATAATCGAGATAAGCAACAGATGCAACCGACCAACAGATTTGCTATACATTATGGCAAAAGAGGAACTCATATTGTACCTGTAGAAAGGAAAGAATAATATGGAACTATGGAAATATAGCGGAAAAAACGTAAGAATATACTTGAAAAACGGTGATGTTTTAAGCGGTAAAGCGTATGACTATATACCAGAATGGGACAATCCGTCGGGAGTTGCCAGCATTTCTATTGACATTTACGAAATATATGAAAACAGAATCAAAAAAATAGAGGAACTTAAATGAAAGCCGCCGCGTTTTAATGTGGCGGCTTTTTCTATGCCCGAAAACAAATAAACAGGAGGTTTGAACTTGAAAATATTTATATCACAGCCCATGATGGGCAAGTCGGATGAGCTTATTGCCGCCGAAAGGAAACTCATTATTGAACGGGTCAAGTCAATGTACGGTAATGACGTTGAAATCCTTGACAGCCTTTTCAATGATTATAATACATCACATATAAAGCATCCGCCCGTTGCGTTCCTCGGAAGATCTCTTGAGGTTCTTGCACAGGCGGATGTTGCTTTTTTCTCGAGCGGTTGGAAATCGGCAAGAGGCTGCCGTATCGAATATGATGTGGCACGGCTTTACGGCATCAGAGTAACCGGTGATGCATCGTGATCTGTCCTTATATTAAACCGACAGAGATTGAAACTCAATCGTGGTTTCAAAATACCGATCCATCAACACAGACATTAACGGATGGAGTAACGGTAACATCAAGTACAGTTGTTCCTCAGAAATGCAGGGAGAATGATTGTGCTGTATGGTATGACGACAGATGTCATTATAGCAAGTAAATATTTATAATTACGCTCTGTTTTTGCAGGGCGTTTTTTATGCCCTTTTTTAGAAAGCGTCGGGGCAGAACCGGCAAAGGGAACCATTATCAGACTGTCGGCGGTCTTAATAATGCCGAAATCCGCAGGGTGCGAGCATCATCCTTAACAACTGCTTAGCGGATAACAGGAGGTTTTTGTAATGAAAACTGAAGAACTCAAGGCTCTCGGTCTTTCCGATGAGCAGGTAAGAAGTGTTTTCGAGCTTAACGGTAAGGAAATCGATAAGCAGAAGAAGCGCATTGCTGAACTGGAAGCAGATCTCGAGAATGCAAATGAACAGTTCAAGCAGGCAGATGAAACTCTGAAAAAGTTCGGCGATATGACGCCCGACAAGTATCAGGAAGAGCTTGAAAAGTACAAGAAGGCGGCAGAAGATGCAAAGTCCGAGTATGAAAGCAAGCTCACACGAAGAGATCAGTCGGAATGGATTGATCAGAAACTGGACGAATACGGAGTAGCTTCACCGTATGCCCGTAAACAGCTCAAGGCAGAGTGTTTGTCTGAGGATAGCGGACTTAAATGGAAGGATAATGCTTTTTTCGGCTTTGACGACTTTATGAAGGCGGCAAAGAAGAATGACAACAGTCTTTATCTTTCGGAAGAAGAGAAGCAGGCTGTGGCAAAAGAAAATGCCGCAAAAGAAAAGGCGGCGAGGTTTACCGGACCAATGCAAGGTGACGGCACAGGGACAGAAACAAAAGCCAAAACACCGCCTAAGATTTTTTAAATTAAGAAAGGATTGATATTTTATGTCACGTATCACAGCATTGTCAATGTTGACAGAAGCAGAGGGCAAGGCTTATCTTGCCGAACGTTACGGTGCAGTTATTGAGGGACTTCAGAAGTCGCTCGTTTCCGCATCAATGAAAAACAAGGAGCTTTCGGGCGATCCCGATGCAGGTTCTCTTGAAGCCAAGAGATTTGTAAACGCAAGCGCAAAGGCTTACGGTACTGCGAGAACAGCAGGTAAGGGCGATAAGGTAAAGGCTCAGGCAGTTACAGTCCCGCTTGACCAGGACAAGGAGATCATTGAGGAGCTTGCGGAGAAGGACGTACGTCTTTTGGGCGTTGAGGGTGTAATCGACCGCAGAACAAACAACCACGTCCTTGTTATGAACTCAGAGCTTGACAAGAAGTTCTTCGCTTGCGCCGCAGACAACGCAACAAGCGTTAATCTTACGGGATATGACAAGATCGAGGATAAGCTCGAAGCATTTATCCAGGAGCTTGAAACAACTCAGAATGATTTCGTTGACGGTATTCCCCGTGAGATTATGAGACTTGTTCTTTCCCCGAAGTATTACGGACTTATCCGTAATCAGCTTGATAAGCAGGAGAGAGCGACTGTCGACACGGGTACAGAGTCCTTCAATGTATGGCACGGTGTTGAGACACAGTCTTGCGTTCATCTTCCTACAGGTGTTGACGCTGTTATTATGGCTGACGGTGCGGTTGCACAGCCCGTTTATTCCAACGGCTATAAGGCAGAGAAAATTCCTCTTTCGGACGATTATGCCGTTGAGCTGTTCTTCTATTACGGCACCAAGGCGGTTACCCCCGACCTTATTTTCAAGCCGGCAACGTTCACAAAGGTCAATACAGCTTCGGAGACCTATGACAGCTCCAAGACGTATTACACCGAGTCGAACGGCGTTTACACGGTAGCCGAGATTACCTCTTTTGCTTCGGGTACTACTTATTACACGATGAACTGAGGTGACGGCAATGCTCTTTATGAATAAGCGGACGGGAAATATCCTTTCCGCTACAAACAAAACGAGCATAGCTATGATGCAGGCTTCGGAGAACTATACAGAGTATAAAGCCACACCGAAGCCTGCCAAGAACGGCAGAAAGAAGAAGCCGGCAAAGGAGGGCTGAGTATGTATTCGACAAGTCAATTCTATGTTGAAGAATACTTCGGGAATGAAATCCCTTTGGACGATATAAACAAGTATTTGAGTCGTGCTTCTGATGAGCTTGACACGCTCACATACGGTCGTTTAATCAAAGCCTATCCTACAGAACAGATATACGATGAAAAAGTCCAGAAAGCCGTTTGTGCGGTTGCTGAGTGCCTTTACAAGATAGAGGAACAGCGCAAAGCGGTTGCGTCAAGGATTGATACTGACGGAAAATACACGGGACCGATATCCTCAATAAAAGCAGGGGAAGAATCGGTCTCGTATGCTTCCGTGAACAACAGTTCGTCTGTGTATTCCGCTGCGGCCGCAAGCAAGGAAGCACAAAATCAGCTGATAGCTGAAACGGCGGCACGGTATATCGCAAATGTTCCTGATGCGAACGGAATCAATCTGTTGTATGCAGGCGGTGAAGCCTATGTTTGATAGAACTATAACTCTTTTTAACCATATTGACGACCAATGGTTTGTTTCCGTAATTCCCGGTGTATCGCTTGTTGAAAAGAAATCAAGCGAGTTGAAACCGGGAGAAACCAACAACGGCGATACTGTCAAATTGCTGATACAAAGCGACAAGGAACAGCAAATCCGAACGACAGACGGATTGAAGCGATATGTTCAGCCGAAGATGTTTAAAGGATCGGATGAGATAACGTTTGATCTTGCGAAGGATTTCTTCTACGTCGGCGATTGGAACGATGTAAAGACTGTCTCCGACTCGGACTATGAAAACGGACTTTATAATGCGATGAATGACGCTTACGATAATGTGTATCTTGTTTCGTCAAGCACATATTTTGCTTTACTTCCTCATTTTGAGATTGGAGGTAGATGATATGAGTGAAATAACACATTTTAAGACTATATCCATAGTGCATGGTGACATCAAGGCAAATATCAGCCTTAACCGGTTCTCGGAGCAGTTTAAAAAGGCGCAAGATACACTTGACAGTCTTGTACTCCGAGATTGCACATCATATATGCCGTTAGCAACGGGGTCACTGCAAGACAGATCGTACATTGAAGGACCGGGAAGAGTTGTATTCCCCGGTCCGTATGCTCGCTTTCTGTATATGGGTAAGGTTATGGTTGATCCCGATACTGGCAGCCCGTGGGCGAGAAAAGATGCGACGAAAGTTTTGACTGACCGTAAGTTAACTTACGGAAGACCGGAAGCAACAAGCCATTGGTTTGATACGGCAAAGGCACAATACGGAGAGTATTGGATCAAGAAAGTTAAAGAGATAGGAGGCGGTGGATAATGCTACCGAAAGCAAAAGAAACCATAAAGGTTGATATAGAGGGGCAGGAAGCGGTTTCCACTGTCCTTTTAAATCTCATTAACAAATTCCCGGGAAAGTCGGAGCAGATTGCTTTTTCGAGTATCGGCGAAACGTCCGGGATAGGATTTTTCCCAACCTCCGGGGCGGCTATATTGTCAGATAAAACAGATATTTGCGGTCACGTTACACAGCTTTGTCAATATCCGTTCAGCGTGGTATACCGTTGCTCACCGGCAACCGAGCAGATGAGAATAAAAATCAAAGAGTTCCTTGACTTGCTCGGAAAATGGCTTGAAAAGCAAGAAGTCGTAATCGACGGCGAAAAATATAAGCTCACAGAATATCCTGCTTTAACGGCAGGAAACAGAATAATCCAATCCATCAACCGCACGAATGTCGCCCATCTTGCGGCGGCGTATCAAGACGGTATTGAGGATTGGGAAATTTCAATGGCTCTAAAATACGAAAATGAATATGACGAATAGGAGTGATTTTAATGGAAAAAGTAAAATCCAGTAAATCAGCGGTGTTGCTTAATGTCGGCAAGGCGGCAGCGGCAGATTATAAGCGAATCGGTAAGGGCGTTACTTCCTTGCCGATAAGCTACAATCCGAAGACAACAACCGAAACATATGTTGACGAGGACAATGCGACAACCTCGGTTGACAGTTACGAGATATCGTCCGATGTTGAGCAGACAGCGATTAAGGGCGATCCGATTTTTAATTATGTCGATGAAATAAGGAAAAATCTCAAGACCGGCTCGGATTGTGAAACAACGGCTGTTTTGGTTGATCTTTATGACATGACGATTACCGACGGTTCAGGTACAGGCAAGGGTAAGCAGTTCAATGTTACAATTTCGGTGTCTGATTGGGAAATTTCAGGCGGTGAAATCGCTAAAATAAAGTATAAAATCGGATTTAACGGCGACCCGACAGAGGTTGATGTAACCATCGCAGGCGGCGTTATAACTGTTGGCGGAGCAACAGCATAATCAAGAGGGGGCTATACGCTCCCTCTTCTTTTTATAGGAGGTATTATGGAACAGTTAAGAATAAAGCGTAAGGACATTTACGAAATTCAGGTCAACGACAACGGAGATACCATTGCTTTTCAACTGGGTGACCTTGAATTACCGTTTAAGCTTGACAAGGCGTTTAACGATGTCAATAAGATACAGAATGACCTGAAAACCCGTCTAATCATCATTGATAAGCAAAAGGACAGCAAGGGTAAGAATGACCTTATGAGCAGAAATCAGCGTGACAGGCTCAACGCATGGAAGAACGCATACAGCAAGATGCGTACGGCAATGGACGGATTTCTCGGCGAGGGCGGCTGTCAAAAGATTTTCGGCGATAGCAATTACCTTGAAATGTTTGATGATTTGTTTGATGAGCTTGACCGTCCGCAGGCTGACGGAAAATCTCACCTTGAAAAGATGAAGCTTTCCGATGAAGCAATTGTCAAGAGAATTGAGGACAAATATAAGAACGCAAATAACAAGCAGGTGATTTAACGTGTATCCTACACACGCAGAAATCAACGGTAAGCTTTATCAGATAAACACAGATTACCGAGTGGCAAAGGAATGCTACGAAATAATCAATGACGATGCCATTTCCGACCAGGAAAGAGCTTTAGCGGTTATTTATAAGCTGTTCGGGTTTATCCCTCGGGAGAACGGAGAAGCTTTCCTCGACAAGGCATCAGTTTTCCTGACCTGCGGCCAAAAGAAAGAAAACAGCTCCGATGAGCCGCCGGACTTTGATGTAAACGAGGACGAAGGCTTCATTGAAGCGTCGTTTAAAAGCTGCTATGGAATTGACCTTGACGAAGAAAAAATGCACTGGTGGAAGTTTAACGACCTTATACAAGGTCTTGATAAGCACTGCATATTGTCGAGAGTGCGTGAAATCAGGAATTATGATTTAAACGAAATCAAAGACCCGATACAGCGGTCAAAAATGGCTGAGGCACAGGAAAGGTTAAAGCTGACCGTAAGAATATCGGCAGAGGAACAGGAAAAAATTGACGAATTCGACGCTTTGTTTGGAGGTGATTAAATGGCAGTAGATGGTACAATAAAAATTGATACCCGAATTGACACAGGTGCTTTTGAACATACTTTTGAGGATGTCGACAAGATGTGTGAAAACACGAAGAAACATCTTGAAAGCGTTGCGGAAAGCCTGAATATAAAGACAAATCCGATTGAAATTATCAGCAATGCTCAACTGGCAAAAGCAAAAAAGAGGCTTGAAGAGATCAACACAGAGATTAAAAAGATACAAGCCGGTACAGACGAACTGCTTCCAAAGGCAGAAACGGAGGAACAGGTTGTTAACCTTCTCAAGCTGGAGGAGGAACAAACAAAAAATCTTGTGGCAGAGCAAAACAATCTCAATAAAGCAATATCGGCATATGAAGAAAAACAGGCAAAAATTACAGCTGAAAAGCAAAGGCAGACTGAAATCAAGACAGCCGAAAAGCAAAGGCAGACTGAAATCAAGACAGCCGAAAAACAACAGAAAGACGATATTAAATCTATCAATTCCGCTGTTTCCGGCACGGTCGCAGGTGATGATTTTGTATCGAAAATCAAGAATGCCGAGCAGTACGAAGCGACACTTGAAAAGGTCAAAGCAAAAATGCAGACGATTGAGCAGGAAACGGCAAGATTGGCAGCAAAGAAAGGCATTAAAGCCGATGATGCGCTCGCAGCAAACAAGGAATATCAGAAGCTTAAAAAGCAATATGATAAGCTTATTGACAACGCAGACAAATTTAAACGCTCGTCAAAAGGCGGTTTTGATACGGCGAATTCCAGTGCCAAAAAGCTCGGTGCAAGCATGAAAAGCGCAGTAAAAAGCATGGCAAAATATACGCTTGCCGTTTTCGGCGCACGCTCTGCTTTTAACGCTGTAAAAAACACCATTAAGCAAGTGCTTTCCGATAATGAAGAACTGAACAACACGGTAACGGCGATGAAGGGTGCGTTTGCGAATGCCTTGGCACCGGTTATAGAAAGAATTGTCTATTGGCTGAAATATGCGTTTGCATATCTAAATTTGTTTGTTAAGGTGCTCACAGGTGTTGATATGGCGGCGCAGTACAACGCAAAAGCAATCAACAAGCAAACCGAAGCTACAAAGAAAAATGCAAAGGCGACGAAAGAAGCAAATGTACAGCTTGCGTCATTTGATGAAAAGAATGTTCAGTCGGCAAATAACCAGAATACAACAGATACAGGAGCGGAAAACACTGCCGCACTGCTTGATCTTCCCGATGTCAGCGGCGGAAAATTTGAACAGATATGCGAAAATATCAAGGCACACCTTAACGAACTTATGATTATTGCAGGTTGGGCGATGATTGCAATAGGCTTGATATTACTTGCACTGGGGCAATATCCTATGGGCATTGCCTGCCTTATTGCGGGTATAGTCCTTGAAGCGAAAGCCTTGGGAAATTGGAGTCAATTATCCGAAGAAGCGCAAAAAATGATTTCTGCCATAATGGGAATTGCAGGTATTGCTTTTTTGGCGCTGGGAATTATCCTGTGCATTGCTCAGCAATATCCGTTGGGAATCGCTTTAATTGTTTTAGGTGTTGCAATGATAGCAACCGTAATAGCCTTGAATTGGGACGGTATAAAAGCAAAAATTGAGGTCGTACTGGATAAAATCAAGCAAGTAATTTTGAAGTCCTTTCTTATTGTTCTCGGAATAATGTTACTTACGACGGGCGTAGGCATGCCTCTTGGCATTGCCTTAATCGTTGAAGGGATTAAGGCGATCAGATCGGAAGAAACACTTGATTGGGAAGCAATTAAAACTCATATCGAAACCGCATTAACGAAAGTAAAAAATATAATTACAGGCGTCTTGATGATGGTTGTTGGTGTATTACTCTGCTGTTCAGGTGTTGGCATACCTCTCGGTGTCGGTCTGATTATAGAGGGAGTTCGTGCAATCAAATCCGACGAAGCTCTTGATTGGGAAAAAATGAAAACTTCCATTGAAAACACCATGGACAAAGTCAAAATGTACTTGCTAAACGCAGGAGCAATAGTCGTTGGCGTATTGCTTTGCGCGACTGGTGTAAGCTTACCGCTCGGATTAGCCCTTATACTTTCCGGAATCAAAGCATTTAAAACAGGTGAAACAATTAACTCCGATTTGATTTTGAACACCGTAAAAGATACATGGGCAAGAATTAAAGCTTTTTGGAATGCACATATCGGTTATGTGTTCAAAAAAGAATGGTGGAGCAGAAAATTTGACTGTATAAAACAGGGAATGAAAGACGCTCTGAACGGTGTTATCGGTATTGTCGAGCGTACGATAAACAATATCGTTTCAAAGCTGAATTCATTCAGCATTAAAATTCCAAACTGGGTGCCGACCTATGGCGGCAGCTCTTTGGGATTTAATATTCCTTACGCTCATCTTCCCCGTCTTGCAAAAGGCGGTATTGTAAATAACCCGGGCAGAGGTCAGGCGGTTATTGCCGGTGAAGCAGGAGCGGAGGCTATCCTCCCGTTGCAGAACAACACCGAGTGGATGGATATGCTCGTTGACAAGGTTGCCGATAGGGTATCAATGAACGTTGTCAACCGCATTACGATTGACGGCAAGGATGTAAATTCATCAAACAAGAAGTACGATTCACGATTTGCCTTTGCCACAAACGGAGGTGTTTTGTGATGATAAAAACATATACAGATACCACTATAAAAAACTGCACGCAGCCTTTTGCAATCAAATGCGGCTCAACGTGGTATGCTTTCCCGAGTACAATTAAAGATGCGTCGCTCAGCGACTATAAGCTGTGGGGAGATGATACGGGGCGCAGTATGACGGGCTCATCAAAAGGTACGCTTATCGGTATATTTCCGAAGTTGCAGGTGACAATCGGAAAACAAAATGCCGACGAGCGTGCCATTTTGTGTAAATGTCTTAATCAGACCGAAGCTACCGTCAGAGCGTACTGCACCGAACGCAAGCGCTTTGAAACCGCAAGCTTTTATTTTGGTGACGTCACCAACAAAATAAAACATTGGGACAAATACGGTACGCTTGGAACATTGAGCAACGGCGTACAGTCGTACCAATGTAAAAGCACATTTGACTCAATGCAATTTAGTGTCATTGCCAATAACAGGAGGTCGAAATCATGAGCAAAACCGTACAGGAAATAATGGAGGTAATGGGCAAGACTGTTGAAGCGACCATGAAACTGGAACGTAAAAACGGCAGTTCATACACCCACATAGCCGACATTACCCAGGAAAATATCAATGAAATACGGTATTATTTTGACGGTGCGCTTTATCGTTCCGTGATGCGTTGTCTTGAGGTTAAGCTCAAAGGCGACTGGACAGCAAAAGCAAAAAAAGGCTTGCTGCTTGACAGCCTCAAAATCAAAGCAACACACCCGGAGGGTGACAGCGTAACAATCGGTTACGGCGGGTTTTATATCGCAGAAGCTCCCGAATATGATGCGGCACAAAATCTTACAAGCGTAATTGCTTACGATGAGCTTTATCAGTCTATGCGGCCATATACTGCATCATTGTGGCAAAGCGGTATTACCGTTAAAAACTATCTTATTGCTATATTAAATAAGCTCGATATCAATTACGATGCAAACAGTTTTAATTTAATGGCAAACGCCGACAAGGTGATCACAAGTGAGAAATATCTTGACATTGAGAACGACAGCACCGAAGCGGCATATACATACCGTGATATTCTTGACGAAATCGCAAAGGCTTCGGGCGTGACGTTTGTGTTCAAGAATTCGCTCGGTGGCGATCCGTTTAAGCTTTATGCAATAAAGCCGACAGAGAGCGGCTATGTGATTGACGAGAGCAACCTCCGAAGTGTGACTATCGGTGCAAAGTACGGACCGGTTATGGGCGTTGTATTAAGTCGAGAACCGCAGGAGGATAATGTATTCTATCCGTCAAACCTTACAGATTCTCAGACCGCAGTAAAAATCTCAAACGTTGAAATAATGGAAGATTCAGGAAACGATGCATACCGAGAGACATTTATTCAAGGCATATATAACAATGTCAAAAATACGGAATATTACCTTTATGAGCTCGACTCGTTCGGCATCGGCTTCCTTAATTTCGGTGATATATTCACTCTCAAGGTTTGTGAACGCACAGGCGGTACGATCGGTGACGAAAAAGAGTACAAAACAATCTTTATGCGTACCGATATGACTGTCAGCCAAGGAGTAAAAGAAAAGTCGAAGCTCGAAGCTCCGCAGGCTACATCAACTGACTATTCGGCGGCAGAGTCGGCATCTGATAAGCTGCTGAAGAAAGCCATGATCAAGGTTGACAAGCAGGAGCAGAGAATCACGGCACTTGTCAAGGAATCTGACGACAAGTATTCCGAATTTACTCAAACCATAAACGGCATTAAGGGCGAAATAGTTGATACCAAGAATGATCTTGAAGCGAAAATCACGGCGACGGCAGAGGCGGCAACAAGCCAATATACGGCGCTGAAAACGGAGGTTGAGGAAAACTATGTGGCGAACAGCACATACAATACGTTCGTCAACCAGACCGCCGAAAAGTTTTCAACACAGGCAGAGTCAATCAAGAATATTCGGGACGCAGGATACATCACCGAGGAGCGATGTAATTCGCTCATTGAAGCACAGTCGGACAAGATTACGCTATCGGTTGAGGAAAACCTGAAAATCGGTACAAGAAATATACTGCTGAATTCCGAGTGTTTTGCAGGTTTTACGCCGACGAAATATAAGGTCGACAAAGCGTTGATATATCCGTCATACCCCGATACATATGTACCGTCGGGGAAATACAGTCAAGTGATTTTTACCGCTGATTTGACAGGCGGAGATACAGGAATAACAAGGGGTATCCGTTTTGTTGAGTCTGATATCCTCGGTCAGAGCACTGTTGATAAGGTCAAGCCGAATACGACATATACATTGTCATTTTGGCTTAAAACAGACGGTGCATTCTCACACCCGGGTAATCTTGCTGCTTCATCTGCGATTTATGCCGGAGAAGGCGTGAAGGTTACTCTTGACACAAATCGTAGTACTGCTCCGACGCTCACAACCTCGTGGCAGAAATATGTATTGACTTTCAAGATTACAGGCTCAATCAGTAATTTTTATATAATGCTTTTCTTTACAGACTGTTTAGCAAGCACACAATACCGAGTTGATATTTCCTCATTCAAGCTTGAAGAAGGCAACATTGCTACCGATTGGACGCCGTCGGCGGAAGATATAGATCAATCCGTCAAGGCGCAGATATCTATGTGTGTGCAGAAGGACAAGAATAATAAGCTCACATCTGCTATTGCGATTGAGGGAAATAAAATATCGATTACGTCGGATAATTTTGAGCTGTCGGAGGACGGCACAATTACAAAATGTCAGGGTGCGACGATTACGAATGGAATCATTGATGTTGGCAGCGAAACATTTGGTATACGAATTTTCGATGGAGAAATAAAACAATATACGAGTAGATATGGGACGCACGGACTGTTTACAACTGTTTATTATGGCAACTTTCACCCCATGATGGGAATACAAGGTCAATACGGAATCCGCTTTATGACAAGCGCCGATGAATATTCTAACACAATCACTTTTAACGACGGAAAAATATATTTAAGTAATTATGCGGGAGGCTCCGGAAAAAGTACTTTGTACATAAATAAAGAAACCGGAGAAATCTATGCAGGTTAAGGAGATGCCACAATGAAAACATCAATCAAACAAATTTTAAACGCCCGTGAGACACTTTCACGGCTTGCAGAAAAGACATTGCCTGTAAAGCAGAGCTACAGACTGGCAAAGCTCGTTAAAGCCATTGACGGCGAAATCAATGTGTACGACGGCGAACGTATCAAGCTCTGCGAGAAGTACGGCACGCTGAACAAGGAAAAGCATATCTACGAGTTTGAGGATGAGGCGTACAAGAGCTTTGAGACTGATATTAACGTCTTGCAGAGCCAAGAGGTCGAGCTTGATATCAAGCTGATTGACACCAGCGACCTTGAGCTTTCGGCGCAGGATATCATCAGTATTGAGCCTTTTATTGAGGTGATCACCGATGATTAACCGAATTACAGTCAGCGAAAAAAGGGGATTGTTTCCCGAATATTCAAGTCTCGGCACTATAGGGGAGAAGAACGCAACGACGCTGTTATTTCTGCTCCCTTTGTCATTACAATGCTATGACAAAAAAATCGTCTGTGAGACCGCACAGGGCAGTTTTGATTATACTGTATCAAACGATACCTTCGACCTGCCGAGTGAGGTTCTGACGGATAATACGCTGAAATTACAGCTTGTTCTCAAGGACGGTGACAAAGTCATATGGAAGTCTGTCCCGTATACATTTACCCTCAATCCGACCCTTGACGACAGCGGCGAAAACGTCGTTGAAAAGGCGAAAACGGAGCAGAGAGAGACCGACAGGACGGAGCTTGGAAAGGCTCTGAAAGAAGCAACGGGTGAGGACTATGAAGCTGACAATTGGGAAAAATTGATTGAAAATGTCGGAGCACTTATTGTCTTAACTGACGAGAATAAGAGCGCCCTTGAGAACAACAAACACATCAGCTTTCTGTTTGAACGCTCTACGCAACCGCCCTCAATTCTTTACGGCGATTATGCGGTTGCTGATGATGAAGCTTCGGACTATATTGACTCTGACGGTCTTGTCGTTACGCCTTATTTGGATACGCCTAATGCATTATATTCCGCAGGTACTCGTTTTAGCAGCAAGATTAGCAACGTCGAAATAAACGTGTCAGGGGTTGACAATTCGGGATTTAATAAATCAAGCGGCAATACAAGCTCAGTCTTTTGGCTTAGTGGTACGAATGTCAAAAAGATGGTGCTCATGGGCTCTCAAAATATAGCGAACATGGCGTTCCTATTCAGTAATTCTCCCGTGGAAGAACTTACACTCCTTGAAACAGGGGAGAAAAGAGAGGACATCACATACAGAAACGGTTGGGAATGGACATTCAACGGTTGCTCAAATCTCAAATATATCTTTGGAACGCCGCTTGACATAACCCGAAGTGGCGGTTCAAGCGGATTTAACATGTTCGCCGGATGTGTAAATTTGCGCTATGTCGGCATTAAGCCCAAAACCATAACAGGGCACCTTGCCATGGGTGCCTGTTCAAACCTCACAAAGTCAAATATGGAGGCGATTATCAGTCTTTTAAACGGCTGTCGTGATTGGGTAAATGCCGGAACGGAGTCTTGCACACTAACGTTGAACAGCTCATGTAAAGACGATCTGAAGAATCAGAAATGCCATTGCAACAAAGAGACGGGCGAGTATATCAGCCACAACACCTATCTGCAATATTCTGAGAATGAGCAGAAAAAATACGGCGCCGAGGTAAGTTATATAGCGGCATTCACTCACACTGGTAAGGCATATGAAAGTACTAACACCGAAACATGGTACATAGGTAAGGGAGTGACATTGGCATGGAGTTAATTATTAAAACCGAACAGGGATTTATTCAGGTGCTTCCGCCCGACGGTTACAAAATTCGCTTGAAAGGAGATAATACGCAGAGCTTCACGGAAATTGATATACCGCTCGGTAACAAGGCTGAGGTTGAAAAGTACATTGCCGTACCGCTCGACGAACCGGATGAGGTAGTCGAAAATCCTCCGATAACGCCGACAGAGGACGAAGAAATCAGCGACAGCGAAGCGCTGTCTATAATAATTTCGGGAGGTAATGACAATGACGAGAGCGGAAGCTAAAGCTTACAGAAACAAGGTTGTGCAGGGCGAGCAAGCCGAAAAGCTCGGCGGCATAACCGAGAAGGTTGAGCAGTCGGATAAAATCGGCTACGATTGGCACAATTATTACGTCGGCGATAAGCTCGTAAAATCTATATACGTCGAGCAGGATAACCCGGTCGGCACAGCTAATAATCCATTTGTTTGGTCGCCCGGTATGCGGCTTATCCCGAACGGCTATTACACATACAACGGCAAGAGATATGTTGCGGTTGCGGAGGGCTCACCCGAAACGATCACAGCAGAATATCTCGTTGAATTTTAAGGAGGAATAATCATGTTACAGCCAACAGGAAACAAACTCATAGACACAATTATCTACGTCGGTGCATCAGCAATCGCATTTAATGTGATTCTGCCGATCTGTGCCGTAATTCTTAAAGCAATTGGGCTGATGTGAGGTGCGGTACAGCATGGAAGGAATAATCGCAGCAATCATCACAGGAGTTTTGTCACTTGTCGGAGTTGTGATAAGCAACCTCGCGGCAAATGCCAAGATGTCAAAAGAGCTTGAAAAAGCACAGGCAGTCACCGATACAAAAATCGAAGAGCTCACCCGTGAGGTTAGAGAGCATAACAATTTCGCGAAACGTGTGCCCGTGCTTGAAGAAAAAGCGAAGGTCGCCGATCACCGAATCAGCGACTTGGAGCATATCAACATCAACAATCAAAATTAGAATTAAGGAGGAATCTCAAATGAAGAAAATCAATCTCAAAGGCGTAACGGCTCAGACCTGGGCGAGAACAGCAGTTCTCTTGCTTGCACTTATCAGCCAGCTTTGCGTAATCCTCGGTAAGAGAAGCGAAGCAATCGACATTGACCGGTGGCAGGAGTATGTAACCTACATATTCACCGTCGGCGCATCAATCGTTGCATGGTGGAAGAACAACAGCTTCACCAAGAACGCACAGGTTGCCGATGATGTAAAAAACAGCCCTGAACTGACAAACGGAAGAGGTGAGTGAATATGAGTAACAGCTCACTCGCTACATATCAGCGACTGACCGATAATTACGACCCTCGCAGAAACAAGATCGACACGATTACAATTCATTGTTACGTTGGACAGGTCACGGCAAAGCAGGGTTGCGATTATTTTTACAACACCGACAGAGAGGTTTCCTCAAACTATGTTGTCGGTCGTGACGGTTCGATCGGTCTTTCGGTTGCAGAGAATCACAGAGCGTGGACATCGTCCTCTCCATCAAACGACCACAGGGCAATCACAATTGAAGTTGCCTCGGACACAAAGCCGCCGTATGCGGTCACAGATAAGGCATATAGTGCACTCATAACACTTGTAACCGACATCTGCAAGCGTAACGACATCAAAAGGCTTGTGTGGTCCGATAACAAGAGTAACCGAGTTAACCACCGCAACGGCTGCAATATGACCGTACACAGGGATTTTGCTTCGACTGCTTGTCCCGGTGCATATCTTTACAGCCGTATGGCAGATACTGCAGCTCAGGTCAACAAGAGACTTTCCGCAGGCACAACAAAGCCGACGGCCAAACCGACAACCACAATCAAAATTGACGCACCGTCAGACGTAGGAGGTAATGATATGACAAGAGGATATTTTCAGGTAGGCGACCGCAACGAGGGTGTTTACGCATATAAACAGCAGCTTATGCTCCTCAAGAAAAAGGGTATAATCTCGCAGGGCGTTGACAATAACAACATCTTCGGCGCAGGCACAAAGACAGCCACAAAGCAGGTACAGCGTGCCGCAGGCATCACCGTTGACGGCCTTGCAGGCGCTCAGACGATCCGTGCTTGCTATGTGCTCGCGGCGAAGTGAGTTGTAGATAAGGCGTTTGTCTTTAGAAAGGTTGTACCGTTTGGTACATAAATACACAGCCGAAGATAAGATGATATGTCTTCGGCTGTGAAAAAGATTTTAACTATCTATATAAAATGAAATATATTAATATTTGATTTTTTTTGTAATATATGTTATTATAATGTCCAATCTTTTGAAGGGACTTTTATAATTGAGAAAATTGAATGTTAAACAAAAAATGTGGCATGATGCCCATTCAAGGAAAAAACTAAAATTAAAAACTAAATACAACAAAAAAAGAAAAAACTGTCGATATCAATCAAAGTATAATTTAAATCGCAATCATTCACCTCATATATTGATTGCGCCTCGTATTTTGAATGTTATTGAAAACTGTGAAGAGACTCTAAAATTCTTTGCTGATGCAGAAGAAACCATAAAAAAGTGCAAACTAAATGACAAGATTTATTTCGATTTAAAGAATATTGAAATAATTTCAGTTGATGCAATAATGTATTTAATTGCCATGATATGCAATTATCGCAGAATACGCGCTCTTCGAATTGTGTGCGAAGGAAATTTTCCTCAAAAAGATAAGGCAAAAGAAGTTATTGAAAAATCCGGCTTTTATAGATTTGTATCAACCGGAAAATCTTATAAAAACGTCAAGACTGACAAAACGATACAAATAACTTCAGGAAAAGAAGCTGATCCACAAACAGCATCTAAAGTCTGTGATTTTATTGCTTCTTCATTGCCTTGCACACTAATAGCAACAAAAAAATTGTATGCGATGATTATTGAATTAATGACAAACACGAAACAACACGCATATAATAATACGGAAAAAGTAATGGACGATAAATGGTATTTTTTTGCAGAAAATATTGAAACCGGAAAAGTGAAATTTGTGTTTCTTGATACAGGTGTGGGAATTCCTAAAACAGTTAAAAAGAAATTTTGGGAAAGTATATCAAGTGCTTTTAGAAATGATGACGCAAAATTAATTGCGGCAGCACTTTCAAATGAATATAATAGATCTGAAACAAAAAAATTATATAGAGGCAAAGGTCTCCCGGGAATTTACGATAATTCTGTAACTAGATACATATCGGATTTAATAATAGTTTCTGGACAAGGAATGTGCGTAGTTGATAAGTATGGTGTAATAAGCACCAGGCGGATAACAAACAAACTTTTAGGAACAATGTTTTGCTGGACTATTAGTATATAAATAAATGGAGGTTTTTATAATGGAAAAAATAATTATAAATGTGGCTCAAGATTTTTCCAAAACACCTGGAGGAAGAAAAAAATCTGAGGGACGTTTTTCTGGCGAAGAATTCAGAGAGAAAATATTATATCCACAGTTTTTGAAAGCAAAAAATGAAAATAAAAGATTAGTGGTAAATTTGGATGGTGGATATGGTTATGCAACTTCTTTTTTAGAAGAAGCTTTTGGTGGATTAGTGAGAGAAACTAATGATCCAGATGTGCAAAATATAGAAATTATCTCTGAAGAAGAGGAAGGTCTTATTGGTAGAATAAAGGAGTATATTTCGGCAGCGTTGAAGGACAGGAAGTGATATTGATGGAGACAGAAGCATGGAAAAAATTTGGAAGATTTATTAAGAGAAATTGGTTTATTGCTTTATGTGCTATATGTGTAATTTTCTTAATAGTTTTCAATGCATTCAGATTGCGTAGTAAGTTTTTAGAAACATCTTTATCATCTTGTATTACTTTGTTGGTGGCTATTATCATTTCTTATTTGTATTCGCAAAAAGAAAATAATAAAAGAAAGCAAAAAGATATCTTGTTGGATTTAATGATGAGTATTAAAAACACTATTTCTGAGTCATCAGTTTGTAAAATTGATCCCACTATGGACAAGTCAATTATTACAATGAGAAATAGAGATATAGGAAATAAGATGGATTTATTAGAGCGGTATAAAAATGAATTCGGATTTTCTGAAGATTTTGATGGTGCAAAAAAACAATTTGAGGAGTACCGTAGTACTATTGATAATCATATAGATGACTTGGATTATTTAAGTAAAAGTGAGCTTGAGTTAAAACGACCAATAACATTAATGGATAATAAGATTTTTGAAGCAATGTTAAAGCTTTACAAATAATATTCTAAAACTTATCCCCGAACTATCGTGTGATAGCTCGGGGATTTTTTGCGGTTATGGGGGATAGCGTAGGATATTTAAGAACAAATTATACCTAATATCAATGTAAGTATAAGTAATGGGATTGAAAGATAACCTAATACTAATGAAATTTTTTCCAGTTTTTTCACAAATTTTTTTCCATAGTTATGTTCTTTGTTAACTTTGCTTTTGACCAATTTGTCTATTGCTAGACATGCAAAATATAATAATATCAAGCACAAGAAAGAAACTATTTTAGAGATATTATCCTTGAGAAATAAATCAAGTATTAAGCTTATCAACGAAATAATAAAGCATATTAAGCTAAATGAACTTGAGTAAGCTATGTCTCTTTGGCGTTGTTTCTTTATTTCGCCTTTTGTTTTCTTTCCTTTAGGTTTGTTGTTTTTCTTTTTCATAAATACTTCTCCTTTTAAAATTCTAATATGGATTTCAGCTAATTCCACATTGATTATATTATATTAGAAATAAACGTGAATGTAAATAGTTTTTAAAAAAATTATATCCCTTTACACTCAGCACCGCCGTATTGTGAAATTATAATACTTGCATACTTAGCGTTGGGTGTGGCGATTTTGACGGGATATTGCAATTTCTTTTCATAAACAAACATCAGTTGTTACCCCCTAAGTCCCACGGCCACGGATTTTTGAGCCATGATACGCCGGGGTCTGAATTTGAGTAAAGCGGCCCGCAGGTTTCTTCATATTCAGCAACGAGCTTTTCGTTTTTTTCTTCATACTTTTTGAATAGTGCCAATGCGCTGATGTCGTCCGGGTGAGTGTCAAGATAGAGGTGCAGTTCCCACATGGCAAACTGTACGGCATCGATTTGCTGCGAAAGCAATGCTTTTGTCATCTCATACCACGACCCTTGAAGGGCTTGTCGAGTACGGGGAAAAGTGTGCCTGCTCTGAGAGCTTTCATCTCATCATAAACGGTCGCGTCAGTTTGAAACGGAACATATGCCATTGTTGCAACAGGGTTTTCGGGTAAAGCCGATGTGAAACCCGTTTGCATTGGCGATGAAAGACTCTTTGCAAATCCCATGGGCGCCATGGCGGAGCGTTCATATGGATAGTTGTTCAATTTAGTTAACTCCTTTTACCCGACGAATATGTTTTGCCGGGTTGTTTTTGGCTTTTGCCTATTAACAGAATATGCCGAGCCGCAAACTGTGGCACAAAAAACCGCTTCCGTTATCGGAGGCGGTTGAGCTTTTTGTTTTGTTCAATTTTAATTCAAGCGATTATACTATAAAATGTTCGCCAACTTGGAAAACGAAGTCGTTGCTTTGAAGGAGGGAGACGAGTTCGTGCTCGTTTTCGGGGAGGTACGGTGCTCTTGTGGCGCAAAGATTATCATGGCCGATGTGGTGATAATCCGTTCCTGCCGTGGCGATTTTGCCGTGTTCTCTTGCATATTTTTCTGCGAGGGCAACCCTCGAGTTGTGATTGGGATGCATGTTGAAAACCTCAACGCCGTCAAGATAGTTTTCAAATCCGAGCTTCATTCCGTCTCTGAACGGATGAGCCTGTAAAAGAAACATATCATTTGTCTTAAAGTTTTCGACAAAATTTTCAAGCGTTTCCGTCATATAGGAATACATCTCCTCAAGCTGCGAAAGCTCAAAGTCGAAAAGAAGATAGTCATTATCGTTTTGGCTCGGAAATCTCAGCTCTGCGCCGAGATAAACCTTCATGCCGAGCTTGTCGCCTGTTTCAAGTGCTTTGAGATAATCAGAGCGGTAAATATCAAGAAAATCGGGTATTTCGGGTCTTGGGAAAAAATGATTTGTTATGGCAATTCCGTCATAGCCGGCATTATGAAAAATCGTGACAACATCCTCGGGCTTTACCTGCGAGCAACGGCTGGCAGGGGAGGTATGTGCATGAAGCTCAAGCCTGTAGGGATAGGCCTCTTTGATTTGTTTTTCCGCATCTTCTTTAAACATAGTTATCGCTCCTCAGATTTCATTGACCATCATTTTATAAACCGTCTCGCCGATCTCATTTGTTTTGAGGTCGGAAAATTTTTCATAGGGAATCACTTCGAGAATTTTCAGATAGACATCTGAATGACGCCGAAACATATTTTTGTTAGCTTCTCTCGTATTTTTCACAACAGAAACCACAATCGGGACTTTCGCTTTCTTAGCAATTTTAAACGCGCCGTTTCTGAACGGGAGCAACGTGCCCGGCTTTTTATTTACGTAGCCCTCGGGGTAAATTCCCATTGCACACACGCCGTTTTTGATATTGTCCGCCGCTCGGTTTATTGCCTTGACCGCCTCACGGTTGTTCTCTCTGTCAAGACCGATACATCCGGATTTTGCAAGATATTTTCCTGCGGCAAATATACCGAAAATCTCCTTTTTGGCAACAAAGGCAAGGTTTTTATCAGCCAAAGCCGTTATTGTAATCATCGGGTCAAATGTTGAAATATGATTGCAGACGAGCAAAAACTGTCCGTCGTTCGGAACAAGCTCCTTGCCTTCGACATGAACGTGAACCTTTGCGGTTTTAAGGAAAAGATTGATGCTTGAGAGCATGAATCTTCGGTATGAATTGTGAATGTTGCTGGTGTAGACCTTATCCGTTGTGAAAGAATAGAGGCAGAAAATGCCGAGATGAAGCAATAAAAAGCAAACATAAATCAAAGGAAACAGCAAGAGCGGTTTCCAAATATCTCCGAAGCCTTTAACAAATCCTTTGAAATACGTTATGAGAAAATCCACAAGTGCGCTGAGCACAGCATATACCAAAGCCATAATAACTCCTCATTTGTGCGATGTTGTCTTAAAGTGAAATCACGGTTAGTTTTTGCTGATTTGCAGGACGTTATTCTCTTTATCAAACGAGCCCGTATAAAGCTGATAATATCTGCCCTGAGCGGCGATAAGATCGTCATGGTTGCCTCGCTCGATTATCCGTCCGTGTTCAAGTACCATTATAACATCTGAATTCTGAATTGTCGAGAGCCTGTGAGCAATAACAAATACGGTTCTGCCCTTCATCAGAGCGTCCATGCCTTTTTGAACGATTGCTTCGGTTCTTGTATCAATTGAAGACGTAGCCTCGTCGAGAATCATAACGGGAGGATCTGCAACTGCGGCCCTCGCGATTGCAATAAGCTGGCGCTGACCCTGTGAAAGATTTCCGCCGTTGGCTGTCAGCATGGTGTTGTAGCCGTCGGGAAGCATACGAATGAATTCGTCGGCATTGGCGAGCTTTGCCGCCGCAATACATTCACCGTCTGTTGCGTCAAGCTTGCCGTAACGGATATTTTCCATAACCGTGCCGGTGAAAAGATTTGTTTCCTGAAGAACGATTCCGAGCGAATGACGAAGATCGTCTTTTTTAATTTTATTGATGTTAATTCCGTCATAACGTATTTTGCCGTCGGCAACGTCATAGAAACGGTTGATAAGGTTTGTTATAGTTGTTTTGCCTGCACCCGTTGCACCGACAAAGGCGACCTTCTGACCCGGTTCGGCGAAGAGCGAAATATCATGGAGAACAATTTTATTCGGGTCATAGCCGAAGTCCATATGCTCCATGCGAACGTCGCCCATGAGCTTGGTATAGGTAACGCTTCCGTCCTCGTGGGGGTGTTTCCATGCCCATGTTCCCGTGCGTTCCTTACACTCAATGAGTTTGCCGTCAATCTCTTTTGCATTGACGAGTGTAACATAGCCGTCGTCAACCTCGGGCTTTTCGTCCATGAGGTCAAATATTCTGTCCGCACCTGCAAGAGCCATAACGATGCTGTTGATGTGCTGGGAAATCTGGCTGATGTTGTTCGTAAACTGTCTTGTCATGTTCAGGAAAGGAACAACAACGGCAATGCCGAGAACCTGACCCGAGAATGAAAGATTGTGAGCATTCGGCGAGAGAATAAGAAGTCCGCCGATGAAAGCGATGCAAACATAGAGAATATTACCTATATTGCCCATGATAGGCATAAGAATATTTGCGAAGCTGTTAGCCTTTGAGGCTTCTTTAAAAAGCTCGCCGTTTATTCTGTCAAAATCCTTGCAGCTCTCCTGCTCGTGGTTAAAGACCTTGACGACCTTCTGTCCGCTCATCATTTCCTCGATGAAGCCCTCTGTTTTGCCGAGAGCCTTCTGCTGACGGACGAAGAATTTTGCCGAATTGCCGCCGACAAATTTAACGACTATCATCATCAGTCCTACTGCACCGAAAACAATAAGGGTCATCCAAACGCTCAGATAAAGCATGTAAGCTACAAGAATGATAATTGTCAGTGCCGACTGAATGAGAGCCGGCATCGCCTGCGAAACAAGCTGTCGAAGGGTGTCAATGTCGTTCGTGTAGTAGGACATTATATCTCCGTGCGGATGTGTATCGAAGTATTTTATCGGTAGCTTTTCCATCTTACGGAACATTGTCTTACGGGTTTTGTTGAGAAAGCCCTGCGTAACAATTGCCATTATTCTTGCATGGAAGAAAGAAGCTGCAACGCCCACAAGATAAATGCAGCCCATTGTCGCAATGATTTTGACGATATTCAGCAGTGCCGCATCCCATCCCGTTTTTATTCCTTTTTCTATCTCAACAATGAAGTTGTTAAGAAACAGATTTGAAGTGGTTGAAGCAAGCGTGGAAAGAATTATGCAAACAACAACCGCGATGAGCGGGGATTTGTACTCGCTGAAAAGCATTTTCAGAAGTCTTTTAAACGTTCCTTTTTTTGCTCCGGATTTCATTCCCATCATCGGAGCTTTTTTTCCTTTCGGCATCGGATTACTCATCAAAATCACCTGCCTTTGTCTGAGATTCAAATACCTCACGGTAAATTTCGTTGTTCTCCATAAGTTCGTCGTGGGTGCCGATTCCGTTGACCTCACCGTTGTTGAGGACGATTATTCTGTCGGCGTCCTGAACCGAGGAGATACGTTGAGCGATGATCAGCTTGGTTGTATCGGGAATTTCTTCACGGAAAGCTTTTCTTATCATTGCGTCTGTCTTTGTGTCAACGGCGCTGGTGGAGTCGTCGAGAATAAGAATTTTCGGCTTTTTGAGCAAGGCTCTTGCGATGCAAAGTCTCTGCTTCTGTCCGCCGGAGACATTTGCGCCGCCGCGCTCGATATAGGTGTCGTATTTGTCGGGCATCTGCTCGATGAATTCGTCTGCCTGAGCGAGCTTGCAGACTCTGACTATATCCTCGTCGGTTGCGTTTTTATCGCCCCAGCGAAGATTTTCTTTTATCGTTCCTGAGAAAAGAACATTCTTCTGAAGCACAACGGAAACCGCATCACGCAGAGTCTTGATGTCATATTTTCTGACATCAATTCCGCCGACCTTAACGCTTCCTTTTGTAACGTCGTAAAGTCTCGGAATGAGCTGGATAAGCGTTGATTTACTGCTTCCCGTTCCGCCGATTATGCCTATCGTTTCTCCTGAGTTGATGTGGAAGCTTATATTTCGCAGAGTATTGACCTCCTGCTTTTTTGAATAAGCGAAATCAACATTTTCAAAGTCAATCGATCCGTCCTCAACTTTGCAAACGGCATTCGTCGGATTTTTGATCGTGCTGCCTTCTTCGAGAACCTCGACAATACGTCCTGCAGAAGCGAATGACATCGAGATCATAACCATTGTCATTGAAACCATCAAAAGACTCATGAGTATCTGCATACCGTATGTCAGTATTGAAGAAAGTCCGCCGACCTGAAGCTCAGTGCCGCCCGATGTAACAATTATCTTCGCTCCGAAATAGAATACTATAAGCATGATAACGTAAATTGCGGCGCTGACAAGGGGATTGGTGAGAGCCATAAGCTTCTCGGCCTTAGTAAAATCGTTACAAACATTGTCGGAAGCGACAGAGAATTTACGGTTTTCAAAATCCTCACGAACAAATGATTTGACCGCTCTGATACTTGCAACATTTTCCTGAACGGAATTATTCATCGCATCGTAACGCTTGAATATTCGCTTGAAAAGCGGCATTACCATCTTTATCATCAGCACGAGTCCGATTGCAAGGAACGGAATAAGAGCAACGAATGCTGTTGTCAGTCTCGGGCTGAGCTTGATTGTCATAACGATTGAGAAAACAAGCATCAACGGGCTTCTTATTGCCGTTCTTATTATCATCATGTATGAGTTCTGAACGTTTGTTACATCGGTCGTGAGTCTTGTAACGAGGCTTGATGCCGAAAATTTGTCAATGTTTGAAAATGAATAGTTCTGAACCGCATAGAAAAGATCGTGACGGAGATTTTTTGCAAATCCGCACGAGGCTACGGCGCAGAAATGTCCTGCAAGTGCACCGCACATAAGCGAGCAAATTGCGAGAATCACAAGCTTGATACCGTATTGAGTTATTACATCCATGCCGCGCCCTGCTTCAATGCTGTCAATGAGCTGAGCTGTTATAAAAGGTATAAAGCACTCGATAACGACTTCGCCCGTGATAAACAGAGGACTGAGCAGAGACGGCAGCTTGTATTCACGGATACATTGCATAAGTCTTTTTACCATATGCATATCAACATTCCTCCTTTTCCTTTAAATGATAGTTTTTGAGATTTTGTTTCATTCTTTTGAGATAATCATACAAGGCTTCCTTTTCCTCGGGGCTGAATCCGTCGGTCAGAATACCTTCAACGAGGGTCATATCCTCAGCCATAAGGTGTGATACAGCCTTGGATTTATCCGTCATGACGATTTTTTTCAGACGTGCGTCGCAGCTTACCGACTGCCTTTCCACAAGACCCTTTTGCTCCATAAGATTTATCACCTTTGAAGCGGTCGAGCGTGTTATCCCGAAGGCCTTTTCAATGTCCTTTTGAAAAACATCATGGCCGCTGTTCTCGGCAAGATAACCGATTATACAGCCGTTTGTGCCTGTCATGGATTCAATTTTCTTTTTATTCGGCAGGTTTTCGATAAATCTGTAAATAATATGCGAAAGTGACCGCAGCTCGTTGTGAACTGTCTCTTCCATAATATTCACTCCCTTTTATATTTGTACGACATTCAACATTATAGTTTACTGTTCAACAATTGTCAATATTTCCGCCTGTTAACAATTTATGAATTTTTGAGTAATGTTTCCGAATGAAAATAAAAAATCACCCGAAAAGGAAGGGGGGAATAAAACCTTTTCGAGTGATTATGAGTTCTGCCTTTGCCGTCACGCAATTCCGATATTTCGGAGCCGGTAATTACCGGGGTGCAATCCGCATGGCGGTTAAATCGGGCATAGAGAAATTCAATATTAACGGCTCGCAAAAGCCGATGCTATTAAAACTTTCTTGAAATAGCGCCTGCTGTCAAGAGCTTTAAGATAGCACGGAATGAAAACTTCTTTTCATTTGCGATCTCGTTTAATATTTTTTCCTCTGCGACATAGTACATGTTGTTTGTCATAAGTCATTCATTCCTTTCTTTTCTTTTTGTGACTACATTATAGCACCAAAGTATCTACTTGTCAAGCGTTTTGCACAAATAATTTATGCTCAATTTGTGCACTTTTACCCAACCAAAATTGTGCTATGTGCATAATTACCTAATTGGAACATATTAAATCGTGCCAAAAAGTGTGTTTTTTGGCGTTTTACACAAGCTTACGCTGAAAATATAATGCAATGGACTGCTTGACACCGTTTACTGTTGTTTTGACTTTTAAAACGATATGTAGTATTGACAATTTTTTGTCATTATGCTAAAATCTACACTGTATTTTTAGGAGGTATTGCATAATCATGTGGTGGAAAATTTTATTGGCTTTGTTGGCTCTTTTTATTGTTGTAACTCTTATAAGGGCAATTTTTTACAAGCCGAAAAAGTTTGAAGGGGTTAAAATCGAGGATGCCGACATCGACGTGGATAAGGTTGCCGAGCATCTTTCAAAAGCAATTCAGTGTAAAACAATTTCAAGAAGCAATCCCGATGAGATAGACTGGTCGGAGTTTGAAAAATTTCACGCTTTTCTTGATGAAGCCTATCCGCTTATAAAGCAGAATACGGTTAAGGAAAATGTCTCAAAGGCGAGCCTTATATATCGCTGGAAGGGCAAGAATCCGGATCTTGAGCCGATGGCGCTGCTTTCGCATCAGGATGTTGTCCCTGTTGCCGAGGGCACGGAGGACGACTGGACGCATGATGCTTTCAGCGGCTATAACGACGGTGAAATAATCTGGGGCAGAGGCGCTCTTGACATGAAAAATCATCTTATCTGCGTTATGGAGGCGGTTGAATCCCTTATGGAGGAGGGCTTCCAGCCGGAAAGAGACGTTTATCTCTGCTTCGGCCACAATGAGGAGATCGTTTGCTCCAAGGAATCGGGTGCGGATGAGATCGTTAAGGTTCTCCGTTCAAGAGGAATTCATCTTGACAGTGTTCTCGATGAGGGAAGCGCACTTCTTCGTCTTGACGTCAAGGGACTTATTCATACATATATTGCTGCGGTCGGCGTTGCCGAAAAAGGCTATGCGGATATGAAGCTCACCGTTCATGATAAGGGCGGTCACACTTCGGCAGCTCCAAAGCACAGCGGTATGGCGAAGCTTGCCAATACAATTAAGGACGTTGAAAGGCATCAGTTCAAGTCGCATATGCTCCCGTTCCTTACAGAGCTTTTTGATACGGTCGGCAGAAAGGCAACCTATCTCGGCAGAGTTGTAATGTGCAATGTATGGCTTCTCAAGCCGATTATTAAGCTTGTGCTTAAAGCAATTCCCGAATCTGCAAGCATGGTCAGAACGATTCAGAGTATCTCAATGTGTGAGGGAAGTCCCGAGCCGAACGTTTTGCCGCAGAGACCGAGCATCACGGTCAATTTCAGACCTCTCCCGGGCGATACGGTTGACGATGTTGAAAAACACATCCGCAAGGCTGTTCGCTATAAAGATCTTGAGGTTGAGCGTCTCTACAGCAAGGAAGCAACTAAGTTTTCACCGACGGATTCCAGGGCATTCAATGCGATAAGAAAGGTTGAAGAAGGACTTCACCCCAATGATGTTGCCGTTGCTCCCTACCTTGTAATGGGCGGCACGGATTCCTACCGTTACGGAGAGATTTGTGACAACATCCTTCGTTATGCTCCGTTCAATGTTTCCGTTGAACTTTTCCTTACAACGCACGCAACCAACGAGCGTTGCCCGATCTCGGCGCTCAAAGAAAGTGTAGTTTTCTTCAGAGAGTATATCAAAGAAGTATCCAAGAAAGACTAAAAAACGGCTTCTTTCGGCGCAGAAAACGTTTTTTTGCCCACTCGCAGTAATTTATTACAGCTTCGGGACAAAGAAAACGCTTTCTGCATCCGAAATAAACCGTTTTTATTTTTTAGCGGTTTCTTTTGCACAGGAAACGTTTTTTGCCCACTCGCAGTGCAAAAGCACAGCTTCGGGACAAAGAAAACGCTTTCTGCATCCGAAATAAACCGTTTTTATTT
>OIYO01000196.1_pt1 | contig 61488 bp, 55 predicted proteins | sample 1588191 | NCBI WGS metagenome assembly OIYO01 (sample SAMN03283275) | human gut metagenome | biome: human-associated habitat; material: feces | host: Homo sapiens | place: Peru | collected 2012 | reverse complement strand
TCAAACATCCAAAACAGCTTTTAAAAAAATGCAAAACCTTAACTTGACAGCAATGTTTTAAGCTAGATAACAAATCCTTTTTATATTAATTTACATACTTATAGTCATAATACTATGAATTAGAATTTAAGGGAGATTTTCATATGTATTATAAATTTTTTCCCTTTGGAAAAATTAAATATGAGGTTGATATTGATGAGTTCTTTTAAAAGTCCTGTAGATACAGCAAAAACTGTGTCTTCAATAGGTGGAACAAAAAGTTCCGCAAATGTTCTTAATGTAATATTGTTATCCTTCTTAGCAGGTGCATATATTGCATTTGGTGGATTGTTAGCTGAAGTTGCAAATGCAGGAATGCTTGCAGCAGGTTGTCCTCTCGGATTATCTAAATTTGTCTTTGGTGCAGTGTTCCCTGTTGGTTTGATGCTTGTTGTACTTGCAGGATCTGAATTGTTCACTGGTAATGTAATGTACATGGTTATGGGTGTTTTAGATGGTAAAGCATCTGTTGGTGGTCTTTGTAAAAACTGGGTTATCAGTTGGATTTTCAACTTTGTTGGTGCTTTATTTGTTGCTTATGTATTAGCATATATGAGCGGTATTGCTACTGATCCGGTAATTGCTGCAGGAGCTACTAAAGTTGCCGTTACAAAAGTCGGATTATCATGGGATGTAGCACTCATTAGAGGTATCGGTTGTAACTGGCTTGTTTGTTTAGCTGTATACTTAGCATTAGCATCTGATGATATCATCGGTAAAATCTTTGGTATATGGTTCCCAATTATGGCGTTCGTAACCATCGGATTCGAGCACAGTGTTGCAAACATGTTCTTTATTCCATTAGGTATGTTCTTAGGTGCTGAAGGTGTAAACTGGGCAACTATCTTTGGAAATCTTATTCCAGTAACTATTGGAAACATAATTGGTGCAGCAATATTTGTAGGTTGTATTTATTATATAACTTACCTTAAAGATGCAAGTTAGAGGTAGAACTTAAAATAAATAAGAAGCTTCATGCTTCTTATTATTTATATTATTTAAATAAATTATTTGGAGATTATAAAATGGTTGAGATAAAATATGTCCCAACAATTTGTCCATACTGTGGTACTGGATGTGGACTTAACTTCGTTGTAAAGGATGATAAAATTGTAGGTGTTGAACCATATAAAAGACACCCGGTAAATGAAGGAAAAGTATGTCCAAAAGGTAACTTCGGGTATGAATTTATTAATAGGGAAGATAGGTTAACAACTCCATTAATCAAAGAGAATGGAGAATTTAGGGAAGCTTCTTGGGATGAAGCTTTAGATTTAGTTGCTAATAAACTTAAAGAAGTATCTGATGAAGATCCAAATAAAGTTGGATTCTATGCATGTGCTCGTTCACCAAACGAAAACATTTACATTACTCAAAAATTAGCTAGGGTAGCTTGTGGTACTCAAAACGTTGATCACTGTGCACGTATTTGTCACGGACCTACTGTAGCTGGGCTTGCTACTACCTTTGGTTCAGGTGCTATGACCAACGGATTTGACAGTATTAAAGAAGCAGACTACATATTCTGTATTGGTTCAAACAACATGGAAGCACACCCATTGTTTGGCCGTAAATTGATTCAAGCTCAAAAAAATGGTGCTAAATTAGTTGTTTTAGATCCAAGATACACTCCAACTGCTAAAATAGCTGATGAATATGTACAATTCAAAACAGGTACTGACGTAGCATTAATGAATGCTATGATTAAAGTTATTATTGATAATGACTTGCAGGATGACGAATTTATTAAAAACAGAACAAAAGGTTTCGATGAACTTAAAGAAACAGTACAAAAATACGACCTTGAAACTGTATCTGAAATCACTCACATTTCACCTGAAACCATTGAAGAATTAGCTATTGAATATGCTAAAGCTGATAAAGCAGCTATTGTTTACTCATTAGGTATTACTGAACACTCTCACGGTGCAGATAATGTAATGTCTACTGCTAACTTGGCTATGTTAACCGGTAACATTGGAAGACAAGGTACTGGTGTAAACCCATTAAGGGGACAAAACAACGTACAAGGTGCTTGTGATATGGGTGCATTGCCTTCTGATTATGTAGGTTACAGAAAAGTAGCAGATCAAGAAACTACTGACTGGTTCAACGAATACTATGGAACAAACCTTCCTGCAAAGCCAGGTTTAACATTAGTTGAAATGATGAATGCAGCTCACTCCGGTGACTTAAAAGTATTATACATCCATGGTGAAGATCCGGTACTTTCTGATGCAGATATTAAACATACTAAAGAAGCATTAGCTAATTTAGATATGTTAATTGTTCAGGAATTATTCATGACTGATACTGCACAATGTGCTGATGTTGTTTTACCTGCAGCAGGTTGGGGTGAACAGGAAGGAACATTTACCAATGGTGAAAGAAGAGTACAATGTTTACACAAAGCTCAAGAACCACCTGAAGGTGCAATGTTAGATTGGAAAATTATGGAGGAAATTGCAGTTAGAATGGGAGTTCCAAGAGAAAAATTCCATTACGAATCTGCTGAAGAAATCTTTGAAGAAATCAGAGAATGTGCTCCAATCTTCGCTGGTATGAACCGTGAAAGATTAGACACTCCTGAAGCTCTTCACTGGCCATGCCCATCTGTTGACGACCCATGTCAACCATTAATGCACAAAGATAAATTTGCACATCCTGACGGATTAGGTATTTTCCAAGCATTAGAACACAGAGGTCCTGTAGAAGTTCCTGATGAAGAGTATCCATTGTTATTAACTACTACTAGGGTTTTATTCCACTATCACGCAGCTATGACTAGAAGATGTAAAACTTTAGACAACGAAGTTAAAACAGGATTTATAGAAATCAACACAGAAGATGCTAAAGAATTAGGAATTATCAATAATGAGATAGTTAAAGCTAGCTCCAGAAGAGGAGAAATTGAAATTCCTGCAAGAGTAACTGATGACATTAAGAAAGGTATTGTAAACATACCTATGCACTTTACTGAATGTGCAGCTAACATGTTAACCAACTCTGATTCTTTCGATCCAAAATGTAAAATGGTAGAGTTAAAAGCTTGTGCTATTAAAGTAGAAAAAATTGAGGAGTAGATTTAAATGGCTGTAAAAAATAGCGACATGTATTATGCATACTCTAACAATGAAGGTATTAAAGAAAAAGGTGAATACGGAGGAGTAGTTACAACTATCATGAAACATCTTTTAGAAAATAATGTTGTTGATGGTATTGTAGCTGTAAAAGAAGGATTTGACTTATATGATGCGATTCCATGTCTTATAACTGATCCGGAAGAAGTTATTAAAACTGCAGGTTCAATTCACTGTGGTACTGTAAATTTAGCTAGTTTCATATACAAATACCTAGACGGTTGCAGAGATATGAAAATAGCAGTTACATGTAAACCTTGTGACGCAATGTCTATAAGAGAATTAATGAAAAAGGGCAAAATCATTGAAGACAACGTCATCATGATTGGAGTAAACTGTGGTGGAACATTACCTCCTGTACCAACTATGCAAATGATTAGAGATGTTTATGAGTTAGACCCTAGTGATGTAATTAAAGAAGAAATCGCAAAAGGTAAACTCATTATGGAAACTGCAGAAGGGGAAAAAGGATTCGGTATTGAAGATTTAGAAGAAGACGGTATGGGTAGAAGAGAAAACTGTCAAAGATGTGATTTAAAAATACCAAGTAATGCAGACTTAGCATTAGGTAACTGGGGAGTAATTGGTCCTTTAGCAGGAAAAGCTACTTTCGTTGAAGTATTCTCAGATAAAGGTGCAGATGTTCTTAATCAAGTGGTTGAAGCTGAATTAATTACAGTTGAAGAACCAATTGAAAAAGGAATTGCAATAAGGGACAAAATTAATAATTTCATGCTTTCAGCATCTGCAAAGAAAAAAGAAGAAGATTATGCAGGTACTTCCGGAGATATTATCGAAGTATTCAAAGAATATGAAGATGAGTTTTCTAAATGTATGAAATGTTATGGTTGTCGTGAAGCATGTCCATTATGTTTCTGTGAAGACTGCTGTCTTGAAGCTGAAGGTCCTGAATGGGTACCTGGCGGATACACTCCTGCAGCACCATTCTTCCATTTAACCCGTATGGTGCATATGGTAGATTCATGTACTAACTGTGGTCAATGTACTGAAGTTTGTCCTTGTGAAATACCTGTAGCTAAAGTATGGAGTACAGTAAACAACAAAATCCGTGACGTATATGGATACATCCCTGGATTTGACAACGGGGAACCAATTCCACTTACTGAACACAAACCAAAAAATAACTGGAAAAAATAGAGTTTTTACTCTATTTACCTCTTTTTTTAAAAAATTAAGTTGAAGACATTAGTCTTCTGTTTAAAAAATAGTTTTTAACTGTTATAAGGTTCTCTTTTATTAATGCCTTTAATGAAAACTTCTTTTAATTCAGAATCTGTTTCATTATTTCGTATATGTGATATTAATTCTACCAGATTATCATTTCTAAGTAGGCAGGGTTTTATTTTTCCGTCTGGAGTTATTCTTAATCTGGTACAGTTTGCACAAAAGTCACTGTTTTCAATTGGTTTTACTACTTCAATTTCTCCTCCGTCTATGAAGTATTTTTTACGGTTTTGCATAAATTCACGTGTTTTGACTTCATCACATATGGAAAGCAGTTTTTCATTAACGGGATCTAAATTATAATGATATTCCCGGCTGAATTTTTCATCATCACAGTTTTCACTGTCCATCAGTTCAATAAGCTGAAGTATAATTCCATGTTTTTTACAAAATTCAAACATTTCATCTATTTCATTTTCATTTATTCCTTTCATTAAAACCATATTGATTTTAACTGGATAAAGACCGACTTCAACAGCTTTCAGAATTCCATTTTTAGCAGATTCAAGTAAGTTTTTAGCAGTGACTTTTTTATAGGTTTCGGGATTTAAAGTGTCTAAACTGATATTTACTCTATTTAATCCTGCATCTTTTAAATCCTTAGCATACTTTCCAAGCAGTGTTCCATTTGAAGTAATAGATATGTCCTCAAAATCAAGACTGGCTATTTTACTTACAATTTCGACTATATCTTTTCTTATTAAAGGTTCTCCACCTGAAAGCCTTATTTTTCTGACACCAATATTTTTAGCTATTTTACAGATTCTGTAGATTTCATCTGCATTCATTTCATCGTGAGAATCGTTCATCCCGTCATGATGGCAGTATAAACAGTTTTCATTACATTTGTTTGTTATTGTAATTCTTAATGAAAGTATTGGCCGTTCATATTTGTCTTTGATAGCTTCTGTACTCATAAAATCATTTTTTAACAGTTATATTAATAGTTTCGATTTCACTGATGTTTATTTCTCCAAGTTTCAGTGATTTAATCATACCATATATTGTTTCTTTTAGGATGCCTTTTACAAATGCATTAATATTAACTTCTTTATTGTTTACTGTAAGGCTGGCTTCACTTTCTTCAAGATTTTCCTGATTTATTTCAGAAATATCGACCTGTGCAATTCTTGCATCTTCATCAGTGTTAAGTGAACTGATCATTCCAAATACTGAGTTTGCAACGAAGTTATTGGTATGATGATTTAAGCTAATTTCCTTATTGTTTATTAGAACATTAGCTTCCACTTTTGGGTTCAAGTCAATGTTATCTTCATTGTTTATTATTAGTTCGACTTTATTAATATCCTTTACCCCATATTCCTCGATATGCAAGGTTTTTATTATTCCAAGGACTGTTTTTTTAATAAAATCGCTAACAAATTCATTTAAACCAATAACTTTGTTGTCAATTGACATAAATGTGTCAACTTTATCCAGGTCTTCGGTTTTTATATTCCCTTTTATGATTTCTTTAGCTATTGCATCTCCATCATTAAATCCGCATTCATCTAAAAAGAGAGTATCTACAATGTCATGACCTTTTTCTTCAACAGTGTCTACTAACTCAGATACACCTTCAGAAGTTATTGAAAAGGAATCTACTTCAGCTATTGTATATTCATCAACTACATCAAGAGATGTTACTATTTTCGGATAATTGTAGCTTTTAAATCCCTCAATAACTACAAAATCAACATTATCCATAAATTTAATTAAAAACAACAATCTGTTTAATTCTAAAATATCTCTTACATTAAAAAATGATGTAGATCCGATTCCGACAACAACATTTGATCCTGCTAGCTTATGTCTCCAGGTATCCGTATGTTCCCTGTCCATTTCCATTTCATGGTGGGAATGTTTTATGGAAGCTACATTATATCCTCTTTTGGTAAGTTCTTCAATAATCTTTACAGTTAAAGAAGTTTTTCCAGTATTTTTTCTACCTACTACAGATACAATTTTCATAGTAAAACCTCACTTATTTATTATTATGTATAATCTAGTTATTATAATAGATGTGTAGTTACTCCACATTTTCCCAAATTTTAGTTTTTCCTTAATTTTTTATAGATTTTGTAATATATTTTATTATTTTTTTATTACTTTTTTAAGAAAAATAGTCGATATTACTTTTTTTCAAATCGTATTTTAAACATTATATGTTTAATTAAATTATTTTAATAATTTTTATAGCTATATAACTATTTTAATCGATTCTTTTTTAAATTAAAGTATTTTAATCTTTTTAACTAATTTTTTTGTTGTTGTATTAGCACAGTTATATATATTACTTTCGACTTGTTTCTAGTAGACAAGTATATATTAATAATAAACAAAAGTTTATATCATTACACATGGTGGTTGATATGCCAAAACATATTGCATCTGGTTTGAAATATTTAGCTGCAGTAAAGCTAAAGGAGCAAGGTGAAAGCCAACAAGCAATAGCTAATGAGTTAGGTATTGATAGGTCTACAGTATCCCATTATTTAAATGGCAGTAATTTATCATGGAATTCTATAGACGTAGCTAAAACTATCACAGACTTAACTCCTAGAGATTTCTTAAGAATGACTAATGCAATATTTAATGAACCTGAACAAAGCCGTAAAATTGTTTCTATATGTAATGATAGGGAATTTGAAGCAGTTGTTGCAGATTCATGTATCGGTTGTGGCTTATGTGTAAGCATGTGTTCTATGAAAGCTATTAAATTAGAATCGTTAAAAGCACATGTAGACTCCATACAATGTTGCGGTTGTCAGCTATGTAAAGATGAGTGCCCAACGAATTCTATTAAAATTTTGGAGATTTAATAATGATTAAAAATAAAAAAGAAGCTATAGACAATAACTTTGCTATTACAAGGGCAGCTGAAGAAGTAAGAAAGTTGTCTTTTAATGACCAGATTTGTCTTGGATGTGGAGTTTGTGAATCTACTTGTCCTGTTGAAGCAATTACTTTAAATCCAATTGCTGTCGATGCTCGTCACAGACGTTCCAATGATGTCTATTTCAGCGGTCATGAAAAAATAGCACAAAATTTCCATGCTGAATTTGATGTTCAAAAAATCAGCATTGATGAAAACAAATGTGTTTTATGTGGTATGTGTAGTGGATTATGTCCAATAGATGCATTAGTTTTAACTATTGATGATGTTCCAATTAGTGAAATTGAAGCATATCCTCATTACAACTCCTATTCTAAAATCGATGACGATAAATGTATTTACTGTAAAAGATGTGAAACTGCATGTCCTCAGGATGCAATTACTGTCATGAGAAAATTACCAGAACGTCAAAACTTGGTATCTGGTGAAATTAGTGTAAGTGATGATGACTGTGTTTACTGTGGAATCTGTCAGGAATTATGTCCTGCAGAAGCAATTGTAGTAGATAACACTACCGGTCAAGAATCTATTGTAATTGACAAAGACAAATGTGTATACTGTCTTGTATGTAAAAGATCATGTCCAGTTGACGCTATTTCTGCAGTATGTAGGGCATGTTCCTATGGTGAATATGATTTCAAAGCTGAAGATGAAGTTACTACTGGTAGTGCAGTTATTGATGATGAACTTTGTGTATACTGCGGATGGTGTGAAGGAGTATGTCCAGCTGATGCTGTTGAAACCAACAAACCATTCAAAGGTACTTTAGAAATTGATCAAGAAGCATGTCAAACATGTGGTGCTTGTGTAGATACCTGTCCATGTAATGCTTTAGCATTCCCTGTTTCTACTGCACCAGGTCAAAGATTAGACCGTATTACCAAACATGATCAATATTGTATCCGCTGTAAAGCTTGTGCTAAAGCATGTCCAAATGGAGCTATAACTGTTACAAGAACTGAAATAGACCACACTCCTATAAAATCTGTAACATGGCTCGATGCATTCGATGCAATTAAAAATTAGGTGATTTAATGGAACTTAAAGTTAATCAAGATAATTGTTTAGGATGTGGAATTTGTGTAATTGCATGTCCTGTTAACGCATCTATCAGTCCTGAAAATGCAGGTGGTAACGGTGCAAAAACTGATGAAGTAGTTACTATGGTCGAAAATGGATTCATTAAAATTTTCTCACCAGATAAATGTGAATTATGCGGAACTTGTCAAATGTTCTGCCCTGTAAATGCTATATGGATTGAATAGGAGGAAGAATTATGCATTATGCTAATACTTATTTATCAAAACCTGTTGTTCCTGATGTAGAAATTGTTGGTGATGGAAAGACCAAAGTACTTAAATGTATGTTAAATACTGGTTCTGACATTTATCAAGGAGCTTGTAAAAAAAGAGGTTCTACATTAAAAGAAGAATATAAAAATGCTTCTGGAACTTGTTATATGGACCCAAGAGATATGGGTAAATTAGGTGTAAAAAACTGGGATACTGTCCTTGTTAAAACTGACTGGGGAGAAGTTGTAGTAAATGCTGCAGTATCCAGAGATGCACCTCACGAAGGAACTGTTTTCATTTGTAAAGGTCCTTGGGCAAATACTGTTGTAAGTCCTGATACTTACTGCTGTTCTGACCCAACTTACAAAGGTATTCACTGTACTGTTGAAAAAACAGACAGGGAAGTATTACTCATGGCTGATTTAATGAGATGGGTTTACAAAAAATATGTTGATTCCGACGACGACGATGTTGTTGAACACATGGAATCATTAGGAGAAAGGCCAGTATATAAAGGCCGTAAATGGGAGGAGTTGATTGATCATGACATATGAGCCACCTGTAACTGATTATGATTACATCGTAGAAAACTGTACTTGTGCATTTTGTGGATGTAACTGTGATGATTTAGATTACTTAGTTAAAGATAACCATGTTGTTGCTGTAAGGCATGCTTGCAGATTAGGTGCAAGTAAAGTTATGGAAGATATGGACCAAAGATTATTAGTTCCTATGATTAGGGATGAAGACGGAGAACTTATGGAAGTAGATTGGGATACTGCTTTAGATAAAGCTGCAGGATATATTGCTAATTCTATCAGGCCAGTATTCTACGGTTGGTCTGAAACTTCCACAGAATGTATGAAAGAAGGATTGGAATTAGGTGAATACATAGGAGCAGTTTTAGATAACCAAGCTACTATCTGTCACGGTCCAAGTTTACAAGCTGTGCAAAATGCAGGTTACCCTATTCAAACTTTAGGGGAAGTTCAAAATAGGGCAGATGTGGTTGTTTACTCTGGAAGTAACGCAATGAACTCTCACCCAAGACATGCAGCTCGTTATGCTATTTTCTGTAGAGGATACTTCAGACAAAGAGGTAGATTCGACAGAACTGTCGTAACTATGGATCCAAAATTCTCTGATACTGCAAAAATTTCTGATAAATGGATAGGATTCGAACAAAATGGAGATTATGGTTTTTATAATGCTATCAGAGCAGTATTAAGAGGAAAAGAAATATATCAAGATACTATTTCCGGAATTCCTAAAGAAGATATCTATGAATTAGTGGAAGAAATGAAAAATGCTGAATTTGGTGTTTTATTCTTCGGTTTAGGATTAACTCACACATTATCCAAACAAAGAAACATTGATATAGCTATTAAAATGATTCAAGACTTAAACAAATACAGTAAATGGGGTCTTACTCCAATGAGGGGTCACTTTAACGTAAATGGTTTCAACATTTTCATGGCTTTCGAAACCGGATTTGCATTTGGTGTTGACTTTGCTAGAGGTTATACCAGATACATGTTAGGAGAAACCAACACTATCGATTTATTAACAAGGGAAGAGCCTGACTGTTTCATGGTTATTGCAGCAGACCCTGGTGCTCACTTCCCTAATGGTGCTAACCAACATTTAGCTAACATTCCTGTTATTCAAGTGGATATTCACTGGGGACCATCTACTGAACTTGCTGATGTAGTATTGCCTGGTTCATTTATTGCAGTAGAATGTGCTGGTACCAGTTATCGTATGGACGGAGTTCCTATTTACATGAAAAAAGCAATTGATAAACCTGAAACATGTCGTGACGACGAATGGATTATCAGAGAACTTAAAGAAAGAGTCATGAAACTCAGAGAGGAGCCAAACGTAGCTCCAAAATATGTGCCTAATCCAAACGCATTATAAGGTGATATGATGGAATTTATACTTAAAAATGGTATTGTTTATGACCCAGCTAATGGAATAAATGGTGAGAAAAAAGATATCATGGTTAAAGATGATATCATTGTTGAAGAAGTCTCAGCTGATGCAAAAGTCATAGATGTTACTAATAAAATCGTTATGCCTGCTGGGGTAGATCCTCACGCTCACGTTGCAGGTCCAAAATTAGTTGTAGGTAGATTATACAGACCTGAAGATTCAAGAAGGGGAGTTACTCAAAAAACAAAAGTTACAAGGGCGGAATCTGGTTTTTCCATTCCAAGTTGTCCATCAACTGGTTACAGATACTCCAGATTAGGTTATGGTACTGTTGTAGAAGCAGCTATGCCTCCTCTTGAAGCAAAACACACTCACGAAGAAATTGCAACTATTCCAAACATAGACATTCCAGCTTTAGCATTATTTGGTAACAACTGGTTTGTAATGGAATATGCAAGAGAAAACAATATTGAAGACTTATCTGCATTTGTATCTGCATGGTTAAAAGTCTCCAAAGGTTATGGTGTTAAAATCGTAAACCCATGTGGTAGTGAAGCATGGGGTTGGGGTATGAACGTACACGGATACAATGATAAAGCACCTTACTTTGATGTAACTTCTAGAGAAGTTGTAACTTCTTTAGCAAAAGCTAACGAAAAATTAGGTCTTCCTCACTCTATTCACATTCACCCAAATGATTTAGGACACCCTGGTAACGTACCAACTACTCTTGAAACATTAGATTCTCTTAAAAATATTAAGAAAAGTCCTAAAGCAGATATTAGGGATCAAGTTGTACATATCTGTCACCTTCAATTCCATTCATACGATGGAACCAACTGGAGAGATGCAAGTTCCGGTGCAGAAGAAGTTGCTAAATACATAAACGGTCATGACCATGTAACCTGTGATATCGGACAAGTAACTTTAGATGAAACAACCACCATGACAGCAGATGCACCAATGGAATATGACTTGTTCAAATTATCTGGATTAAAATGGGCTAACAAAGATATTGAATGTGAAACTGCAGCAGGTATTATTCCATGTATCTACTCTGGTAGAAGTCCAGTTGGAGCACTTCAATGGGCTATTGGTTTAGAATTGTTCTTACATCTTAAAAACCCATGGCAAGTATGTTTAACTACTGACCACCCTAACGCAGGTCCATTCATAAGATATCCAAGAATTATCTCCTGGTTAATGAGTAACCAAAGAAGAATGGAAATGATTGAAAACGGTGAAGTTCACAAATGGGTACAAAAAAGAACTACTCTTCCAACTCTTGATAGGGAATACGACTTCAATGATATTGCAATTATTACAAGGGCAGCACCTGCAAAAATCTACGGTTTCAGAGACAGAGGTGCTCTTACTCCGGGATACAAAGCAGATATTGCTGTATATGACATAAATCCTAATGAAATTGATCCATCCAGACAATATGCAGAAATTGAAAAAGGTTTCTCTCTTGCTGATTACACAATTAAAGATGGTCAAATCTTAGTAAAAGATAAAGAAATTGTAAAAGTTAAAGAAAGTCAAAACATATGGGTTAATGTACAAGGATATGAGCATGAAGAACAAAATGTTATTAATAAAATCATGCCGTTCTTTACTCAATATTACTCCGTAAAATGGGAAAACTATCCAGTACATGATCATTATGTATCAAATCCTATAAGGGTAGATGTTAAAAGATAAAAAGGGTGTTTAATTTGAAAACAATAACATTTGATCAATTAAAAACTTCTTCAATCGCTTTAGAATTTGATGAATTAATTCCTGATGAAATTTACGGATGGAGCGAAGAAGATTTTGCAAAATATGAAGTACCTATTGGAAACTCAAGATTCCCAATTACTGATTTCTTTGATATTACTGTAGAAGGTGATGCAGAAGGACCTAATGATGTTAAAATGATCCTTAACGGTGACTTAAACAGGGTCAAATACATTGGTTGTAATATGAGTGGAGGAGAAATTATCTGTAATGGTAATGTTGACCTTCATGTAGGTGCAGAAATGAGTGGCGGATCCATTTATGTTCATGGTAATGCTGCAGCTCATGCAGGAAGAGAAATGTCTGGAGGATACCTTGAAATCGACGGCGACACTAAAGAATTTACCGGAGCTTCTTACATTGGTGAATGGAGAGGTATGACTGGCGGTAAAATCGTTGTTAAAGGTAATGCTGGTAAACAATGTGGTGAATGTTTAACTGGTGGAAGAATTCACGTTTTAGGTAACTGTGATATTTTAGCTGGTATTCACATGACTAAAGGTATTATTGAAATTGATGGTGATGTAAACCGTTGGCCTGGAGGTCAAATGAAAAACGGTAACATTGTCATTCACGGATTCCTTGGAAGATTACTTGAAGGATTCGTTCTTGAAGGTGTTGTCGACGACCCTGAAATTGACGGTGAAGTATTTGAAGGAAAATACATCCAATACAAAGGGGACATTGGTCTCAATGGTAAAGGTGCTTTATACTTAGATGCTGAAGCTAACAGGGAAAAATTAGCTCATTATAACGAGCTTGATGACGAATATACTTCAATTAGGGAATACAGGAATTTATAATTCCTCCTTTTTCTTTTTTTAAAAAAGAGTTTAATCAATAATTATTTTTGATTTAATCAATATGTTTAAATATTGTTTTATTATAAATTATTATTAATAGTAATAATTTTAAACCTTGTAAACTGATTTATAATTATTGTATGGTTTTATGTGTGATAATATGGTTAAAGAAATTAAGATGTCTGCTGATGAAGCTATCGAATATGTAAGAAACAATGTTCAAATAAGGGATATTTTAGAAATATCATACAATCGTATTTTTGCTCCAGGTGAAGTGTTAAATATAATTTCAGAAGATGAAGAAACTGGTGAAGGTCTTAGAGTTAGTTTACAATTAAATGGTGAAATTTTAAATCAGGCTGTTGATGTTGATTTTAATGAGATTAAAGATGATCTTTTAGAATTGCGTCATATTAAAGATGGTAAAATAACAATCGTAGAAGTTTACGAATAGATTTTCTATCTCTTTTTTTATACTTTTTATTTTTTATACATCTGTCCTTTTTTGAAAAATTATTTTGTTTTATACATTACAAACAAAGTTTTATATTATAAGAGATATAACTAATATTTAATAATATAAAATGAGGTGTTTTCCATGAAACAATTAAGTTTATCTCCAGACGATGCTGTTGAATATTTAAAAAACAATGTGAAAATCCATGATAATTTAGAAATTTCCTATAATAGAATTTTTGGAAGTGGTGAGGTTTTAAACATGGACTTTTCTGAATATTTTGGAAAACCAGGTTTTAAAATGCTGCTTTCATTAGATGGAGATTCAATTAATCCAACTATTGAAATTGATGTTTATGAAATTAAGGATGATTTAATTGAATTTATTCATCATCCTGTTGAAGGAGACGAAGTGGAAGTTACTGTAGTTTAAAATAGCTACAGCCTATCCATTTTTTCAAATTTCATTAATTTTGCAATAGCTTTAACTTCAACATCTATGTCCTTTTCTTTAAGAGCACCAATCAGGTTAAGACCACTGCCTGCAACAACACCAAAATTATAATTATCTACTTTAGCATTATAGGTTAATTCTCTTGGTTTGCCTATTTTATAAATTGAGAATCCAATATTCTTTAAGATGTTTAATAAATGTACTGCATAGTCTCTTGAAATGTAGGGGATTTCTTTTAAACTGGCTAATATTTTATTGGATCCTATATTTCTTGTTATTGAAGTCATGTTTTTAGCTATGAATATTTTGTGGGGATCAACAGAAGACCCGTTATATGAAATCAGGTCAATAAATAACGGAGATTCGTTTAATTCCAGTAATCCACCATATTTCGGATTGCTCATTATTCCATTGCTTATTAAAAGTCCATCAATACTTAAACTGCATATAGTAGCTATTCCTACTTTAGTATAATCTGTAGGATGTTCTACAAGCTGGTAGTAAGGATTAATGTATTTAGGATTTGATTCATAGGTTTCTTTCATAATGTCTAGTGCTTCTTCCAGATTGTCTTTTTTAATATATGAAACATTTACTATGATGTCTCCTTTTCTGGTTTCTACATTGAAATTAACTTTCTGAATCAGATTCCATGATTTTGAAAGTAAAAAGGGAGTTTTAGCATGAACCTTGTTATCGGCATGTTTTAATATTTTTTTAACATCCGCTATTGGGGACAATGTTTCAAATCCTTCAATTTCTTCAGCTATTTTTATGTCAATATCATATCCAAGTTCCTGAGCTGCACAAAATGGAGTTACTCCTCCACTAATAGCTATTCCAACCATTCCTTCAGGTACCGGAATTCCCAGTGTGTTTTTTCCTTCTTCAGAAACAGCCATTACTCCTCCAATTCCAAATTTTTCTAATTTGTTTATTATGTTTATGGTGCGTTCCCGCCCTACACTTGGGATAAGACGAAAATTAGCAGGTATTGTTCCGTTTCCAGTGTTTATTACATCCAATACAGAAGTCATTCCCGGAGCTACAAATGCATCAAGAGGAGTTACAGACGTTTTTTTATAGGAAATCAGTTCTGTAAATTTTGTTGGAATGTAATCTCTGATTTTAACTAATCCTCCATATAATGGAATTGTAGGTATTCCTTCATTCAATAGGATTCCATCAATTGTAGTTCCGCAAATTGTTTTTATCTGAATTTCTTCTTTATTGGTATCTGCTTTTAAATTTATGTAAGGACTAACACAAAGACCACTTTTGAAAACATCTTTGATTATATTAAATGCTTCTTCATCATAAATGGTTGAAGTGTTTACTACGACATTTCCGGTCTGGTTTATGTAGTTGAAGTTAGTTAAATAAATCATTTCTTCAAATTTTGAATAAATGAAATCAACCTGGTCATAGATTAAACCTTTTTCAAGTTTTTTTCTACCTAATTCTGTAATTTGTCTGCCGGAATATCCCATTCTTTCAGTATATCCTTTTTCATCAAGAATTTGCATATGGTAACGAACAGCACGTTCACCTAAGTTAAAGCCCTTATTTTTTAGTTCCTGTGCTATTAATTTAGAACCAGTAGGTTTATTTTGTTCATTCAATATTCTTAAAATTTCAATTATTTTGTGTTCTGATTCTGACATAAAAAGCTCCCTTTTCTTAAATATAATCATGCCTAATTTTACTTAAGAATCATTATATTTAAAAAAATAAAAAAAGTATATTTAGATTTAAATATCTAAATATTTGTTTTGTTCGTATCCGAATACTTGTACACGATATTCGTCCCATTCTTGATATTTGAGCTCTAAGAATTTTTCACTGATATGGTCTCCTAAAGCAGATAATATTAATGGGTCTTCTTCAAGTGCATGATAAGCTTCCCATAAACTGGATGGTAAAACTTTAATTCCCATAGCTTCCCTTTCTTCTTCAGTTAATGAGTAGATGTTGATTTCAGTAGGTTCTCCAGGATCAATTTTATTTTGAATACCGTCAATACCTGCTTCTAACATTACTGCAAATGCTAAATATGGGTTACATGCTGGGTCCGGTGCTCTGTATTCAATACGTGTTGCTTTACCACGAGCTGCTGGTACTCTGATTAATGCAGATCTGTTTTTAAGACCGTATGCTCTGTATACTGGAGCTTCATAACCTGGTACTAAACGTTTGTATGAGTTTACAATCGGGTTGGTAATTGCAGTCAATGCTGGAGCGTGAGCAAGTAATCCTCCCATAAAGTGAAGTGCATCTTTGGATAATCCGGTTTCACTGTTTGGGTCAGAGAATAAGTTCCTGTCTCCTTTAAATACGGATTGGTGACAGTGCATACCACTACCGTTTACACCAAAGAATGGTTTTGGCATAAAGGTTACTCTGTAATCCATTTGGTCAAAGGTAGCCATGTTGTCTACAATAGCTTTAATAGCTTGTTTGAATGTAATTACAGCATCTGCAGTTTTTAAAGCATCTTTAAATTTAAATGCAATTTCGTTTTGACCAGGTCCTACTTCGTGGTGAGAAGCTTCTACTTCGAAATCTAATTCTTCTAAGTTTAAGGTTAATTCTCTTCTGAAATCAGGTCCTTTGTCTAAAGGTTCAACATCAAAGTATCCTGCTTCATCGTAAGGCATTGGATAACCTTCATCATCAATATCTACAATAAAGAATTCTGGTTCTGGACCAATGTTATATTGTAATCCCATTTTTCCAATTTTAGCTAAGGATTTTTTCAAGATACCTCTTGGATCTCCAGCAAATGGTGTTCCGTCAGGAGTCCAAACATCACAGATAAATCTACATACTGCAGATTCTTCAGGTCTCCAGGATAATCTTGAGTAAGTATTTATATCAGGTTTAAGAACAAGGTCACTTTCATTAATTCCTACGAATCCTGCAATTGAAGATCCGTCAAATAACATACCTTCAACAAATAAGTCTTCCATTTCTTCTTCTTTAAATGGAATCACGATATTTTTAGCAGTTCCATTTATATCAACAAATTGTAAACGGATAAATTTAATATTATCCTCTTTCATTTGTTTAATTACGCTTTCCATTAATTCTTCGTTAACTTTTTCAGTCATTAAATCATACTCCATAAATTTATGGATATTAGTTTCAAAAGGTTAGTCGGAAATTACCTTCCTCCCTTGGCAATACATTTCCTTCTCATCTTATATAAATGTTTTGAATAAATGTATTTATAATGATTGTCTGTATTTTTTAGTATATAATTACAGTGATTTTTATTTTTTAATGGTTAATTTAGTAGTTATTTTAAAAATTAATGGCTGTTTGTTCAATTTTCAATAAATAAAAAATAGGAAAAAGAGGGATTGTTTAAATTTCATTTATGCCAAATGAGCTTAAATCCAGCAAATCAAATGTTAGCATTTCTGGAGCTTCGGTAACTTTTCCAACTCCCGTCATTATTTTAAAGGCTTCCATAGCTTCAAGACATCCAATTAGATTTGGAGTAGGCCCAATAACTGGAGGCACACCTGATGTAACATTGGATAAATCATCAAGCACGTCTTCAGTTAAATCCTTACCTTTTGACGGAAGATTAAACATTGTTTCATAGTTTGTGTCTTTGTCTGGTGAAAATACTGTAATCTGACCTAAAGTTCCGTGAATAGCTCCGTGAATAAATGGAATTCCTTTATTTTTGGCTGCTCTGGAAACAATGACTCTTGTTTTGACATTATCCAGTGCATCAATAACAATGTCACACTCACCGATTATTTTATCAACATTTTCTTCAGTTACAGTTTCATTGAAGCAGTTAACTTTAACATAGGGATTAATTAATCTGACTTTTTCTTTAGCTACTTTGCTTTTGGAAATGCCTACTTCTTTAAGACTGGCTAATGTCTGTCTGTTTAAGTTAGATAAGTCAAATTCATCTTCATCAACTAAATTAAGCTGACCGACACCCATTCTAGCTAACATTTCAATAGTCTGACCGCCTATTCCTCCACAGCCAATAACTGCTATTTTAGCTTCTTTAAATCTTTCCTGTTGGCTTCTGGTTACAATACTCATTTGACGACTTATTATTTCCCAATATCCGTCACCTATATATCTTGTTGGCATTTTTTCACCTTAAAAATGATTAAATTCTCTACCGAAATATTCATCTACTTTTTCAAGTTCCTGTGGGATGTCGAGCATTTGTGGGCAAACAAATTCGCATTCTCCACAATTAATGCAGCTGTCTGCTCTGCAGTCATCGTCAATTAAAGTAAAATACTGCAGTGCACTTCCTTTAGGATTATTTAGCATTTTACCAATGTTGTATTCCTTAAAACAATTGATAATGTCAACATCTTCTGGACATGGCATACAGTATCCGCAGCAGGTACAGTCATTTCCAGTTAATGTTTTATATGTTCTGGCAACTTCTCTTATTAGATCATGGTCATGTTCACTAATTTCCTTAACATCTGAAGCTATCTGAATATTTTGTCTGACCTGTTCCAGTGAATTCATACCACTTAAAACACAGTCAACATCATCTCTGTTCCATAAGTATTCTAAAGCCCATTCAACAGGAGTTCTTTTAACTTCAGCACTGTTCCAAAGTTTTTGGACTTCCGGAGGAATATTTTGAACTAATCTGCCTCCACGCAGTGGTTCCATAATCATACTTCCGATATTCAGCCTTTTCAATTCATCAAGACCCATTACTCCTGTCTGGTAGTATTCGTCAAGATAATTCATCTGTGTCAGGACAACTTCCCATTTTGGATATGCGTCAAGAATATCTACAAATGTATCAATTTCAGTATGTGATGAAAATCCCACATGCTTTATTTTACCACTGCTTAAACTGTCATCAAGAAAATCCAGAACTCTAAGTTTACGGACTTTATCCCAATCATTCTTTGTAAGAGCATGAAGTAAATAGATATCAATACTGTCTGTCTGGAGTTTTTCAAGTTGTTTGTCAAGATAATATTCAAAATCTCCTTTTTCTTCCATTAACCAGCATGGAGACTTTGTAGAGATTAAAACATCATCCCGATAGCTATTTTCCTTTAAAAATTTTCCAATGAAAACTTCGCTGTTTCCGTTACCGTCAATTCCGGCACTGTGATAGGGATAGGCGGTATCAATAATGTTAATTCCATTATCAATTCCATAGCTAAGGATTTCACTAGCTACACTTTCATCTATATTGTCATTGGAACCTTTTGTAGGTAATCTCATAGCTCCGAAACCAAGAATTGAAACATTTTCTTTGGTTTTTCCAAGTTCTTTATATTGCATTTTAATAAATCCTCAAATCTTAACACTTGATATATTTATTAATGATTTATAAAATAGTTTTGATTTGGCATTTTTAAAATCAGCGATAAAATCAGCTTGTAAAATTAAAAATTTTATGAAAAATAGTTTATAAAAAATATTCCTGGGATTGAAGATGCCGGGAGCGGGATTCGAACCCGCGGCCTCACGGTATCCCAGGAATTAGTCAGAGCACTGCTTAATTACCCTATGAGCCGTGCGCTCTAACCAGCTGAGCCACCCCGGCATCAGACATTTATATATTAAATTCTCATTACATTTATACTTTTTGTTTTTCTTATTTATGATTATATTTTAATTTTCTTTATTGATAATTAGATATTGTTTAGTTTTATAATATTTGATTATGATGGTAATATATTTTATTTGAAATATTTTGTTGTATTTTATATTTTTAAAATCATTTTCAAATAATAATATTTAATAACTCCCAAACGATATATTATAATATTATTTAATTTTTATAGGGGATATTATGAGTAAAGTTAAAGATATGTCTCTTGCTAAAGAAGGTATAAGAAAAATTGAATGGGTTCAAAGACACATGCCAGTTCTTGAACACATTAAAAAAGAATATGAAGAAACTCAACCTTTCAAAGGAATCACTATTGGGTCCTGTTTACATTTAGAACCTAAAACTATTAATTTAGGATTGACTTTACAGGCAGGTGGAGCTGAAGTAGCTATGACTGGATGTAATCCGTTATCCACTCATGATGATGCAGTAGCTGGTGCTGCTGATTTAGGTTTAAATATTTATGGTTGGAGAGATCAGGACGATGAAGAATACTATCAAACTATCAACATGGTTCTTGATCATAAACCTGATATAATTATTGATGACGGTGCAGATATGATTATGGTTCTTCACAATGAAAGAACTGATGTTTTAAAACATATTAAAGGAGCATGTGAAGAAACTACTACTGGTGTTCACAGATTAGAAGCTATGCATAAAGATGGCGCTTTAAAATTCCCTGTTGTAGCTGTAAACGATGCTTACACTAAATATTTATTTGATAACAGGTATGGTACTGGTCAATCCAGTTTTGATGCAATTATGGGAACTACTAATATGTTAATAGCTGGTAAATCTGTTGTTGTATGTGGATATGGCTGGTGCGGTCGTGGAATAGCTTTAAGAGCACAAGGTCTTGGAGCTAATGTTATTGTAACTGAAATTGATCCAATCAGAGCACTTGAAGCAAGAATGGATGGTTACAGAGTAATGAAAATTAGAGATGCTGTAAAAGAAGCTGATTTAATCATTACTGTAACCGGTAACATCAATATTATTCATGGTGATGACTTTAAATACATGAAAGATGGCTGTATGTTATGTAATTCAGGTCATTTTAATGTGGAAATCAACAGACAGGATTTGGAAGCTCAGTCAACTGATGTTCGTGAAGTAAGAGAAAGTATTGAAATGTTTACTATGAAAGACGGCAGAAAAATATATCTGCTTGCAGACGGAAGATTGGTAAACTTATCAGCAGCCAGAGGACAAGGACACCCTGCAGAAATTATGGATATGAGTTTTGCTGTTCAGGCATTGTCTGCTAAATACATTTTAAACAACGATTTGGAAGTTGGTGTAACAAAAGCTCCTGATGACATTGATTATGAGGTAGCTAATTTAAAATTAAACGCTATGGATATTGAAATTGATACTTTATCTGAGCGCCAAAAAGAGTACATGTGCAGCTGGAAAGAAGGAACTTAAGTTTTCTTCTTATTTTTTTCTTTTTTTATAGATAATATGTCTTATTTCAGATATGTTGATAATGGTGAAGGTCCAACTAAGTTATTTATTGGTGGAGTTCACGGTAATGAAGGTAAAACTTCTTTAAAATTTCTTAAACGTTTGAATGCTGATGATTTTTCAGAAGGTCAGTTTTATTTTTATAATTTTGATAAAACTCCATATATTTCCACAATTAAAAAGGAATATTACAAATCAGAAATCGGATTGAAGATTTTGGATCTGATTGAGTATTTTGAACCTGATTTTTATACAGAACTTCACTGTTATGATTTAGCACATTTTGACAGGTTAACTTCTATGGAACGTTACACTAAAACAGGAATTCCTCCATTAATAGATTTGGGAAATCATGTGCTGGTAAGTTCTGTTTCTCCATTGATTCGAATGACCTATTTTTCAACAGACACTGTTTGCAAAACACTTGAATTTCCATGTGTTGAGAAACTGTCTCATGAAAAAGAGGAAAAATATAATTTCAATAAAAAATTAGCTGTTGAAACCTATGAAAAGATTCTTAATTTAATTATTAAGGCACCTGATAGGAAATATTTTGAAAAGGAAATGCTGAAAAATTACTATAATCAGGTTGCATTGGCTGTTGATTATGCCAAAAAAGTATTTGGTCCGGAGTTTCCTCCTTATTAGAACCAGTCTTCAAGGCTTTTCTGGCTTGAATTTAAATTTTTTAATTTGTCGCAGGCTTTTGAAACTCTGTCCTGTGAAAAACCGTGTTCTTCACATAAAAAGTCAATAATATTATTTTTAGCAGGCTTTTTCCATCTGATTTTATAGTCCTTATTTACATTATGATTTATGAATATTTCTCTGACTTCAGATATGTCATGTGATGACTCTTCCTGAAGTTTGGCTAATTTATTTTCAAGTTCTCCTTTTTTAGCCAGTTTAAGAGCTGTTTTTGCACCTACTCCTTTTAAGCCTTCACTGAAATCAGTTCCAATCAGTATTCCCATATCAATAAGCTGTTCTCTATTTATGCCCAGTTCATCTAAAACTCTTTTTAAATTGTAATATTCCAGATCTCCCAAGTTGGAATTGATAGCCAGATTTCTTACAACCCTTTTGGCTCCGAATAAGAGACAGTCATAATCCTGTGAAGCTACTGCCCATGCATCTCCATTTTCAACAAGGTAAGCTGCCTGTGCTTCTCCTTCACCATATGCTTCAATGTATGGTATTCCCATCATTGTCAGCAGCTTTTTGGAGGATTCTATAATGTAGGGAGATAATTTGGAAGATCTCATTGCATATTTTCTGGCTTCCTGTGTGTCCTGTTTAGCCAGTGCTTCCTTCCATTTTTTTTCAGATTCTTCTCTTGTCTGTCTTCTCTGGTCAATGGTTTCCTGTTTAAGGTAAGATGGGGTTCCGTCAAACACATAAATCGGTTTTATGTCTTTTTCAATCATTGAAGAGTTTCTATATAAAATTCCACTTAAATGGGAAGTTATATTTCCATTGCTGTCACTTAAGGGTCTTCCATCTCTTTGTCTGATTGTAGACAAAAACTGATAAAGGGTATTAAATGCATCTATAGAGATTGCTCTTCCTTTCAAATCTTTAAAATTAATCGGTTCTGGCTGGATTATGTCTTTTAATTTAACACCCATTTTATCACCTGTTTAAATGTTTGTAAATTTGCTGACTGGGAATACTTCTTTAATCCACATCAATACGTTGTTTTTATGGATAATTACATATTCTCTGGCAAGCATATCTTCTTTTGTGTTAAATAAATCTTTCAATCTTTCATTAGGTTTTTCAATATAAATTTTATTTACTTCCCTTCTTGATTCAATATGGTAATTTTTTAAAATTCTGCCTATCGGTATGTCTGCTCTAACCAAATCGCAACAGATTTCATCAGTAAGGCGTTCTAATGGAATGTATGACAGTGCATAAATCAGGTTTTCATCATCTTTATGCATTATAACTTCTCTGTAATTGATTTGTGCCCCTTCATCAACATGGATTAATTCGCTGATTTCACAGTCTGCCTTGTCAAAGTGCTGTTCTAAGGTACTTAATGTAATTTTACCGTACAGCACATCTAAAATAGCTGTAATTGAGCCGTCTGTTGTCAGCAGAATTTTTTGAGTATTTGAAAAGTTTTTTGTATAATTTTCTTCTACTTTGTTTATTTTTTCAATTAGGCGTTTATTTGCCTCATTTTTTTCGATAGTCATTTTTTTCACTATAAATCTTTAGGATTTGTAATAACTCCTTCAATAGCTGAAGCAGCAACAACCTTTGAATTAGCCAGATATACTGAAGATTTAGGGTCACCCATTCTTCCTTTGAAATTTCTGTTTGTTGTAGATACGCAGGTTTCACCTTCAGATAAAACTCCCATATGTCCCCCAAGACAAGGTCCGCATCCTGGATTGCAGATAATGGCTCCAGCATCTATAAATGTATCAATGTATCCTTTATGTATTGCCTGTTTGTAAATTTCAGCTGATGCTGGAAGAATCAGTAATCTGGTATCATTATTAATTTCATTATCTTTTAAGATTTCATAAGCATCTTTCAAATCAGATAATCTGCCGTTTGTACAGGAACCTATTAAACATTGGTCAACAGCTGTCCCTTCAACTTTGGAGATGTCTTTAACATTATCTACATCATTAGGGCAGGCTATTTGAGGTTCCATATCATTTATATCAAAGTGCATTTCTTTTGAATACTGTGCATCTTTATCAGATTTAACAATGTTCAATTCACTTTCTTTTTTTCCAGTTCTCTGGGAAATGTATTGGATAACTTCTTTATTAGGTTCCATTATTCCGTTTTTAGCTCCCATTTCAATAGCCATATTACATATTGTAGCTCTGCCTTCCACTCCCATTTTTTCGATGGTTTCTCCGCAGAATTCTGCAGTTTTATAAGTGGCTCCTGCTATTCCCACTTCTCCTATGATTTTTAAAATAATGTCTTTTGGAGCAGTATAGGAATTCAGCTCTCCGGTAACTTCCATTTTAATAGCTTCAGGAACCATAAACCATGTTTTACCTGTAGCATAGACCATAGCTAAATCAGTAGCACCCATTCCTGTGGAAAATGCTCCATATGCACCATAAGTACATGTGTGTGAGTCTGCTCCTACAATAACTTTTCCAGGTTCTACCAGTCCTTTTTCAGGAAGTACCTGGTGGCATATTCCGTCACCGTGTATGTAGTTTTTAGCAATGCCCTGTTTTTTTATAAAATCTCTGCATACTTTCTGGAATTCTGCAGATCCTATGGTATTTGCAGGAACGTTATGGTCAAATACAATTGCAATTTTTTCATTGTCCCAGACTTTGGCGGCTACTTTTTCAAAGGTTTTTATAGCTGGTGGTGATGTTCCGTCATGAGACATAGCTAAATCAACTGGAATTTCAATGATTTCTCCAGGTGTAACCTCTTTTTTTGCTTTAGCTGATAATATTTTTTCTGTAATATTCAAAACTGTCACCTATTCTTTTTTATAGTTACAACTTTTTACGATCTGTTTGAATACATCATCATTAATGTAGGTTCCTTCTTCTCTGCTTTTTTTAACTTTTTTAACAATTTCAATAAGTGTATCATCACTTACATCCAGGTCACATTCATTTAATTTAGCTCTAACTGCTCTGCAGCCTGAATGTTTACCTAATACCAATTGTCTTTTTTGTCCTACTAATTCTGGAATATACGGTTCATAACATAATGGTTCTTCAATAACTGCATCAACATGGATTCCTGATTCATGTCTGAATACATTATTTCCTACAACAGGCTTGTTGTAAGGAATTGGCAGTCCGCTGGCTTTTGATACAAGTTCGGATAATTCTTTAATATGTTTGGTTTTGAATCCTAAGTCTTTACCATATAATAATTTAAGAGACATAATTAGCTCTTCAAGAGACGCATTTCCGGCACGTTCTCCAATACCGTTTACTGTTGTGGAAATTCCATTAGCTCCAGCCAATACACCGGATATGGAATTTATAACCGCCAAACCAAAATCATTGTGACAGTGTAGAGCGATATCTATGTTTACATCTTTTTTAAGTTCTTTTACTAGATAAGTAATTCCTTGTGGAGTTATAGCACCAGTAGTATCTGCTATATGTACCCTATCTGCTCCGTAGCTTTCAGCTTTGTTATATATTCTTTTTAGGAAATCCAAATCAGTTCTGGTTGCATCTTCTGCAGAAAATGCCACAAATAATCCATGATCTTTAGCATATTCAATAGCATTCATACATGTGTTCAGTGCTTCCTGACGTCCGATGTGCATTTTGTGTTCTAAATGGATGTCTGAAGTCCCCATAAATGTAATAACACCATCAACATCACAGTCAAGAGCAGCATCAATGTCTTCTTTTTTGGTTCTAGCTAAAGAAAGAATCTGTGCATTAAGGCCTTCAGAAGTGATAGATTTTACTGATTCTTGTTCTTTTTTAGATACTATTGGAAAACCTGCTTCAATCTGTTTAATTTTAATTTCATCTAATTTTTTAGCAATTTCTAACTTTTCTTCAGGACTGAAACAAACTCCTGGGGTTTGCTCACCGTCCCTTAAAGTTGTATCATAAATTGTAATTTCATCCGGAAAATTTAATTCAGGTTCTTTATTATAATGACTAATATAATATTGCAAATAATCACTTCTCATTTATATTTAATAATTATTAATTGTAGTATGTTATATTATAAATTTTCTAAAAGTTCCAGATAGGAAGTTCTTTCAAAACCATCTGTAATGCCAAGATGTTCAAATACTTCAAAAATACTGTCTTGGGATTGTTGGTAATCATTTCCATCTTCAAGACCTATTTCAATTTCCATATATGGACTTAAACCTTCAACATCATCTAAACTTATTTCAAAGTTTTTATAAGTATAATATTCACGATTTTTACGGACAGTTCTGACTTTTTTAAATCCTATATGTTCAAATGTTTTTGCACATTTTTCACTGTCTTCAATTCTAAATTCTATTTCTTCACGTGTTTTACTTTTAGAATCAATTTTAGCTCCTTTATATGTTATGAAAATGTGCTTTTCGTTGTTTTGTTCTGTTGTTCTTATTCTTAGGGCTTCATCGGTTTTAGCAAAATCTACAATGGGGCTATTGAAATAAATATCTTCCTGAAATTCTTCTTTAGTTTTAACAGCCCCTAGATTATTTAATTTTTCCCTCATATCTTCAAAATTATCAATTTTAGCTTTTACTTCAACTTCTATCATTTCTATCAGACCTTAATAATACTTTTAAAAAATATGTTTATACTATATTTTTGATTTTAGTTTATAAATAAACATAAGTTTATATACTATTTAAATAAAATATTTAATTAGTAAAAATTTAATGATTTTAAATCTTTACTGATACTCATTTTAATAATTAATTGGAGGTTTTAAATTGACCGATGTTGATATAAAAATAGAAAACATTGTGGCTTCTGCAAGCATAGGAAAAGATATAGTTTTAACTGAAGTTTCCAAAGCTTTAGAAGGGGTTAATTTTAATCGTGAACAGTTTCCAGGATTAGTTTTTAAACTTAAAGATCCTAAAACAGCAGCATTAATTTTCAGCTCTGGTAAGCTTGTTTGTACTGGGGCAAAGTCTATAGATGACTCAAAGTTAGCTATTAAAAAGACTGTTGATTTAATGAGGACTATTGATACTGAAATTCCTCATGAATTCGAAATTAAAATTCAAAACATTGTGGCTTCTGCAAACTTAGAATCCACATTAAACTTAGAAGCAGTAGCTTTAGAGCTTGAAGATACTGAATACGAACCTGAACAATTTCCGGGTTTAGTATACAGGTTATCTGACCCTAAAGTTGTTTTATTATTATTTGGTTCTGGTAAAGTTGTTTGTACTGGAGCTAAAACACGTAGCGACGCTAAATTAGGTGTCGAAAGAGCTTACGATAGATTAAGTGAGCTAGATTTAATATAATTGGTGGTATGATTGATTAAACTTGTAGTATTTGACTTAGATAACGTTATTATTGATGGAGAAGCAATTGATGAGATAGGGAAATTAGCAAATGTTGAAGATGAAATAGCTGAAATCACTGAAAAAGCTATGCAAGGAGAAATCGACTTTGAAACTTCTATTAAAGATAGAGTTAAACTTCTTGAAGGAACTTCTGTTGAAGATATTCAAAAAGTTGCTGATGAACTTCCATTAATGAATGGTGCTGAAGATACCATCGCACGTTTAAAAGAAGAAGGATTAGATGTAGCTATTATTAGTGGTAGTTTTGATATTGTTGCACAAACCGTAAAAGACAAACTCGGTATTGAAAATGCATACACTAATAGTTTCACTGTTGAAGACGGTAAATTGACTGGTGAAGTAACTGGACCTTTAGTATCTGGTTCTAAATTAGATATATTAAAAGAACATATTGAAGGTAATGACACTTCTTTAGAAGAAGTTGTTGCAGTTGGGGATGGAGCTAACGACATTTCCATGATCGAATCAGCAGGTATTGGAATTGCTTTCAATGCAAAAGATTCTGTTAAAGAAAAAGCTGATGTTGTAGTAGATGAAAAAGACTTAACCAAAGTCTTAGATGAAATTATTAATCAATTATCCACTGACGTTGTTGAAGATGACGAAACTGAACAAGTAGAAGAAGCAGAAGAAAAAGCTGAAGAATCTACTGAAGAAGCTGAAAAACCTAAAAAAGACGGTCTTCCTGAATCTGATTTTGTTTTAGCTGACACCATGGAAGGTGTAAGAAAACAAAAAGATGAAAAAGAAGCTGAAATAGCTAAAGTTACTGAAGAAAGAGAAGAATTCAACAGAATAGCTAAAGAACAACGTAAAATCCGTGATGAATTAAATGCATCATTAAAAGAAAACTTAAACAAAGCTATTGAATTCAGAAATGAACGTAACGAAATCAACAAACAAGTTGAAGAAGCTAAAAAAGCACGTAATGAAGCTAATAATAAAATTAGAAACTTAGAATGGTCTTCTGGTAAACGTGACAAAATTAAAATAGAAAATGAGATTAAAAAGATTGATAAAATCATTGAAACTCGTGTTTTAGATATTAAAAAAGAAAATCAGCTTGTTAAAAATGCAAATGATTTAAGAAAACAGTTAATGGAAATTCATGAAGATGAATCTGTTAAAGGTGAAGCACAAGATCTTAAAAAATTATCTGAAGAAGAACACGAAAAAGTTATTGAATTCTCTGAAAAAGCTCAAGCAGCTCATGAAGAAATGCTTAAATACTTCAGAAAAACTGATGATATCAGAACTGCAGCTGATGAAGCTCACAAAAAATTCATTGAAGCTCGTAAAAATGCTTCTGCAAAACACGAAGAATTCAAATCCATTTTAAGCGATATTCATGTTATCAATAAAAAATTAGGTTCTAACAGACCTAGAAAAAGAAGATCCAGCAGTAACAAATCTTCTTCATCTAACGGTAACAAAAATCGTGAAGAAAAAGAAAAGGCTGAAGAAATATTTGATAAATTCAAACATGGTGGAAAATTATCTACTGAAGAGCTCTTACTTTTACAAAAATACAATATTAATTAGGTAATTTGCTGGAATTACTTTAATTTTTATTTATTTTTTTTTTAAGGTAATATCATGTCTGATGAAGAAAAAATTGAAACTTGTTTTTTATGCGGTAAGAAATTTGACATGAATAAGTCTGAACTTGCTTACTATCGTTATGATAAATATCCGATTTGTGATTACTGTGCTGAATTTTACAGTTTTTACAGAGAAGATTTATAATTATTTTTAATTTTCATATTTTTACACTGATTTTATCTTATTTTTAAAACTACTTCATATAGACTGAATTATTTCAATAGAAATATTTTTATAGGATTAATTATTTTAAATATTAAATCAGTAATTTACAAATTTTTATAATTTAAAAATTTAAAAACGGTACAGGTACAATGAATGAAGTAATAATTTGCGAAAAACCAAAATCTGCAGAAAAAATAGCTAAAGCGTTGTCTTCTAAAGCTAAAAAGAACATATATAATAAAAAAGTTAAATATTGGACATTAGAAAGAGAAGGTAAGGATATAACAGTATTGTCTGCTGTGGGACATTTATATTCTTTAACTCCCGATAATCCAAAAGAAAAAGTCTATTTTGATTTGCATTGGGCGCCATTATTTGAAATTGATAAAAAAACTAAGAATTATACTAAAGATTATGTAAGAGCTATTAAAAAATATGCCAAAGGTGCTGACAGCTATATTCATGCATGCGATTATGATATTGAAGGGACTTTAATCGGATATCATGCATTGAAGTATGGATGTGGTGATGATGCTATAGCAAAATCTTCAAGAATGAAATTTTCCACTTTAACTAAAAAAGATATTGTAGAAGCATATGAAAACAGAATACCTATTGACCAGCATCAGGTAGACAGCGGTATAGCCAGACATATTTTGGACTTTTACTTTGGTGTAAACATATCAAAAGCTTTAATGAAATCTGTAAGTGCAGCTAAAAAAAGATTTTTAAAGTTATCTGCAGGAAGAGTTCAGACTCCAACTTTGTCTATTTTAGTAGACCGTGAAAAAGAGATTAAAAAATTTGTACCGGAACCTTATTGGTTAATCAAAGCTTTACTTGACGGTGAAATTGAAGCAGATCATGTAGACGGAAAAATATTTGATAAAAAAAGAGCTGAGGAAATTTTTGCAAACTGTGAAAATAAAGATGCGTCTGTTGATAAAATCAAATATTCCAATTCCACTACAAAACCACCAGTTCCATTTAATTTAGGCGGTTTGCAATCTGAAGCTTATAATGTCTTTGGATTTTCTCCGAAAAAAACTCAGACTATTGCTCAAAGCCTTTATACTGCAGGATATACTTCTTATCCACGTACTTCATCTCAAAAGTTACCTGAAAGCTTGGATTTTAAAAGCATATTTTTACAATTATCTAAAAATTCTGAGTTTAGAACACATATTTCAGCTCTTCCGGCTAAGTTAAAGCCTAATGAAGGTAAAAAGGAAGATGCTGCTCACCCTGCTATTCACCCAACGGGTATTTTACCAGATAAGTTAGATAAGGATGAATTAAAAATTTATGAACTGATTGTTTACAGATTCATTTCAGTATTTTTCGAGGCGGCTACCTTTGAAACTATGAGTACCACTTTAGATATCGGTGGGGAGAAATTCAAATTCAGACGCAGAAGAGTTACTCATAAAGGATGGCTGGAACATTATCCATTTAAAAAAATAGATAATGAAAAATTCCCGGAGGTTAAAGAAGGGGACTCTATTGTTGTTAATGAAATTGTTTCAGAAGAAAAAGAAACTAAACCTCCTGCAAGATATAATCAAGCTTCTTTAATTAAGGAGCTCGAAAAAAGGGAACTTGGAACTAAAGCTACCCGTGCAGATATTATTGATAAGTTATATGACAGAAAATACATATCTGGAAATAAAATTGAGGTTAATCAGCTTGGTGAAAACATAATTGATACTTTAAGTGAGTACTGTTCTAATTTAACAAGTGAAGAGTTAACTCGTGACTTTGAAAATAAACTTGAGGGTATAGATAATGATAAAGCTACTCGTGAAAGTGTTGTAGCTGAAGGTGAAAAAGAAGTTAAGGTTATTTTAGGCGACATTGATAAAAACAAAGTTAAAATCGGTTCTCAGATTTATGATGCTTATCAGGAAAGTAATATTGTCGGCAAATGTAAATGTGGTGGAAATTTAGTTAAAAAATACTCTCCTAAAAATAAAAGTAATTTTGTAGGGTGCTCTAATTATCCTGACTGTAAAGTAACCTATTCCATTCCTAAAGGAGTAAATTTCTTAAAGAAAACTTGTAAAACATGCGGTTTGCCTATGATTTCCTTTGGTAAGCCACGTCAACATGCATGTCTTGACCCTAATTGCGGTAAAGAGAATACTAAGCCTCGTGAGATGAAAGTAGTTGGTGTGTGTCCTAGCTGTGGTAAAGAACTGATTAAAAGGTCTGGAAGGTATGGGGAATTTGTTGGTTGCAGAGGATTTCCAAAATGTCGCTTTACCTGTTCTTTAGATGAGTTAAAAGATAAAGTCCAATAGACTTTATTTTTTCTAATTTTTTTTTAAATGCATAATATTTAATAATGTTAAAAATAATAGATATAAATTAATAAAAGTATTGATGGTTTTGCCTAAAATATTTTTATTTCTTTAACATTCTTATAAATTTAAATAAGTTTTTTAAATAATAAATTCAGTTGATGTAATTATTTTTATGTTAATTGAATAATATCGAGGATTTTGATGAATAAAAAAACAATATTAACAATAAGTAAATCAGTAATCATTATTTTGATTCTGTTAGCTGTTGTTTTTGCATTAAGAGCTCCTGCAGCGGATCTTAATATTTTGCCTACTGGTGATTTAAAGGCAGAATACGAAGATGCTTCAGGTCTTCCTTATTTTAGTGAAATGGATTCATATTATAACTTAAGGTTGACTGAAAACTTTGTTGATCATGGTGATGTGGGAGATGAAGTAGTCAATGGTTCAAGTTGGGATATGCATAGGAATTCCCCTGATGGAAATGAAATTAATTATGAGTTAGCTATTGTATGGGTAACATCGTTCTTCTACAATATAGCAAACCAATTCTTTGGTGATTATACTGTTCAGGAAGTTGCATTCTGGACAGGTGCTATTGTAGCATCTCTTGCAGTTGTTCCTGCGTTTATCTTTGCTAGACGTTTGACTAATGATTTGGGTGCAATAACAGCTACATTAATAATAGTGCTTGCACCAAACTATTTTGCACACACATTCCCTGGATTTTTTGATACAGATATGTTCTACTATATCTTTTCATTATTCTTCATACTGTTCTTTATGGAGAGTTTGAGGTCTAAGAATCTTATTGCAAAAGTTGTATTTGCAATATTGTCTATTGTATCTATAGGTCTTTTCTCCCAGTCATGGACAGGATACATCTTTTATGTAGGTCTTATGGGTATCTTTTCAGTTGTGTACTTAATATTATGTTATGTATTTAACATTGGTGATAGTGAAAGAGAATTGTACCCAAGTAAATTTGCTTGGTTTGTACATCAAAAGGATTTAATATCTATTGTTATTTTAGGTATTGTAGGATTTATAGGTCTTGCAGCATTTAAAGGTGTAGATGGTGTAATTGGAATATTTGGTAGTTTAACCAGTTTATTATCCTTGCAATCAACTTCAACAGTTGTCGGCGGATTCCCTAATGTACTTATTTCTGTTGCGGAATTGCAAATGCCAAGTATGCTTGGTGCAGGTATGGATTCATTCTTACTTGCTAATTCTAATGGTGTAATAAACGGTATTGGTGGAATTTTCGTATTCTTTGCTGGTTTAACTGTATTATTTATCTTTGCAAAAAGGATATATGATTCTAGAAATATTAAACCGGCTGGTGACACAACTAAAAAACCACCTAAATCCCAAAGATTATCATCTTCTAAAAAAATTGATAATGACCGTAAGTTTAAAATATCTTTAGGTAGTGTAAGTAAATTTGCTAAAGATAATGAAGTAACTGAAGCTAAACGTTTGAACTTAATGTTTGCTACTTTATTTATAGTATGGGTAGTAATTACAGCACTTGCAGTAAGTAGGGGTTCAAGGTTCATTACCACTATTGTATTACCGTTTGGTTTAATGGCAGGTATATTTGTAGGATATGCTTCCGATTATGTTAAAACTAAACTTGATAATGACAAAATGTTAATGGCAGTTATACTAGTAACAGGATTCTTTGCATCATACCCATTAGCAGCAGTTACAGCACCTATGTTTGGTATTATATTATTCCTATTAATTGCTATAGCTGGTGGAATAACTATTTACGGATTAAAATCCAGTAAGTCTGCATCTACTAAAGTACCTCTTAAGAAGTATGTTGCTATTATAGCAATTGCTCTTGCATTGATAACACCTACTGTTTGCGGTGCTTATCAAACTGCTAATCAAGTAGTGCCTGGTACTAGTGATGCTATGTGGGATTCCATGTTATGGATTAATGAGCATACTGCTGACAATACTGTTGTTGCATCCTGGTGGGACTTCGGTTACCTCTTTGAGATTGCTGCTGATAGACAAGTAGTCTTCGATGGGGGTAGTCAAACTGGTAACAGTAGGGCATTCTGGCTAGGTCAGGCGATGACGACGGATAATATGGAGTTATCTGCAGGAATATTTAGAATGTTAGGAACTTCTGGTGAAAACGCTACTAATACATTAACAGACTATACTGGCAGTCCTGGTAAAGCAACTGATATTTTAATCAATATCCTGCCGAAAAATGCACAGGATGCTAAAAATACATTAATTAATACATATGGTTTAACTACTGAGCAGGCCAATACTATTATTCCGCTTACTCACCCAGATAATCCAAGACCGGTTATCTTTGTAGCAAGTTCAGATATGCTGCAGAAAGCTGGTTGGTGGAGTTACTTTGGAGCATGGGACTTTGATAAGCAGAATTCCACAAACTTCAATTATTATGTGCCTTCCCAACAAGTAACTGTTGAACCGGGATCTACTGGTAGATTAGCTTTAATTAATGAGTCTGGTCTTGAATATGATGCAGTTATTACAAGAGGTACTGGAAACAACACTACTACTGGTCATACTGAAGCAGTATATTCAAATAATGGTTCTTTACTTAAAGTAAACGGATCAGAATTTAATCCATTGAATGTATCCCGTATCATGGTAATTGAGAATAATCAATTAGTGAAAAATGAATCAATAGCTGGAGCTCCAAGTGACTCTAACTATACATTATTCCTGATGGGTGAAAATAATGTCTACACACCTATTATTATGCATAATAAATTAGCTGATTCAATGTTTACTAGATTATATCTGTTAGGTGGTATGGGTCAGAATGTATTCTCCATGGTTCATATGGAAAATGGAGTTTCATTATGGCAAGTAAATTATAACAACACAGCCGCTGGCGGAACTAGTACACCTGCTACATCTAATGCTACTGATGGAAATATTGCTACTACTAGTCCGGACAGGGCTTAATTTTGATTAGGATATTTTAATCCTAATCTCTTTTTTTAATTATAATATGGTGATTTAATGGGAATAGAAGAGAAAATAAAAGATATTGAAGAAGAAATTCAAAAGACACCATATAACAAGGCTACTTCTCACCATATTGGTAAACTTAAAGCTAAACTTTCTAAATTAAAAGAAGAGTCTATTCAAAGAAGTAGTTCTGGAACAAAAGGTCAGGGTTTTCATGTAAAGAAATCTGGAGATGCTACTGTTGTTCTTGTTGGATTTCCTTCTGTTGGTAAATCTACTCTTTTAAATGAACTTACTAATGCTGAAAGTAAGGTGGGAGCTTATCAATTTACTACTTTAGATATTGTTCCTGGAGTTATGGAGTATAAAAATGCTAAAATACAGGTTTTTGATATTCCTGGAATTATTACTGGAGCAAGCAGTGGTAAAGGTAGGGGAAGAGAAATTTTATCTGTAGCCAGGACAGCTGAACTGATTATAGTTGTTTTAGATGTGTTAAATCCACAGCATTTGGATGTTATTTTAAAGGAATTAAGAAATATTGGTATCAGACCAAATGAAAGACCTCCTGATGTAACTGTAAACAGGAGAAGAACTGGTGGTGTCCATGTATCTTCAACAGTTCCTCTTACACATCTGGATGAAAAAACAATCAGATCTATCATAAATGAGTACGGCATGCATAATGCAGACGTACTTTTCAGGGATGATGTAACAATGGATCAATTTATTGATGTTCTTGATAGAAATAAATCATATGTTCCAATGTTGATTCTATTAAATAAGGTGGATCTTGTAGATAAAGCATACCTTGAAGAGATGAAAAAACAGCTTCCTGAATTTATACCGATTTCTGCAGATAAAAAATTAAATATTGATAATCTTAAGGAAACAATCTTTGAAAATTTAAACCTTGTTCGTGTTTATCTTAAACCGCAAGGAAGAAAAGCAGACATGAATGATCCGTTAGTTATTAAAAAAGGTTCAACAGTCATTGATGCCTGTGATAAATTACACAAGGAATTTGTGAAAAACTTCCGTCATGCTAAAATATGGGGAACATCAGTTAAATTCCCAGGTCAGAAAGTCGGACCTGATCATGTTCTGGAAGATGAGGATGTTTTAAGGATTATTCTTAAGAAATAATTGTGAGTAATATGAATCAGGTTATTTTTATAAGTGGAACTCCATGTGTTGGAAAAACTACATTAGCTAGTGAACTTTCTAAAAGATTGGGGGCTAATTTGGTTAGGATTAATGAATTGGCTATTGGCAAAGATTTAATTTTAGGGATTGATAATAAAAAAGGTTATAAAATAATTGATGTGCCTAAATTAGATGTAGCTTTGGGAGAAATTATTGATAATCTTGATTCAGATAAATTACTTATTGTAGAAGGGCATTTGTCTCATTTATGCACAGGTGCTGATAAAGTAATAATTTTAAGAGTTCATCCAGAGATTCTGGAAAAAAGACTGGCTGACAGACAATATTCTGATTCTAAAATCCGTGAAAATCTGGAGGCAGAAGCACTTGATGTATGTGGTGTTGAAGCATATGAATCATATGGCAGTGATGTCTGTGAAATAGATGTAAGTGATTTGTCTATTGATGAGACAATTAACTATGTGGTAGATGTTATTTTTGATAAAAAAGAGTTTCCATTTGGTGAGATTGATTTCATGAATTGGTTAATAAATTGTTAATGTTTAAATTTAAACTGTTTTTTTTGAACTGTTTATAATTTACTTATTTTTCAAATATTGTATCTATTAGGGGTAATTTATATAATGGGATACAATCTGTTTTTTATTTTTATTTTTTTGAAAATTATATCTTTTACTGTTAAATACGGGCGTTTTAAAAAATTTATGAATATTTTAATAAAGTTTTAAATATATTTTATTTAAATTTTTAATATTTTTATTTTTTAATAGGATTATTTTTAAATTTTATTTTAAAAATTAATCAAAATTAAATTTTTATGAAGTTAATGGAAGGTTAAATTTAATGTAGGTTTTTTATAGTTTATCCTATTTTTAGGCTTTAAATTACTTTATTTTTCATTTAAATTTCTATTTTTCTTTAATATTAAAATCGGGGGGGGGGAAAATTATCCTGTTTTTAAATAAGGTGCTGTAGTTTTTTATAAAAATATTTAAATAGTACGTGGGGTTAAAAATATAATATGCCTATACATAAACAAGATATTTTAATATAATTTGGTTTATTCTATTTGAAAATAGTGTTGTATGGGATTTAGAGAAGTAGAACTCGTTGTTTAAAATTATTAATAAAATTTAAACATTAAATTACAATTAACACATCAATATATAGTTAGTATTTTTTATTCAACCTTTCTAAACTTCTCTAATTTTATTGATTTAAAACATATTTAGTTTTTTATAATTATCAAATATTCCCAATTTATTTAGTTTTTAACTGTGATATTGTTCGATATCATATAAACATTCTAAAAAGAAGTATAAATACTTTTTGTTAATATGACTTTAATAAAATTAAATGCGAAACTGAAATTTTTATTTTTGTAAAAAATAGAATAGGATTTATAGAAATCCTTTAAAATAAATAATGTTCTTTTACTAGGCGCACAATTTCTTTTGCTTCTTCAGCTTGGTCTGAAGGTACTTTAAATGATAATGGTTCACTATAAGCTGCTCCGTCTACATTAACAACAGTGTTGTTGGTTACACCTATTTTAATATCTACATCAAAGTCTAAAGTTCCTGCTGTTTCAAATGAAATAGTTTTAATCGTGTCTTTCGGGAAAAATTTAACTTCTACTTTTTTACCGCTTAATCCTTGAACATCTACTTCATAGATTCCATAATTAGTTAAAATTATCTGATCTCTTATAAACTGATATGACTGAATTACTTCTTCATCTTCAAAAAAGAATTCTGATACATAGTCTTTTTCCATATCTGAACTTACATCGCCGTAACCTATTACTTTATCTAAAAATGCCATATTTGTGACCTCACATTTATATTATTAAAATAATACTATTTATATTATAAGGTAATATTTTTGAAATAGGTTTAAAAAGCTTAAAAATAAAAATAGTCTTTGTTACCACTTTTTAAAAAATAGAATATATCTGAAAATAATAGGCAGCCAGTAAAGACAGCCTATTATTCCGATAGCTTTTGTTGTTTAAAATTTTTATTACAATTAACACAATTTTTATTGCTATCTAATTGTTATTTAGATTTTTATCATTTATATAGTTTTGTACATTTTTTAGTTATTTCGTTATATTTTTAGAGTTTGTATATTTTTTTCTAATTTTTTTATATTATTAAGTATTACTTTCATGTTTTATAGTGTTATTTAATCATTTTTTTTGAACTGTCTTTTTTTTAAAATTATTTTTATGGAAATTTTCATATACTTTAAAGTTAAAAATTATATTGATTTTAATAAAATTTCTTTTTTAACACAACCTTTATAAATATAGAAAAACAAATTTATTCCTAATATTCATATTAACCTAAGGTTATTTTAACTATGGTTTTTGTTTTAATATGCGCAAATCATTTTAATTCAATTTTTGAATATTATATCCTAATTTAATAGTTATTATTATAATTATGAGGAGGATATCTTTGAGTAGAGGAAAAAGACCAAAATGGATGATTGAAATAGCTATTGAACGTATGAATATTCTTTTTGAACGTGCTGAGATGGAATTCGAAAAGCACCCTGAAAGAAGTAACCGTTATGTTATATTAGCTAAGAAGTTATCTACCAAGTATAATACTAAAATTCCTGATAAATGGGCAAGAAGGTATTGTAAAAAGTGTAATAAGTTTCTCTACCCTGGTCACAACGCTACAGTCCGGCTAGTTAACGAAGAAGTTAACATTTTATGTGGCGAGTGTGGGCATGTTATGAAAATTCCTTATCATAAGGAGAAAAAAAATAAAAGGAGAGCTAAATATGAGTCAATCAAAAAAAGAAATGATGAATAGAGCTCTTTCCGCTATGACAATGAATATTGGTAAAGCTGGTGTTAATGACAATGTCATTGAAGAAATCAAACGCCAACTTAAAGCTAATGAAATTGTTAAACTTAAATTTGCAAAAAATATCGCTAAAAATAAAGATGATTATATAGCAGACATTGTCCAGAAAACCAGATCTAAACTTATAGATGTTAGAGGAAATGTCGCTGTCATTTATAAAAAAAGCCTTAAAAACATTGCTTAAATTTAGAGTTACAGGCCCTATTTTTATTAGGTCTTAAATTTACAGTTGATTATGAGGACAATTATTTAAAATTAAATATTGGAGAATTAATATGACTACTGTATTTGATGTACCTGCAGATTTATTAATTAAAAAAGTCGCAGAAGAATTTAAAAACAATGATAAAATCAATTCCCCTGCATGGTCCAATTTTGTAAAAACCGGTGTTCACAAAGAAAGAAAACCTGAAGATGTCGACTGGTGGTATACCAGATGTGCATCTATCATCAGAAGAGTGTACATGGACGGACCTGTGGGAGTTATGAGCTTAAGAACTTTCTACGGTGGTAAAAAAGACCGTGGAGTAACTCCTGAAGTATTTAGAAAAGGTAGTGGAGCTATCGTAAGAAATGCACTACACCAATTAGAAGATGCAGGATATGTTGAAAAAGTTGTAGGTGGAAGAGTTGTTACTCCAGCAGGAAGATCATTCTTAGATAAAATTTCTGCTGAAATCATTAAGGATATTCCTAATCTTGCAAAATATTAATTAAATTATTTGGAGAGTTTGATATGAGTGATCTTGATGAAATTCGCCGTAAAAGAATGGCGGAATTAGAAGCCAGACAAGCTGCTGCACAAGGTCAAATGCAACAACAAGCACAACAACAAATGCAACAGCAAGAAGCACAAAGACAATTTGAGGAGCAAAAGAAAGCTTTGATAGCTCAAATTTTGACTACTGAAGCACGTTCAAGATTAGCTAACCTTAAATTGACTAAACCAGAGCTTGTTAATCAAATTGAAATTCAATTAATCCAATCTGCTCAGGCCGGCAGTTTAAGAGGTAAAGTAACTGATGAACAGTTAAAAGTACTTTTAAGACAGATAGCTGGTCAGAAAAGAGAAATTAAAATTACAAGGAAATAATATTAATGAAAGCTTGTGTATTATACAGTGGAGGAAAAGACAGTTCTTTTATGGCGGTTATGCTTAAAAGACTAGGTCTTGATGTTGAATTGTGCACTGCCAATTTTGGTGTTTATGATTCTTATATTCCAGCAAGCCTTTCAGCTAAATCTCTCGGGTTTAATCATAGGGTTCTTGATTTGGATTTTGAACTTTTAGACAAAACCTGTGACATGATTATGGAAGACGGATTTCCCAATGACGGAATAAAGTTCCTTCATGAAAGTGTTGTTGAAGAGATTTCTGAAATGTATGATATTATAGCCGATGGAACTAGAAGGGATGATAGAACTCCTAAACTTAATATAAATCAGATTAAAAGTCTTGAAGATAGAAAAGATGTTCAGTATATTAATTTGGATAGTTTTGGTCACAAGACAATTAAATTAATCACATCTAATTTATTTGAAATATCTCATGAAAAAAGCAATAAGGACAATAGCTCTGATTATGAGGTTGAAATAAGGACTTTAATTGATGAAAAAGGAGGAAATTCATTGGATATTTTCCCTGAGCATTATCAAACTCGTGTTACCGGGTATAAAAAATAATTATTATTATAAGGTGAGAAAATGAGTAGAAATAAACCATTAGCTAAAAAATTAAGAATGGCAAAAGCAAATAAACAAAACAGAAGAATTCCAATCTGGGCTTATGCTAAGACTAACCGTAAACTTAGATACAGACCTAAACCTAGACATTGGAGAAGAAACAGTCTTAAATTATAAGGGGGATTTTTCATGGAAAGAGTTTATACAATTCCACTTAGAAACGTAAAAAAAGTCAAAAGGACTATCAGAGCTCCTAGAGCTATCAGAGAAGTACAAAACTTCTTATTCAAACACATGAAAGCTGAAGAAGTAAAGCTCGATGAATCTATTAATCATGAAATTTGGGCAAGAGGTATTCAAAAAATACCTTCTAAAATTACTGTAAAAGCAGTTAAAGATGATGATGGCGTAGTAGAAGCTACTTTAGCAGAATAGCTATAATACTACTTCAATACTGCGTGAGGTAACAATATGTTAAGAAGAATAAACATTGTAGATAATCCTAATATAGGAGTATTTATTTTAGCAACTGATGATTTGGCTATTGTTCCTTACAATCTTCTTGATGAAAAAGTTAAGCTGATTGAGGAAACATTAGAAGTTGAGGCTGTAAAATCTTCTATTTCCGGATGTAATCTTATCGGATCTTTAGCTGTAGCTAATTCAAACGGTATTGTTGTTTCCCCACATGTATTAGATAGAGAAGTTAAACAGTTTGAGGAATTAGGTTTAAATGTAGCTACAATTCCCGGAAAGTATACTGCAGTAGGTAATATTGTTGCAGCTAATGATACCGGAGCTATTGTAAGCCCATTTTTATCTGATGGGGCAGTTAAAGTCATTGAAGATACTTTAGATGTAAATGTTGAATCAACTTCCATGGTTGGAAGCGACATTATCGGTTCACTGATTACAGTTACCAACAAAGGATTTTTAATGGATAAAAATGCCACTGAAACTGAAGTAGACTTTGCTCGTGATGTATTTGGTGTTGAAGGAGATATTGGTACTGTAGGTAGAGGTATTTCTTTAGTTGGGGCATGCTCTCTTGCGAATTCAAGCGGAGCTATTGTAGCTAAAGAAAGTACAGGTCCTGAAATGGCTAGAGTTGAAGAAGCATTAGGCTTTTTAGACGATTTATAAATAATATCCTGAGGAGTTAATATGATAACAAAAATTTACAGAGTTAAAGGTACTTTTGTAATGGGCGATTCATATCATAAATTTACTAAAGAATACAAAGCTACCAATGTAGCTGATTTAGAAGAAAAAATTTATGAACGTTTTGGAAGTAAACATGGTTTAAACAGAAACCAAATTTCTATTAAAGATATTGCTGAAATCGCACCTGAAGACGTTATAGACCCAATTTTAAAAGAAATTTTATAAGGGTGTTACTATGGAAGATCAGCAAAAATTTAATCAATTACTTAATGAAATAAATGCGTACAAACAGCAAGGAGACTTAATTCAGCAACAAATTGAATTAGTCAGAGCTTCCATTGCTGAAGTTGATGCATTAACCAACACTTTAGATGATTTGGAAGGTAAAGATTCTGTTGAAGCTTTCGTACCTGTAGGTGCTGGTTCTTTCATTAAAGGTGAACTTAAAAACACCGATGAAGTTATTGTAAGTATTGGTTCTGGAATAGCTGTTAAAAAAGATGTTGACGGAGCAAGAGAAACTATTGCAAGACAGAAAAAAGATCTGGAAGACAGTTTAGATAAAATGTTGGCTAATATGCAACAGGTGTCTGACATTATCGGATCTTTATCTGCTCAGGCAGAACAGTTAGCTGCTGTTGCTCAAGGAAACATGTCAGCTACAGGATTAAACTAAATATAGCTTCCTTTTTTTTACTTTTTTTTATTTTACTTGGATGTCCACTAAAATTAATTTTTGATTTTTTGTCAAAAAATTTTTAGCTTAATTTTTTCTTATTTTTATACTATTCAATCTATATTTTATTAATTTTCATGTTTAATTAATTTTAATAATTATTTTATATAAATATGTTTGTTAAATATTTATTTTTTGTTTTAAGTGATTTTTAGATAGTTAAATTTATAATGTAAAAACTGCAAAGCTTGAAACAAATGTTGTTCATCCTCACAAACATACCGAACCATCACAGAATATGAATCCGAAATGCAAAAAGCAATGACTCAAAAAATGGAAAAACAATAATATAAAGACGGATATGTCAAAAGATCAAGTTGAGAAACTATTTGGAGTATTCAAAGAACAATTTCAAATAGAAAAAGAAGTAGTTATCGGAATGATCAAAACAGAAGAAAAAATCAACTTAAATGCACTAGCATATAATATGATCAGATTACACAATCTGAAACAAAAAATAAAAAATACAGCAGGAGATTTAGGGGATTTTTACGAAAGCACATCCCTTAAAAATCAATTAAAACTTGATGTATCAATATTTTAAAAAATCAAAAAAATCTGTCAAAATTTAATTTTGACGGACATTCTAAATACATTTTATTACTCTTTTTTTATAGTTTCACATCTCTAATGTATCGTGCGGGAATTCCTCCAACGACGGTGTTTTTTGCAATGTCTTTTGTGACCACAGCTCCTGCAGCAATAATCGCCCCGTCACCAATAGTAACACCAGGAATTACTGTAACGCTGGAACCAATCCACACATCATTGCCTATAATGATGGGGGATGGAATTAGATTGCCTCTCTTTTGAGGATTTTCATTATGATTTAAAGTAGCCAGGACAACATTATGGCCAATCAGGACATTATCTCCAATGTAAATTCCTCCTTGATCCTGAAATCTGCATCCGGAATTAATAAAAACATTTTTCCCAATGTGAATGTTTTTTCCAAAATCAGTTGTGAATGGTGGAAAAACTCTGAAATCTTCACTGACTTCCTTATCTATTAGTTTGGAAAACAGTTGTCTAATCTCATCAAGATTATGATATTCATAATTTATTTCACAGGTGATTTTTTGTGCCTCCTGGGAATAATAATTACATGCTTCAGTCGCACCTTCATCCATTTCCAATTCAGACCCTTCATTAAAAATCTTTAAAAGCTCCTTTAATTTCAACATATATAAATGTATATTAAAATGAGTATATTAATTGTGCTGTGGTTGGCAACATAGATATGAATAAGCCATATGCATTGAACTTGAGGCAATGACAATTCACTCAAAAAATAGTTGAAGATTCTTCTTTTACTCTTGAACCTCACTACCTTTGAGAAGGAGGAAGTTCAATGAGGTTTTCATTACACATGGTGTTAATTTACTTCATTGCACTCTTAAATATCTCCTCCAACATGAATGTCTTATTTTTAACTGGTCACATTCATTAAGAGAAATATTCTACTTCACTAAAAAATATTAACTCTGGGACATAGTTCCAAATGACAGAATCCCTTAAATAACATGAGATTTTCAATTTTCATCACTTGAGATTTAATATTACTGCTTTAACAGTATCAATCCATATTGATATTTGGACAAAAATAATTTTACATATGAATATCTGCAAAAATTAATTTTGGCGGATACCTATTTAACTTATTTCATTTCCAAAAACATTCGATATGAATATATTTATATATCATTATTTTTATAATAGTTCTAATGTATTTTGTTTAAATATTATTTTTTAATTTAAACAATCTGCAGTTTTAAACTATTTATGTGGTGTATTAGTTATGAATTTTAAAATAAGTAATATGCTTCCATTATTTTTTGCTGTGGCTTTGATATTTTTGTTATTGCCTTTAGCATCAGCAAATGATACTTTGGAAGCGGAAACTGATTCTAATTTTATGTCTTCCGATATTGGAGAAGATATAAAAACAGACGGACAGTATGATTATGAAACAATTCCGTCTCCCAGTAATGTAAATTATACTAAAGGAGAAAGTGAGGTCATTTCTGTAGAAGCAAAATATTCTCCAGCTTCAAAAGAAGCAATTTCAGGATATTCTATGTATGTATACATAAATGGCGAAGATATTGGTAATCGTGTAAAAATTGATGGTGTTGACTCAAGTGCTACTAATTTTGATTTTAATTTAAATTTAATTTCTGATAAATTGGTAGATGGGCAAAATACTTTAACATTCCATCCAAATAAAGGATTGCTTCAGGGTTTAGGTTACATGGACACACTTAACTTCAATCCTTTAACTGTAAATGTAGGAAACTTTACTCCTGCAGATAATTCTATTTATGTTTCTACAGAGGGGGATAATGACAATCCTGGAACAAAAGAAAAACCGCTAAGGGACATTACCAATGCTATAAAACTGGCTAATAGTACAAATGTTACTCAGATTTATATTATGGCAGGTAATTATAAAGAATGTGATATTGAGATTTTCAGCGGCATATCTATTTCAGGTATAGGCAAGGTTGTTATTGATGCTGAAAAGTTAGGTAGGATATTTAAAATTACAACTTCAGCTAATGTATTTTTATCAAACCTTACTTTAGCTAATGGTTTGGCTCCAAAAGATATTAAAGATTCTTATTCAGGGAATTTCTATTCTTTAGGTGGGGCGATTTATATAAAAAATGCAAAAGTAGTTATGGACAATATGATTTTTGTCAATAACACAGCTGCAAATTACGGTGGTGCTGTTGACTGGGAAGGAAATAATGGTGTAATTACTAATTCCCGTTTTATCAATAATTCTGCTACAAATGTCGGTGGTGCTGTTGACTGGGAAGGATCCAATGGTATGGTAATTGATTGTTATTTTGAAAATAACAGGGCTAACAGAGGCGGCGCTATTGACTGGGAAGGAGATACTGCAACTGTTGTAAATTCCACTTTCCTTAGAAATTATGCAAATCAGGGTGCTGGAATTTTCATGTTAAACACTTTAAAATCTAAGGGCAACAATATCTCAAATAATATCTTTGCTAAAAATATTGCTCCGCAAAGAGGAGGAGCTATAGATATTGAAAATGAGAATCAGAATACCTATTCAAAAGTAACTGTCATTGAAAATAATGAATTTATCAGCAATGAAGCGGAATATGGTGGTGCTATAGTGTCTTATTATGGTGCTGTTGATGCAATAAATAATAGATTCAGTGGTAATTTGGCAAATTGGGGTAGTGCTATTTTCAATAATGGTATTTCTTCTTTAAAAAACAATACTATTATAAATAAAAAAGATTTGGCAATTTATAATTTGGGTAAAATTAAATGTGACTTTGTTTTAACATTTATGGAAGGTAAAACCATTGCTGTTAATGACGGAAAAGGTGTAACATTAAATGTAAGTGTTGTTGATGATGTAGGTAATCCAATCAGTGGAGGATATGTAACTTTTAATGTAAATGGTACACCCACATTAAATACTGCCTATGAACTGGTTGACGGATTTACATCTGTCAGATTTGTTCCAAGAGTTAACGGTACTTTAACTGTTTCAGGTGTTTATGAAAATTCCCAATTAAAAAATTCAGATACTAAAATCAACGGAACTCTTGAAGTAAGTAATGCAATAGCTGATTATAATGGAATTATTTATGTTTCCGATAAAAATGGAGATGATGACAACACAGGTAGTAAAGACAGTCCAGTTAAAACATTTGATCAGGCTTATTTATTAGCTACACGTGCTGGAGGATTACATACTATTGTTTTAGAATCTGGCCATTATTATGCATCAGGATATACTTTAGAAGATTCAATTACAATTATTGGTAGTGAAAATACTATTCTTGACGGTGAAAACAAAGCTACAATATTTTCACTTTATGGTTTGGAAGATACAGTTTTCAAATTTATAAATATCACATTCATTAACGGTTATGCAAGCAAAAGTTTGTACGGCGGCAGTTATACTGGAGGAGCTATTTTCTTTAAAGGAGGACATCTGTATCTTGAAAATGATGTATTTATAAATAACACTGCTGATGATTATGGCGGAGCTATTTATGTAAATAAAGGATTGGATTTGATTACCTACAAAACATATTTGGCCAATGCTACTATTGTAAACTGTACTTTTAAAAATAACACAGTTCCTACTAATCAGGGAACTTATTTTTCAGGAGGGGCAATTAGTAATTATGGAGGTAATATTACTGTAATCGACTCCACTTTTGATGAAAATAAAGCAAGTGCTGGTGGAGCTATTGCTATAGTTCAGTCTAGTGGAAATATGACAGTTATTAATTCTGTATTCAATAATAACTTTGCAGGTAAAATTGCAGGTGCAGCTTATGTAAATGCAATTAAAACCGGTGGGGTAAATTATACAGTTTCATTTACTGACTGTATTTTTAAAAACAACTCTGCTTTAGATGCAGCTGCAGTTGATATTTCCAATGGGGTTATAAACGGCTGTACTTTCATTGAAAATAATGCAACAAGAAATGCAGGAGCTGTAATGACTGTTGGTAATGTTGTAATTAAAAATAACAGATTTGTCAATAATACTGCTGAAGAATTTGCCGGAGCAATACTTATAACTCAATCTACAAGTTCCTGGAATCCTGTAACTTATGAAATCACATTAAAAAATAATACAATTAGCGGATGTCATGCAAAAATAGCTGATGAAATATATACATATTCTAATGTTAATATTCATGGTTTAACTCTTGTATTTTTATCTAATGAAACTTTAAAGTATATTCTTGACAGTGATGTAACTTTAGTGGCTAATGTATTTGATGATATGGGCAATTTAGTATCCGGTAATGATTTTACATTTGAGATTGGTGATGAAAATTACACAACCTATGTAAATAATGGAATAGCTACTCTAAACTTGCAATTAGCTGAAAAATATAATAATACTGTTGTTACAGGCAGTTTTAAAGCTGGGGCTGATGATGCTGTTATTAAAACTGGAAAATTAATTGTTGTTCCTTATTATATTGTTATTGGAATGAATAATGTAAGTGGGGAAGTTGGAGAGAAGGTTAATGTTAATATAACTGTAACCAATTCAATTGGCGAGTATATTGCTGGCGGAAATGTATCAGTAAGCTTCAACAATGAAAAATTCTCAGTTCCGATTATCAATGGAACAGCTAAGTTCAACATTACTTTGCCGAATATTCCTGGAAAATATAATTTAACAGTCAGTTATGAAAATGCTAGTGTAACTAAAATTGTAACTGTTAACTCCAACAGGGAAGTTAATTTAACTGTTGGGGATGTGGAAAAATACTTTGGAGGATTTGAAAAATTAATAGCTACTTTAAGGGATAGTTACGGCAATCCGATAGCTAATGCTACTGTATACTTTACTGTTAACGGTCAAACTTATGCTAAATCTACTGATACTAACGGTACTGCTTCAATTGGACTTAACTTGGTATCTAATGTATATGATGTTTCTGTTTCATATAATGGTTCTGATAAATATGATGCAGTTTCTAAAAACGTTACTGTAACTATTAATCCGACTATTGTAGCTGATAATTTAGTTAAAATGTATCAGAACGCTACCAGATTCTATGCCAAGTTTACTGACAGCACAGGAAAAGCACTAGCTAACACTACTGTCAGATTTAACATTCATGGAGTGTTCTACAATAAAACCACTGATAAAGATGGTGTAGCTGATTTAGGTATTATGTTAAGACCTGGAAATTACATTTTAACTGCTTACAACCCTGTAACAGGTGAAGAAAAAGGAGTTAACATAACTGTAAAATCATTAATTGTGCAAAGCGACTTAACCAAATACTACTTAAATGCTTCCAGATTCATGGCAACTGTCTACAACAAAGACGGATCTTTAGCAGTGGGTAAGAATGTAACATTCAACATCAACGGCGTATTCTATCACAAAAAAACAGATGAAAACGGTGTTGCAAGCCTGGGAATTGCTTTAAGACCTGGAAACTATACCATTACAACAATGTTTGACGGATTGGACATTGGAAACAAAGTCAGTGTTTTGCCAACTTTGCTAACTAAAGATTTGGATATGAAATACTTGGACGGCAGCAATTTTACTGTACAAACATTAGACGGTCAGGGTAAGCCATTAGCTAACCAAAACTTGTCATTTAATATTCATGGAGTATTTTATTACAGAACTACTGATGATAATGGTATGGCTAGTTTAAATATGCGTTTAAATCCGGGTAAATACATAATTACATCTATTTGGGATGAATATCAAATAGGAAACAATGTTACAATTGTTTAAGGGATTTTAATCAATCTCTTAACTTTTACTTTTTTTAGCTGGTGCAGTTTAAATATTTTTATTTTAGGTATGAATAATTGCTTAGTTTTTAAATAATATCTATTCAAATAATTTATCAAGTATTTTTTGAAAAACTCTTGTACTTTTTTGATTTATGGTCTGTTCAATTTTTGTATTGCTTTGCTAAATAATCATACTGCAGTTTTCAATATGCAGTTGATTTTTATAATCACTATGCTTTTTAGACAATTTATTTCAGGCTCTCTTTTAAGAAAATACTTTTATAAAATACAGCAATGCTTTGTAGTAGGCATTATATAAATTATCAAGCAAAACAATAATAAATATTAAGTTTTATTTTAATTTAACATTTTTAAAACAATATTTTTTTACTTTTTATTTATAAATATTATAAAAAACATATTATTTTCTAATTAAACCATAAGGTTGTGTAAAATTTGTTTGAATCTTTGAAAAAGAAGTTTTCACGAACTAGTGATAAATTAGAAGAAGAGCTTATTGAAGAAGCACAGGAAGAAAACAATCTTGAAGAGGAATCCGGTAAAAAATTCTCCTTTTTTTCATTTGGTAAGAAAGATAAGAAAGAAGAAGAGGATTCTAAAAGTGATATAGCTGAAATTCTTCAGGAAGTTGAAAGTATTTCCGATGAAGCTGACACTTCAGATGATGAAGACTCTGAAGATAAGAAGGAAAAATCCGGTTTTTGGAGTTTTGGTAAAAAATCAGGTGATGATAAAAAAGAAGAGCCTCCGGAAGAATCCGCTGAAGAACCTAAAAAATCCCGTTTCTGGAGTAAAAATAAAGAGGAAGATTCTTCTGAAGTGGAGGAGGATGATTCTGATAATGAAACACAAGAGAAAAAATCTCATTTCTGGAGCAGAAGTAGTGATGAAGACTCTGAAGAAGATGAAGAGGATGAACCAAGCGGAATGTTTTCATTTATTACTGCCAAAACAATTTCAGAAAAACATCTTGAAGATATTTTATGGGAACTCGAAATGGGTCTTCTGGAAGGGGATGTAGCTATGGAAGTAGCTAGCGCAGTAGTGGATTCTGTTAAAGATGATCTTGTTGGCCGTAAAATCAAAAGAAGCAATGATATTACTGAATACACATACAATGCACTAAGAAATGCTGTAGCTGAAATTATTGATATTCCGGGCAAGTCAATGACTGAAATGATTGAAGCCAAAAAAGCACAGGGTGAACCTCTTGTTGTAATGTTTGTCGGTATTAACGGTACAGGTAAAACAACAACTATCGGTAAATTAGCTAATTACTATCTTAAAAAAGGTTATACTCCTGTAATAGCTGCTGCAGATACTTTCAGAGCAGGTGCTATTGAACAGGTTAATTATCATGCAGATAATGTTGGAGTTAAACTTATCAAACACCAGAAAGGTTCAGATCCTGCAGCTGTTGCATTTGATGCAGTTGAACATGCAAAAGCTCAGGGTAAAGAGCTGGTTTTAATTGATACTGCAGGTAGGATGCAGACCAATACCAATCTTATGGATGAAATGAAAAAGATTAAGAGAGTTGCAAAACCTGATTTGGTTGTATTTGTAGGAGATGCCTTAACTGGTAATGATGCAACTCAGCAGGCTTCCAAATTTAATGAAGCTATTGATATTGACGGTGTTATTTTAACCAAAGCAGATGCTGACAGTAAAGGGGGAGCATCCTTATCTATTGGTTATGTTATTAAAAAACCTATTCTCTTTTTGGGAATGGGTCAGGGATATGATGACATCAGGGAATATGATGCTGACTGGATGCTGAATCAGCTCTTTTCTGAAAGTGGGGAAGAGGTAACTGTTGATGAGGTTTAAAAAATCAACTTTGGTTTTAATTGCTGTTTTGGCAGTATTGTCTGCAATTGCGGTTGTAGCTACATTCACATTAGATAATTCAATAATGGAAGTGCCTAAAGGTAATGCTTCTGTTGTTGTAACTGGTGATGTGATGTTTGCACGTAATATGGCTGGAGTATTAAGTTTGGATGAAAGTCCTTTCAGACATGTGGAAAATGTAACCGGAAGTGCAGATTTATTATTAATCAATTTTGAAAATGCTGCAACAACTTCATGGTATGCTGTAAAAGGTGATGTTCCGCTTAAATGCGATCCTTCCTATGTTCCATTAGCTAAGGCTAACAACAATACAGTTGCAGCACTGGCTAACAACCATTTATTTGATTACGGCACTGACGGTATGAAAGATACCTTAAAGTCTTTGGATGATGCAGGCATCACTCATATCGGTGCGGGAAATAATGAATCTCAGGCTCGCCAAACTGCAAGCAGTGATATAAACGGAAGGAATATTACTATAATCAATTATATGGATTCAAACAACTTTAAAGAATATAGTACTGATGTAATGCCTCAGGCTAACGGTTCTGATCCTGGTTATTCTGCATATGACAGTGATGTTGCAAAACATCAAATTCAGGATGCAAAGGCAAATGGTTCAGATGTTGTAATTGTTTATTTCCACTTTGGAAATGAATACTCCAGTTCACCAAATCCTGATCAGGAAAAGATGGCTCATGAAGTAATAGATTATGGGGCAGATGCTGTTTTAGGTTCACATCCTCATGTAACACAGGGAATTGAAATGTATAAAGGCAAGCCTATATTCTACAGTCTGGGAAACTTCATATTTGACATGTCAAATTCAGCAACTCACATTGCATATATAGTTAAAATGGACTTTGTCAATGATACCGGAGAGTGTACAGTTTATCCTGTGATTATTTCAGGATACCTGCCTTACTTTATGGGACCTGATGAGGGAACCAGTTTACTTAATTCATTGTCTCCTCAATGTGATGATTTGGAAATAACACCGGAAGGTACCGGTAAATTGTATTTTAATTTAACAGGTGATACCAATGAGTCATGATAATAAAAGCCAGTGGAATTCTTCTCTTGCGTTTTTAATGTCAATGATTGGGGCTGCTGTTGGATTGGGTAATATATGGCGTTTCAGCTATGTACTGTACTCCAATGGTGGGGGATCCTTTTTTATTCCTTATTTTGTAGCTATCGGGCTTCTGGGAATTCCCTTTCTTATTTTGGAATATGGTTTGGGGTTCAAATTCAAAACATCCTTTTCAAATCTGCTCCACAAGATAAGACCGAGGTTTGAAGTAATAGGATGGATTTTAGGTCTTCTGGCATTTGGTGTTGTAACATATTATATGGTTATTCTTGCATGGGATATAGTTTATCTTGGAGCAAGTCCGTTTCTGGCATGGGGTGAGAATCCTGCAGGATTTTTCTTAAATTATGTTGGTGGGGACTCTGCAATTTCTGACTGGTCACATCTGATACTTCCAACAGTAGCGGGACTGGTTATTGTATGGATAATGATATGGTTTATTTCAAAAAAAGAGCTGAACTCAGGAATAGGCAAAGTATCCAAAGTGCTGATTCCATTACTCTTTGTTATAATGGCAGCTATTGTAATATTTTCCCTGACATTGCCTGGTCATAATTTGGGAATTGAAACACTGCTGACTCCGGACTGGTCCGTGCTTTTTGATGTAAACATATGGCTTGCTGCATTTTCACAGATTATATTTTCATTAAGTTTGGGAATGGCTATTGCACTTACATATGCAAGTTATTTGCCTGAAGATTCAAAATTAATCAATAATGTGCTGATTGTAGTTGGTTCAAATTCAGGATTTGAAATATTCACTGCATTTGGAGTCTTTTCCATATTGGGTTTCATGTCAGTAACATCAGGTGTTCCGATTGAAAGTCTAATCAGGCAGGGTACAGGTCTTGTATTTATTGTATTTCCGACAATCTTCAATACAATGGGTATAGCAGGTAAGATATTGGGACCTCTGTTTTTCCTGGCTATATTATTTGCAGGAATAACTTCTGCTCTGGGATTTTTGGAGCCGTTACTTAATTCTGTATGTGATAAGTTTGGATTTACCCGTAAAAAATCAGCCAGTATATTATGTGGTGTGGGATTTATGATTTCAATGTTTTTCACATGCGGAATCTCCAGCTATCTTGTGGAAATAGTGGATGGATTTTTGAATCAGTTCGGAATATTGTTTTTAATCGCATTGCAGTGTATTATATTTGGATGGATTTTAGGAATTGATGATTTAATTGAAGTTGTAAACAAGGATTCTGTAATGCATGTTGGAAAGTTATGGGTTGCAATCATTAAATATATACTGCCATGTGTAATTTTCATAGTTTGGACATTCGGAATTATTGATCTGATTAAAACAGGAGGATTTCTGGAACTGGCTGTTGATGTTGTTATTACACTCAGCATTTTAATAGCAAGTGTTATGCTGACAAAATTCGAAGATTATAAATAACTGTTAATGACAAATAGTAAGGTGTAATATGGTTTTTTTTTAAATCATATTCTAATATATCAACAAAAAAATTTATTTTTTTGATTCGTTTAAAACCTTCTCACGTGTTTAAGGGAGTGTTATGCTCCTTAAAACACACTTTTAATAAAGTTTCTTTCTTTTGGAATATGCTTTCTGTTTCTTTTTTTCCAGACTTTTATAATTCTGTGATTTGTAGGTGTTCTTTTGTCTGTTTGTAGTGGCATTGGGCATTATAGTTACCAAATTTATTGTGTTGTTGTCACAGGCAAAAACAACCTTGATTTCAGAGTATTTCTTAGTTTTCGGAGCCGGAAAAATAACTTCATACTGGTGATTTCCGCTAGGTTCATATCTTAAAGGCTCTTCATTCAATACTGTGTCTACAATATAGTCTCTTGAGATTCCGTTGTCATCAAGCCTCTGAATAAAATGGGTATTTTCAAAGCACCAGTTGATGGAGCTGAGGTTTCCGACAATATATTCGTCAAAAATGTCCATACTTTTAATTTCATATTTGGTTGCTTTTATAGCTTGTGTTTTTAATTTGTTTAGAATATTTTTAAAATTAGCTTATTTTGTTTAGGAGAATATAGGTAATTATATTAATTTCCTTTTATAAACTAATATCTATTGGAGGTTTTTCATGGTTTCTAGAAAAATTTTGATTACTTTGGGAGTATTTGCTGTTTTAGCTATTGGAATCGCTTTGGTAGCTGCTGTGCAAAATATTGAAGTTGACGGAATAAAGTTCACCATTCCTGACGGATATACAGAAGACATGTCCATGGCTAAAAATGGTGAAGTGGACGAAAACGGTTTTAAAACATTTGATCATACCTATTTTGACAGTAATTACAACATGTTAAGTGTAACTGTTTTTTATGATGGAGGCAGTGTAGATTTTAACAGTCTTAAGGAACCTGCTGAGGTTGAAAAAACCATAAAAGGTCATAAGGGATGGTTTGAGTTTGATAAGGAAAGTGAATTGTACTTTTTTACATATGTTGACAATGATAAGATTGTCATGATTACTGCTGAAGATGAAGGTCTGTTTGAAAAAGTTATTGTTTAAGTGAAGAGGATTTCTTGATTTTATAATTAATTGGAGGTTTGTTATGGTTTCTAGAAAAATGTTAATGATTTTGGGAGTATTTGCTGTTTTAGCTATTGGAATCGGTTCAGTATGTGCTGTGCAGAATATTGAAGTTGACGGAATGAAGTTTTGCATTCCTGATGAGTATAAGGAAGACACATCTTTAGCTACTGAAGATGTAACAAATGAAGACGGCTTTAAAATATATAATCGCACATATTTCGACAGTTCAAATAAGATGATACATATATCTGTTTTCCATGGTAAGGATACTGATAAGTTAAGTTTGAATGATTTAAAAGAACCTACTGATGTTAAAAAAACTATAAAAGGTTATGATGGTTTATTGGATCACGATAAGGATGCAGGATTATACTTTTTTACATATATTAAAAATGGAAAAGTCAGCATAGTTACTGTTGAAGATGAAAGTTTACTTGAGAAAGTTATTGTTTAAGTGAGAAAGGATTTTCTCGCTTTAATTTTATTTTTGAAAATCAAACTTAAGAATTTAAAGAATTTGCTAAATTATGATTAATTTATTTTTATTATTGGTTTTTTAACTTTTCATTTAACAACTCTTTGGTTAACATAAATGCAACTTTTGTTTTATTTTGTTTTAAGAAGTTATTGTAAGCATCATCGCCTTTTACTCCTTTTGGAGCAACTACTAATTTTTGATTATCAAAACTCTTTGGTTTAGGTAATAATTCTGTGTTTTGTGTGTCAATAGTTTTTTTAACTAAATTGTAGGTTTTTTCAAAGGAATCCAGATCATCATCATTGAATGTTATTTTTTTAACTTCTTTAAGTGTTCGATATCCATTTTTACTTCCAGATTTTCCCTCATAACAAATAGTTATTAAAGTTACTTCCTCAAAATAGTTTTTCCAGTATGAATCTTCCCAATTATCGTTAAAATCATTTAATTCTAATGATTTAAAGGACATTCTTTCTAAAGCTTTTTCTCCATTCACTGGCAAATTTTTAATTATGTAATTGGTTTTAGTAAATAATTCATCTTTTTTGTATAATTCATTATCTTTTCCGATTAATATGTCAGAAATCATTTTACTAATTTGTTTTGGAATTTTTTCAGCATATGTTTTTCCAGTTATTTCTCTAAGTATTTCTAATTGTGTTTTTCCAATGTAAGGTTTTATTTTGGCAGTAATATATTCTTCAATGGTTTTAAATCTTGGAATTTTTTCTAAATTGCCATGTGAATTATCTATTTCAAAATCATGATTTAAATTTAGTTTGGATTGTTCTATATTTAATGTAATTTTTGATTTTATACTGTTTCTTAATATACCTGTCATGTATGAATTTTTTAATGAATATGCTCTTGGTTTAGATGGGATGTCTGAAAAGGGCTGTGATGTTCGGTCTTTCGATGTTGCTGATTTGGTACATGCTCCCAAATAAGAGGTGTCTCCTTCGGATAATTCATGAGCTTTCCCATTAAGTACTTTTTCTTTAATTAACTCAAAATCAGATTTAAAGATGTATTCGTCTTTATTCATATCATATAGTTGGTGGTGGGTAATTACATAATCTTTAGCTTCTTTTTTAGGTTCATAAAGATACCAAATAATTAACATTTTCTTGCATTTTTCTAATAGGTGGCTGCTTTCATAGGTTTCGTTAATTATTTTATTAAAATCAATTTTACTTAAAACTAATCTTTCTTTAGCACTTATACTGCCGTTTTTGTTTTGTTTGTATCCAGTAACTTTCAATTCGATTCCTAAATTTTCAAAATCAGCATTACTTTTGTTATTTAAGTCATATTTATAAAAACCGGTTTCAACTATCTGTCCAAGTATTCCTTTTTGTCTTTTGGGATTTGTATTTTTTAGTAAATTTTTAGAATCTATTTCTTCAAAGGTTTTCCCGTCTATTTTTGAAGTATATTTCAACAATTCCTTTTCTGTTTTAAATTTCATGAATTATCACCATTTGTTTAAAAAGATTTTCATAATTATATTATTAGTTATCATATGCTTTCAATATATTAATTTAATAATTATGATAAATTAAATATAGTATATTGATGAGGTTTTTGCTATGGATAAAACAGTAGTTGAATTATTTGCAGGTGTTGGCGGTTTTCGCTGTGGCTTTAATAATGTAAAATTGGAAGATAATGAAGTCATTGAAGAAGATAATTGGGATTTTATTTGGGCAAATCAATGGGAACCGTCTACTAAGTCTCAAGCTGCCTTTGATTGTTATGTTGAGAGATTTGGAAAATCTGAAAATCATGTAAATGAAGACATATGTAAAGTTGATAAAAATATTATTCCTGACCACACATTATTGGTTGGAGGTTTTCCTTGTCAGGATTATTCTGTAGCCAGATCTCTGTCTAATGAAAAGGGAATTGAAGGTAAAAAAGGTGTTCTTTGGTGGGAAATAGCAGAAATTTTAGAAGTTAAAAATCCTCCATTTGTTTTACTTGAAAATGTGGACAGGTTATTAAGATCTCCTTCATCTCAAAGAGGTCGTGATTTTGGAGTAATGCTTAGAACATTTTTAAATAATGGTTATGCTGTGGAATGGAGAGTAATTAATGCTGCAGAGTATGGTTTTCCTCAAAAAAGGAGGAGAGTATTTATTTTTGCTTATCATGAATCCACTAAATATTATGAAAAAATGAGTAAAAGTTCTGATGAACATTTAATTTACAGTGAGGGGATTTTTGCTAAAAATTTCCCAATTAAAGATTCAAAATTGGATTTTGGCAGTTCTAAAATTTCTCAGGATGTTTTTAAAGATGTAGTTGATGTTAGTGATAATTTTGAGTTTCATTTTTTCAACTCTGGTGTGATGAGAAACGATTTGATTAGTACATATAAAACAGAACCTGTTGATTGTAGTGATATTGTTACCTTGGGGGATATTATTGAAGACAGTGAAGTTGATAGCAAATATTTCTTATTGGATGAAAAACTTGAAAAATGGAAGTATTTAAAGGGATCTAAACGGATAGAACGTAAAAAACCGAATGGTGAAACTTATTGTTTTGCTGAAGGTAATTTATCTTTTCCGGATAAATTGGATGTCCCTGCCAGAACTATGCTTACAAGTGAAAGTACAACAAACAGAAGCAGCCATGTTGTTGAAGACAAATTTTCTGGAAATTTAAGGACATTAACTCCTATAGAAGCTGAAAGAATTCAAATGTTTCCCGATAATTGGACTAATATAGAATCTAAAGCAATGACTGAACGTAGAAGGTATTTTATGATGGGAAATGCTTTAGTTGTAGGTATTGTCAAAAGATTGGGTGAAGCTATTTCTGAGATTGTTGATAATGAGTTGTAATTAAAAATATTTATAGAATAATATTAACATATTATTAATTAATAGGGGGAGAATGCATTGTTTGAAGATTGGATTAATGGTGATGTAAAATCCGTTCTATTAGTTGAACCTAATTTTCCAATTCCTTCAAAAAGCAGAAATCACAAAAATTTCTTGCCTATTGGTCTTTTAAAGATTGCTAGTTTACTTAGAAATAAATCTATTGATGTAGAATTAGTGAGACATGGATTTGATGATTTTGATAGGGATAATGTTTGTTTGGATGATTTCAAAGAAAGTAATATGAAAAACCCTGATTTGATTTGCATCACTTCTATTTTTACATATTGGGCAAATCATGTAAAATCCGCGGTGTTTTATGATAAACTTCAGAATTTTTACTAGCTACAAATTTAATATTATCAAAGAATTCTTTAATTTCAATATCTAATGGATTGACATAAGTATTAAAATCTAATTCAGAAAAAGTATTTTTAATCAATAAAAATAAAACATATTCTTCAACATTAGATAAATCTAGATTTTTAATTATATATCTCCAATTCACATGTAAATATTTTTTAGGATTAAATGAAACTTCCCGTATTAATTTAATTAAAACATTGTAGTTTCCTTTTTTAATAAATTTAACAATTAATTCTAATGTTATTGGAACTTCCTTGTAATTAAGTTCATATAATTTTGAAAGCAATTCCTCAAAATTTTCATCATTAATTAGATTTTTCTCATACATATCATAGATTAATGTTAATGTACTACAGGAATTAATTTTAAAGTCATGTAGAATCACTTTTTTAAAATCTAAATCATCGCAAATAAGTAAATTATCTTCAAATGCTAGTTGTATGTTTTCATTAATATGTTTGGGAAGGCCTTTAAGGGTTTTTCTTATTTTGGATTTAGGGTTAAGTGAAATCAATTCACAATTTTCATTAATCCATTCAATTAATTGACTAACAAAAATAAATTTATAGTTATTTGTTTTAATTAATTCAAATTCCTCATCATTTGTAGCTACTATTGATTTAGAGTAATTTGGATTTTTTTCGAGTTCTTGAATTTCTTTTAATAAAAAATACTCGGCATATGATACTTTAAGAGAATAATTTTTCATTATTATATCTTCAATTTTCAGCCAATGTATTGTGAGTATTGATGTAATGTCCAATAGCAAGTCTTCTTTGATTGGAATGTGGTTATTTTCATATTGATTAAATGATTTTAAACCAGATAATCTTAAATAAATACATGAATCAATCATGTCTAATCCAGCCATTTTTGAAAATACAAATATTGGACAAAGTTCTTCATGATATTTTCTTTTTAATGTTATAAGTTCATCTGATCTTTTTAAGGCTAGTTCTTTAATTTTTTCAACACCTTCTGATGGATTTTTAAATTCTATAACTTGTAAAAAGTTAGAATTATTCATTCTAAGAGTATTTGCACTTTCATGAAACTCGTGAGTATATTTATTTCTAATTTTTAAAATTTTTATTTTAAAATGGGGATTTATTTCAATTTCTTCGTTTGCTTTATGGTTGATTATTTTTTCAAATTCATGAAATTTTGTTTTATCTCTGTCTTGTTTGCATATATGTAACCATTCAATTTTGTCTAAATATTCTATTAATACATAATCATCCCATTTTATTCTCACAGGATTAATGAAAGTAAAATTTTTATCATTGAATTCTTGAATATAAACCTTATGAACCATCAAATCTTGACTATGGATTTTTTTAATGGTGTACAGTAATTCAAAGGATTTAATTGGATTTGAATTTCTATTTTTTAATAAACCATATAAACTTATACATTGTGATGGACTTAAATTTTTTAAATCATGTTTTTCATCGAGAAAATCATCAACTTCTTTATAATTTCCATTAATGAAATCTATCTTTGCTTTGGCTAGTTCAATCGAATAATTCTCATTAAACTCTTCAGAATAAATTTCCATTAATTCTTTTGCTTCTCTAAATTTATTCAAATGCAAATATCCCTCAATTCCATATTCAATTAAATATTTGTGAGGTTCCTCTTTTATAAATGAGTGAACTAAAGAAATTAATTTACCATAATCTTCATTATAAAGATAGCAATATGCTAAATCATCTAAAATTGGGGAAGGTCTATTTAAATCAATAAATGATTCATAAATTGTAATTGCTTTTTCGAATTCATTTAAATAGGAAAATTCTCTAGCTAATTCAGCTTTATCAATGATGAATGCATTTTCATAATTTTCATAACATCTTAATAAATACTTCATTTTTTCAGATTTATCATTGTATAATTTAGATTTGAAGAGATTGCGTCTAAAAACATCATCAATCGTTTCAATAATTGTTTCCGCATCTTCTATTCTCTCAACTTCTATATATGAATTAATTAAAACGTCTTGACAAAATAAATAGTTTTTGGAATTTTTATCAATATCATTATACATACATTCAGCATATTTAATTACTTGATTGGTATCTTTTTTATCCATTAATATTTTTACGATGAATATGAAACTGTCTAAAACTTTAGGAATCTTTTTTAAAATATCTAACGCTTTATCAACATCTCCTTTTCTTTCCAATAGTACAGATTTGTAAAATAGAGTATTTTCATCATCACTATTTATGCTCAATAATCGATTTACATTTCTTTCTAGTGCATCAAAATGTTTATGGACTTTATTGAGGGCTAATAAATTAGGAAATATGTCAAAATAGCTGCTCAAAATTTCATCTGTAAATTTATCAAAAATTTCCTGGAATATTTTTTCAATTTTTAGATTTTTATTGTAATCTTTTAAGTCAATATTGAATGGGTATTCTTCTGATTCATCAAATAAAAAAAGACGAGTATTTGCACAATTAAGCAATCCAATTGAATCGTTTAAATTTGATTTTTTAAAAAAATTGTATGCTTTTTTATAATTTTTATCTATATGGGCATTTATTCCAAGATTATAATTTATTTGGGGAGAATCTATTAATTCTTGAGGAATTTTTGTATCTTTATCAATTAAAACTAAAAGGGAATATGCGTATTGGTTTAATGAATCTTCTTTTAAAATTTCATTACAAATATTTTTTGATTCTTTAATGTTCTCATTATAAAACAATCCTAGAGCATAGTAATATTTAGATTTAATATCTTTTGAACTAACTTCATATGCCTGAATGTATTTTTCACCAGCTTTTTTAAATTTTCTGCATAATGAGAGATATTTACCTTCTAAAATATATAGTTCGTATTTATTTTTATCAGTTTTGATGTTAATTGACTCTTTTATGAAATTTAAAGAATTTTCAACAGTTTTATAATTCATTTCCTTGAATTGGGTGGAAATATAATTTAACATTTGTGATATTTCTGAAACATCAAGAGATTGTTCTGGAAAATACTTTTTAAATAAATCGATACTTGATTCATTAAAAATTTTATCAATGAGTCCGTCCCAAAATATTATTTCTATTTTAAATAAGCCATTATGTTCATTTTCAATTGATCTATTATAAACATGTGTTTGTAGATTTTTATCCTTTTTTAAGGTCGTAGCAATGATATATTTATCTAATTTTGGTTTAAAATTTTTTGCAAGATTAATTTCGGCATCTATTTTGCTTTTTGTTAATGTTTCCACGCGTTTACATTGAATTCCGATAATTTCATCTTTTGAAATACAAGCAACATCAACACCATCTTGGGACTGGCCTCTAGTACCATATCTTTCTACGGTATAGTCTTTTAAAATATCTTTCCACAAATCTTTACAAAATTCTTCAAAACTAACTTCATTGCTAATACGTGGCAATTCAGACATACTCAAAATATCACATTCCTTTTATGTAATTGATGTTTATAACTGGATAAACTTTTTGTTCAATGTTTTTTATTTATTTTTTTAATCTATAGCTAATTTTAATCAAGACTTATAATTTCATAATACCTCTGTATTTTTCATTAGACAAGTTTATTTATAAATATTATCATATTTAACTCATTTCACTCGTTTAATTACTTCATTGTTCATTATGAGTCTCTTTGCTTGTATTTATCTTTTCAATATGATTGTCCATGTGTATAAAAATAACAATGTAATAAATATTTTATGAGTTTATTATCTCAACTATTTTTTTTTTGAACATTGTTTAATATGTTAATTGACAAATATTATACAATGCCATAGCGAATATTATAATGTAGGAGTTAAATGTAATAAATATTTTGTATAGTATGTTGCCAAGAAAGGTTTCAGTAGATATTCAGAAGAATGGAATTTTCATAGTTGGAAAGGATAAGACAGGGAGTCACGAAAAAATGGGCCATGGAATTTCTGGAAAAAATTACAGTATATCCCAATGAAGCCATTCACGATGACTATGTAATAGTATTCACAGGGGGATATGAAAAAATAGCTAATGAAAACCAGCCACAAAGGATGTATGCGAAGTGGGTATTCCACATAATAATTAAACTTTTTTATAAAAATTCATTGCTGTCAAGTTAAGGTTTTGCATTTTTTTAAAAGCTGTTTTGGATGTTTGA